>Ga0268262_10003960_pt1 | contig 15602 bp, 13 predicted proteins | sample TergutNc150P3_FD_190354 | JGI IMG/M metagenome (GOLD analysis project Ga0268262, IMG submission 190354) | Nasutitermes corniger P3 segment gut microbial community from laboratory colony in Florida, USA - Nc150 P3 (SPAdes) (version 2) | ecosystem: Host-associated > Arthropoda: Insects >... | reverse complement strand
GATGGTTATCTGGTAGAGCATGATGGAAAATACATTTTTCGTTCTCCGTTATTAAGGGATTTTTGGTATGCCAGATTCATTAAATAAAACCATAAATTTAAGCCAGACGGGTTTATTATACAATCCGCAGCTGCAAGATGCTGATACTGTTGAAAAACTGTTTGTAGTACGCCAGAAACAATTTGAATTATTATTGAACAAAATATTGCAGGAAAAAGAAAACAGCATACCGCAGCACCATCTTATTATCGGGCAGCGAGGGATAGGTAAAACCATGCTGCTCAAAAGAATGGAAGTTGAATTGCATAAAGAGCAATACCGACGGCGGTTTATTCCCCTGCTATACCGTGAAGAACAATACAATGTAAAAGACCTTGCTGTATTTTGGCTTAATACTTTGGACGCTTTGGCGGATAGCCTGCAATCAGAAAAAGATCAGCCTCAAATGGTAACTAATATTGACAAAACCATAAGGGAACTATCAAAAAAAACGACTGATATTATTTCAGAAGAATCATATAAGTATTTAATGGATATTTGTTTTAACCTGCACCGTAGACCTGTGTTATTGATAGATAATATAGGATTGATATTCGGCAGATTGGATAACGGCAAAGAAACCAAAACGGAACAATGGTCTTTGCGTAAACTGTTAAGTGAGAACGGAGCGCCTATTATCGTAAGCGGAGGCGTTACTCTTATTGACAATGTAAATAATTACGGTATGCCCTTCTATGATTTTTTCCAAATTCAACAACTCTATAAATTGGATTATGAGGAATTTACGAAATTATTAGTAAATCTCGCGACTGTTACAAACAGTGATAAAACGATTTTTGACTCGATTCAAAAAAACAGTTCCCGCCAGGAATCATTACTTGAGCTAACAGGCGGCAGTCCGCGGTTAGCTGTAATACTTTTTGAACAGATTTCCAAAGGTTTTTCCAGCAATATAAACGATGATTTAGAAAAATTAGCCGACTCAATCACTCCTTTTTATAAAGCGCGTTTTGAAGAATTGCCAGCTCAACAGCAAATTATTATAGACGCGATTGCTTTGAATTGGGACGCAATTTCACTTAATGAGCTCTCAATAGCAACACGCATGAAAAATAATCAGCTTTCGCCACAGCTAAAACGCCTGGTTGATGACGGGTGGATAGAAACTACGTCCGCTTATAAAGCCAAAGGCAATGCTTATTTTATCAGCGAACGCTTTTTTAATATCTATTACTTAATAAGAAACAGTTCACGGAGGCATAAAGATAAAGTATATTGCCTGTCAAGATTTTTGGAATATTTCTACGAAAAAGAAGATTTGGAAAATATATCTGATACTTTATTAGAACAAATAGATGAAAACAAAATAAATAAGTATAAGGACAAAAATTTTGCCTGTTGTTATTATCTACATAAGGCGTTGTTTGAATTAAATAATAAAAATAACGGTTTTGCCAGGGAATATTTATTACAGGCATTTAAAATTCTTGAGAAAGAGGACAAAATATCGTCTATAGCAAATATGTATTCGTGGATAAGATTTGGAAGCGTTGTCATTAAGCTAGGCTGTAGTTCATGGTTAATCTCAATTTTAGAAGAAAAAGGCTATAATATTATTTTATCGCCTTACTATACCGCTATAAAAACCTTAGAAATTGAACAACAGGACGGCAAAAAAAATGCTGAAATTTACCTTAACAACAGGGCATCAGAAATAAGCAACCCGGCAAAGATAATTGTTGAAAAAATTATGTATTCCTAAAATTACGTCGATTTGCGTATAACAAGGTTTGTGGGCAATAATAATGTCAAGGCGTTTTCTCCCTGCCTTGCGTTGTGGTTCACAATCATTTCCACTGCCCGGTATCCCATGGCGCGTTTTTGGACATTCATCGTTGTAAGTTGCGGATTTGTATAAGCGGCAATTTCAATATTGTCCATACTGATAACCGCCGTATTACCGGGTACAGCGATGCCGTGTTCATGCAGGTAAAGGAGAATCCCCAGAGCGACTTCATCTGAACCGGCAAAGATAGCCTCCGGCAGGGTTTTCCGGTTTTTATGCAGAGCCTGTGCCGCGTTATAGCCTGTTTCCATGTCATAAGCGTATGCAGTGTAAAGGCCGGATATATCAAGATCCCGCTCGACAAACGCCTGTTTGTACCCGGAAATCCGCTGATCCGATTGGCCGATGTAAACTATATCCTTGTAGCCCTGTTCAAAGAGATAATTCGTAACTTGGAGCGCGGCGGCCTGCCTGTCAACCGATACTGAAGAAAGCCCCGGAGCCTGCCAATCTATACATACAATTTGCTCGATTTGCGCCTGCACCCGTTTAAGAAGCTTCCAGTCTTCGGGAGCGGCAAGGCATTTATCAATAGCTACAAGCAGTAAAGCGCATATTTCCTCTGAATGAATCAGCTGATTGAAAATGACCGGATCTTTTAACTCGTCATAAAACCTGATAAACCTGATATGGAAGCCCTTTTCATGGGCTGCGGAATATATGCCCGAAAGTATCTCCGTATAATAAGGACGCATGAACATCTTTTCATAACGCAATACTATTCCAATATGCCTGTCGGCAAGAACGCCCTGGTTTCCCATACTCAGAGCCTGGGCAAACTTATTTGGGCGGTATCCCAGCTCATCGATAGCGGTAAGTATTTTTTGGCGGGTTTCAGGAGCGACTGTACGGTTGCTGCCGTTCAGGACGTAAGAGACCAAACTGCGTGTTACCCCTGCCTGATTGGCAACATCGTCTTGAGTTATTTTAGTTTTTGGATGTTTTTTCACCGGAATTACCCATGTTTGCTTAGTACAGGGGAAGCAAGGTTACACGAGTCCTGCGCGGATCAATTGTGACCAGCGCCCCCTTGTCAATATCGGCGGCAAGCAGATTAATCGCACTCAACACAACAGCACCGATTCTGTCATGTCCAAGAGCACCGATTCTATACCGTTTCCGGTCAAAAAACCAGCCCACCCCGGAGAAAGATTCATATCAACAAGGATTTTCATGCTTCGGCGAGGGAAACCTCATGCCATTGGGAAAGGGCAGCGGCATACCGAAGCGCCTGCATTATATCTTCCTTTTCAAGGTAGGGATAATCAGAGAGAAGCTCCTCGTAACTGACCCCCGCGCCAATCTGACCAACAATCATGCCAACAGTTACCCGCATACCGCGAATACAGGGCTTGCCCCCCATAATGGCAGGATTCTGGGTTATCCGGTCAAAAATCTCATCGAACATGAAACAAACATAACGTAAAAGCAGGTAAAAAACAAGTTCAATATATTCTAATTGACAACCACAAAAAAGGGGTCTAAAATGATAATCAACACGTGTAAAATTTGCGTGTTGATTTATTCTTTTGGAGGAAAAAATGAAAAGAACATTATTGATTCTGGCTATCCTGTTAATGACGGCGGGGCTGGTATTTGCCGGCGGCGGAAGCCAGTCATCCAGTACTTCGGGGACGGGTGGTACAGGACCAATTACCGTGGAAATTTTTGACCGCGGTACTGACGGCGGAAGAACCCTGGCGGCCAATAACGCCTGGACACAATGGATTCAGGACAAAGTAAAAAAGGATCTTAACATTGACGTTACCTTTATACCGGTGGGACGCTGGTCTGAGACCACCGATATCGTCAACCTGATGGTCACAAAAGACGCTCCTGATCTCTGCTACACCTATAATACCGGTATGATATCCAGTTTCCGGGATTGGGGTGGTATTTTGGATTTAGCGCCCTATGTTGACAAGCTTCTGCCCGATATGAAGAAACTGCTGGGCGCCGATCCCGCGCTTGGGGGAGACTTAATCTGGCGCGACCAGGACCCCGTTACAAAGAAACTTTACTCGGTTACCAATTACGTTACAAACCTTGCGCGGAAAAATCTTTTTATCCGCAAGGACTGGCTTGATAAACTTGGGCTCCCCTTGCCCAAGACCACCAAAGAATTCCATGACGCGCTGGTAGCTTTCAAGAACAGGGACCCAGGCGGGGTGGGAGCAAACAATGTAATTCCGTACGGCCAGGATTCTGATGCCAGGTGGGGTTTCTCGCCCATAGTATACGCTTACTTTAATACTAAACTGAGCCCCAGAGACGAATGGATAAACAAGTTTACAGACCGGCCTATCGGAATGCCAGGCTACAAGGAAGGCCTGCGGGTGATCAACCAGTGGTTCAACGAGGGCCTTATTTACAAGGATTTCCCCCTGGCGAAGGTTCCGGAAGAATACTTTAACCTTCTTAAAACAGGCAGGGTGGGCGCTTTCGGCGGCAACTGGGATCTTCCCTACAGGCAGGATTACAAGATCAATGATGAACTGGCCAGGAACGTACCTGGCGCGCAATTTGTACCTGTTGACAGCATAGAGGGTCCCGATGGGGCGTACTACAAAGAAATTTCCGACAAGCCCGGCCTCCGGATTTTTGTACCTGCTTTCTCTAAAAATCCTGAAGCAGCCCTTAAGTACCTTAACTGGCTCTGCAAGTATGAAAATTTCAATTACCTGCAGATTGGAAATCCGGGTGTAAACCATGACATGGAAAACGGCATTCCCCGGCCCAAAGCCGCTACTGGCCAATGGATCATGAATTCATCCAATAACATTGATATGACTATTCCCATTAATGGCATTGAACTGCTTGATACTGATAAGAATTCCAGAGTTCTCGCTTTAGGCTACGGTAGTACACCGCCTGAAACCATTGTGAACGCTTATAATCTTTCCGTTAATAAAGGAAAAGCCCCTGCGGTGTCGGCGTATTCAGCGACTGAAAAGAAACTCGGACCTGTCAGTGCAACCTTGATTGACAAGGCCGATGCCTTGATTGCACAGGCTGTTATGGCCCCCACTGCACAATTTGACAGTGTCTGGGACGCGGGTTACAGGGACTGGCTCGCTTCCGGAGCTCAGGACGTAATAAACGAAAGGACTTCTCTCTGGAAGTAAAGTTTTTTTGACCATTTGATCTGATTACATGCGGGCCTATTTTAAGTCTCACCCCCGGGATTTAGAATAGGCCATAATTTTCTTATAAGGAACATTCCGTGAAAGACGAATACGCCCGGCTGATAAACCGGGACTGGAAATTTCTCTCAGGCGATCCAAAAGGCGCCGAAAAAGAGGACTACTGCGACCGCACCTGGAAGCGCGTTGATCTGCCGCATGACTGGGTTATCCACCAGCCTTTTGACAAAGGCGAAGGAACAGGCTGGACAAGCGAAGTAATGCAGGGCTTTTTCGTCTGGAAGACCACAGGATGGTACAGGAAAGAATTCATTCTGGAAGAAACAAAAGATAAAGAAATTTTCCTTTACTTTGGATGTGCCTACAGGAACGCTAATATTTATGTGAACGGTAAAAAAGCAGGTTCCCACGCTTACGGCTATACCAGCTTTGAGCTTTGCGTTACTTCTTTGGTCAAGCCCGGTAAAAACCTCCTTGCTATAAAACTGGATCACGGTTCTTCAACGCCTGACCGCTGGTATTCGGGAGCCGGGCTTTTCCGGAATGTCTACCTTAGAATAACGCCAAAGCTTCACTTCACCACCTGGGGCCTTGGGGTTAAGGCCGACATTCAGAGCGAAGGAGAAGCCAAGGGCAGTGCCCTTGTAAAAGTTACCGCGGAAATAGCCAATACAGCTTCTGAAAGCGGGGAATCTTTGCTGCGCCTTGCGATAAAAGACCCTCAGAACTGTGATGTAACAGTGGCGGAAATACCTTTCAAGTTTTCACCCAAATCAAAAACCCTTGTTGAACACAGTTTCACTATCAAAAACCCCCAGCTCTGGAGCGACAGGAATCCCTTGCTTTACAGGATTAACGCGTCCACAGGCCAGGAGAATGTGGGAGAAAGAGAAGCGGCCTTTGGAATCCGCAGCATAAAGATGATTGCCAAAAAAGGCTTTTTCGTGAACGGGGAAAATGTCAAATTGAAGGGCGTCTGCCTTCACCATGACTGCGGTATTCTGGGCGCGGCTTTTTACCGCGAAGCCTGGCGCAGGCGGCTCCTTATCCTGAAGGGGCTAGGCTGCAACGCCATAAGAACGAGCCATAACCCGCAGGCGGAAGAATTCCTGGATCTTTGCGACGAGCTGGGTTTCTACGTAATTGACGAGTGTTTTGACAAATGGAGATCCCTGTCCTACGGGGAAATATTCGACGCGAACTGGCGACAAGATTTAACCGATTTTATTATGAGGGACAGGAACCATCCCTCGGTCTTTTGCTGGAGCGTCGGCAACGAGGTAGAAGGGCAGGGTACGCCCGATATGATCGAGACCGGAAAAACGCTCTGCGATTTTGTCAGGGCTCTTGACGATCGCCCTGTTACGGTGGCTTTGTCGCCCCATGTGACAGAACATGAACCAAGAGATTTGGTCGGAGCGCCTCCTGAAAAACACGTTGAAATCACCGCGCGTATAGCGGAATTTGTTGACGTGCTTGGCCTTAATTATCACGAGCCCTGGTACCCTTACTATACCGCGGCAATTGACAAGCCGATTATTGGCACCGAATGTTACGAGTATTATTCGGGAACGCTACATTCCTACGAGGACTATGACAGGAAAAACCCATGGCGCTATGTGCTTGAAGATGACAACGTGCTGGGCCAGTTTATTTGGGCGGGGATTGATTATTTTGGCGAAGCAAGCTGGCCTTCCAAGGGATGGGCAGGTTCAAGCCTGGACATCTGCGGCTTTTATAAGGATCAGGCGTGGCTTCGCAAGAGTTACTGGTCGGAAGAGCCTGTGGCGCATATATGTTTTTACGACAATACATTGCCCAATAACTACGCCCGCGGCCGCTGGAATTTCCCCTATACCGCTTCCCATCTTAATCTGGATAGCCTCCAGCGCCGTATCGTTAACGCCGCTGTGTACACCAACTGCGAAGAAGTTGAACTCCGGATTAACGGCAAAAAAGTAGGCCGCAGAAAGCTCAAGGATTTTGAAAACAACATAATAGACTGGCCCTTTGATTACACGCCGGGAGAATTAACGCTGATTGGCTTTCGTAACGGAAAAGAGACTGTTGTGCAGGAAATCAAAACCGCGGGCCCTCCCGCCGTTATCAGCCTGAAAGCGGATAAGACTTTGCTGGAGCCAGGCTCGCTTGCCCATATTGAAATAATCATCACAGACGAAGCCGGTATACTTAATCCGGCTGAAAATTTGCTGCTTGGCTTTTCCCTCGAAGGGGACGGCGAGATAATGGGGACGTCTTCGCCAAGCCTTAACAATTCCCTGGGCTTTGATCTTCCCAGGGTCTATACTTCCCTTGGCCGGGCATTGGCAATAATCAAGGCTGGAGACTCGGCGGGGGAGCTGGTCTTTTCCGCTTACGCTGAAGACTTGAAAACAGGAACCTTGAGATTAACTGTTGAGTAGATATCTCTAAAAACCTCTCGCAAAGGCGCATCGGACTAAAGTCCGCAGGCGCAAAGTTGTTGTAAGTTAATTTATCGTAATACTTTCAAAATTCTTATTTTAGGTATAAAATAATCTTGTTTAACGAAGATATATCGAACAAACACTTTGCGTTCTTTGCGCCTCCGCGCCTTTGCGTGAACCTCTTTTCCGAGGTTTTTCTACAGACTCTCGCGCCTTGGTGAGAAGAAATTTGGGAATAATTTTTTGAGATTAGGAGGTTTAGTGATGTTCCCGATGGGAAAAATGAAAGCCCTTACTTTGAGTTATGACGACGGTGTGGAACAGGACCGGAAACTTGTCGAAATTTTAAACCGTTACGGCATTAAGGCGACTTTTAACCTTAACAGCGGAATTCAATCCGGCTCAAGCTATTGGGAAAGAAACGGTATAACCATACGGCGCATGAATGTGAAATCCCTTCCCGAATTATACAAGGGGCATGAAATAGCGGTACACAGCCTTACCCATCCCTATCTTGAAAAACTGGATGAAGAAACCGTCATTAACGAGCTGGAGCAGGATAAGATTAATCTGGAAAGGATCTTTGGCACGAAAATGCACGGGATGGCCTATCCATACGGAACTTTTAACGATGAAGTAAAAAAAATCGTCGCTCGCTGCGGCCTCCTTTACGCGCGGGGCGTGCAGAGCACTTTTTCCTTCAATATTCCTAAAGACCTGCTCGCTTATCAGCCTACGGCAATACATACGGATACCTGCTTAATGGAATTGGCTGAAACCTTTATAAAGCTAAAGCCTGAAAGCCCTCAGGTTTTTTACCTTTGGGGGCACAGCTATGAATTTGACACAGATAACAACTGGCAGATTATTGACGATTTTTGCAAACTTATATCAAATAAGGATGATATATACTACGCGACCAACGCTCAGGCTCTGCTTGGACTGTAAATAAGGAATCTTGAAGCCAGTGGTGGCTATGTCAGCTACCCTGCCGATAATAATCATATACTCTTTGGAGGTTTTGAATGAAAAAGATTCTGGCGGTGCTGGTCATCCTGTTGATAACTGCGACGCTGGCATTTGCCACCGGCAGATGGGAAACAGATGCTTCAAGCGGGGCTCCGGAAAGAATCACGTGGGAAGCCGATACTTCAGGCGATGCTCCGGCGAAAATCACCGTGGAATTATTTAACCGCGGTACTGACGGCGGAAGAACCCAGGCGGACAACAACGCATGGACCCAATGGATCAAGGAAAAGGTTCTGAAAGACTTAAATATAGATATAACCTTTTTTCTGGTTGGGCGTTTCTCGGAGGAAACTGAAATTGTCAACCTGATGGCTGCCGGGAACGCGCCGGATCTTTGCTATACCTATAATCAGGACATGATTGCGCAATACAGGGATTCCGGCGGCATTCTGGATCTCGCGCCTTATGTTGACAGGCTTCTATTGGATATGAAAAACCTTCTTGGGGAAGACCCCGCTATTAGCGGCATGGATTTTATTTACCGCGACATCATGCCTGACGGAAAGATGTATAGCATTCCCAGTTACCGCGTAGCCCTGGCACAGAGGAATACCTTTATCCGCAAGGATTGGCTCGATAAGCTCGGACTCCCCCTGCCCAAGACCACCCAGGAGTTTTACAATGCCCTGGTGGCCTTCCGCGACAAGGATCCCGGCAATGTGGGCAAGGACAATGTGATCCCCTATGGCCAGGATGACGATACCCGATGGGGCCTCTCGAATATAATCCGATCGTTTGTCGATCCCTATATGAGCGACAGGGATCGTTATGTTTACATCGCCGCGGAGCGTTATTTCGCGTTCCCAGGCTATAAAGAAGGCGTGCGCCTGATTAACCAGTGGTACAACGAGGGCCTTATATACCGCGATTTTGCCCAAATGAAGAGAACCACTTCTGATTTTGCTAACCTGTTAAAGACCGGCAGGGTAGGCGCTTTTGGCGGGAACTGGGACTATCCTTACAGGACAGATTACAAGATCCTGGAAGATCTTCGCAGGAATGTACCGGGCTCTGATTTTGTCCCTGTTGACTGCTTCCAGAGTTCCGATGGCGTTGCCCATAAAGATTTAATGGACAAGCAGGGCCTTCGTATTTTTGTGCCATCTAACTCCAAAAATAAGGAAGCGGCCCTGAGGTACCTCAACTGGCTATGCATCAGGGAAAATTACCATTTCCTCCAGGTTGGAAGGGAAGGCGTTAATCACAATATTGTGAACGGCGTACCGTCAATCATCGCCCGTCCGGCCAATGATCCCTGGTTCCAGAACTCCAGCCAGAATATTGACTTTACCATGCCCATAAACGGCGTGGAGATGGGCAGCCCCGAGCTGAATGCCCGGGTTTTGGCTTTTAGTTACCCGGGAATCCCGCCTGATGTCATTGTAAATGCCTACCATTTAGCCACTGCCAACGCGTTCACTCCTGTTGTGGTAAATGTCCCCACTTTCCAGGGCGGCATATATGGCACGACTCTGCTTTCCAAGGGAGACGTCCTTTTGGCCCAGTCGATTACCGCGCCACCAATAGAATTTGATCGCACCTGGGACGCCCTGTTTGCGGACTGGATGCGATCGGGAGGTCAGGCAATTATAGACGAAAGGGCCGCTATCGCGGGAACTATCTGGCCTTAACGCCTTTACGTCATTAGGGACCGAATATCATATTGGGAATAAACAGCACTACCTTGGGCAGGAATACTAAAATAGCTATTTCAAGGCATACCGCAAAAAGGAAAGGCAGGCTTTCCTTTGTATATTCTTCGGGCGGACAACCAATTATTCCGCAGACCGTATAAAGCGCGGAACCTACAGGCGGTGTCATAACCCCCAGGGTTACAATGGTTGCCATGAGAACACCGAAATGAACAGGGTCAATTCCTACGCTTTTTACCATGGGCAGAAAAATGGGCGTTAATAGCAGGAAATTGACATTGCTGTCAACAAACATTCCGGAAATAAAAAGGAATCCCAGCATAAGAAGCACCAGTATCTGGGGATTCTCGGTAATCCCAAAAATCAGGCTGCTTAAAGCTACAGGCAGTTTGACCCAGGTTATCGCATAACTAAACGGGCCTGACATGGCGATGATAAGCATGACTGCGCCGGTGTCCTTCAGGGTGTTCAAAAGGGCTTCCTTGAAATTTTTCCACTTTAATTCCCTGTATACAAATACACCAATAATAATAGCGTAAATTACCGCGAACGCTCCGGATTCCGACGGGGTAAACACGCCAAAGCGAATACCGACGATAAGGATCACCGGAAAGAGCAGGGCCCAAATTGATTCTTTCAGATTATTAAGAAGCTCCCCAAGCGTAAATTTCGGAGCGTTTGCCTGGGGGGGATCGTACTTTCTTACACGGGAAGTAATTGTGGTTGTGGCCATGAGGAAGAACATCATTAAAACACCGGGGATAATTCCCGCGGCAAAAAGACGGCCTATGGAAACTTCACCTACAAAGCCGAAGATAATCAACCCCAGGCTTGGCGGAATGGTAGCTGTGATAAGGGCGGTAATGCAGTTCACCGCGCAGATATAACCCTTGCTGTAGCCAAGGCGCATCATCTCCGGGGCAAGGATGCGGGTTTCCATTGCGGCGTCTGCGGTAGCCGAACCGGAAACCCCGCCCATGAGGGTGCTCAGCACAACGCTGATCTGGGCGGTGCCGCCGTACATGCGCCGTGTAAGGAGGCGGGCAAGACCCAGAAGACGGCTTGTAATCCCGGATTCGTTCATTAAATTTCCGGCGAAAATGAAAAACGGAACCGCCAAAAAAGCAAAAGACTGGCTCTGGGAAACGATCATCTGTGTGGCGGTTTGGTAATTGAGGTATTCCACAGAGCTAAAAAACGCGAGGCCGGCGATGCCGATGACAAAAGCGACTGGCATTCCCAAAACGAGGAAAACGACAAAACAAATTAAGAGAAGAGTCATTCGGCTGCCCCCTTTTCATCGCTCTTGAAATTCAAAAAACAGTGCCTGATTTTCAGGATGGTCGAAACCGACATGGATAATGCCGCCGTAACAAGGCTCATGGTAACAAGAGAATATGGCATAGGTATTGACTGAAACTTTCTTACGCGTTCAATCCAGGCGAGCCGTGTCCCGTATATAATGATAATAACAAGGGCTGTAAAAATTACAGAATAAATAAGAATCCGGATAATTTTTTGCATCGCCTGAGGGAAACGGCTGGTAAGAATATCAACTCCGACAAGGCGGCCGCTCCGCCATGCAATATCTGCACCCAGAAAAGCAGTCCAGGACAATAGGAATAAAGCCATATCAATATTCCACGCCATGGACACCCTGAAAAAGCGCAGGATAGCCGAAAGAAAAACCAAAGCGACAAGGAGTATAAATCCCGCGCCGCAAATAATTACTTCCAGTTTGCAGATTGCATGGTAGAGTTTCCGCATGATAACCGCCACTAATTATTACAGGCCAAGTTCCCTGAACAATCTGTCTTTTAAACCGGAGGAGAAATTGAGATCATTATTGGTGTAAAGCGGCGCGATGGCATCCTGGAATTCCTTCATATTGACTTCGGTAATGACAACGCCTTTGTCCCTCATCTGCTGATAGTAGGGAGCTTCCTCATTTGCGATAATGCCGGAATATTTTTGGGCAGTGTCACGGACTGTTTTCAGGAAGAAATCCCTGTCCGCGGCGGACATTCTGCTGAGCATAGCGTTGGAACATACAAAGGATGATTGAAGCATATAATGCTTGGTCAAAGCCAAATTCTTTACTACATCATAAACCGCGGAGCCGTACGCTGTAGCTACCTGAACCTCACAGCCGTCCAGGGTTTTCTGCTGGAGTCCGGGTACTACTTCGCCCCAGGTAATGCCGATATTCGCAAAACCGAAATACTTGGCCAGCGCGTTTCCGATGTTGTTGCCGAAACCGCGGATCCTGAGACCTTTAAGATCCGCCACAGTCTTTACCGGATTAACGGTATAGAAACTGCGGAAACCGTTGTACATATCCGCCACAAAGGTAATGCCCTGACTCTCAAGCTTTGACTGCCATTCCTTAAAAAGAGCAGTATCCGGAAGTTTCGGCAGAACAGCCGGATCGGTAAGAATATACGGCGCCATCAGGATATTCATATCGGGAATATTGAACTGGCTGGCGAGGCGTCCGGGATCCGAAGGCACTACCAGGGGCACGCCTGTCCTTGCCTGGGTAACCATGTCGTCGGTGTTGTTGGAGAGCGCTCCGTTCACCTGGACATCGGCGTCAAAACGACCCGACGCGTTCAATATATCCGCCATTTCCTGCATGGCGCGGCTTTGACCGGTCGAAGCCGCTTCTGTACCCGCGAAAGTTACCTTGATTTTCGCGACAGTCCCGCTGCTCTCCTGCGCGCCTGTGGCAAACACGCCCGTGATCAAAACCAAACCCATGGTCAGTACGAAAACGTTTCTTAAAAATTTCATGTACTCCTCCGTAAAAACAGTTGGGATATTAGCCCTTTCTAAATAATTCTTTATAAAAGGCCCTTTATTAATATATTATTATAGTTCATTTATACCTGAATACAAGGTGAAATAGTTTTTTAAACTTGAGCTTTTACATCCGAAAAAGATTTCAATCGTAAATTTTTCGTCCCCATTTGTCCGCTGTGCCGGTTTTGCGCCAAAAGTACGTATTGATCTGATCCCGCCACTCTCTCGCATTGGCAAGCTGGCGTTCAAAACGGGAAAATACCGATTGGTACACTTCTTCCTCAAGCGAATCTTTCAAGCCCTTCCACTGTTCAAGCATTGCCGCCGCTTCCTCATAGCCCTCAAAATGGGTGTCATATATATTCTGCAAAAGGGTCTCGCCGTTTTTCATCCGGTAGTCGTAGGCCAGGCGGTGGAAAAACAGGATAAGGTTCTCCGGGCAGGTTGCCGGGTCGGCAAACATGGCTGCGTTTTTTGCCGCGTACTGGGCGGTGTAGCCTGTTCCAGCGGGCGTACGGTCAATGCCGATTGCATGGGCGTCGGCACGGTGGTAAGTTCCCCAGCGGCTAAATTCGTAGCCTTCGATGTTAGGGCCGTAGTGCAGGCCGGGCGTTACCATGAAACACACGCCAAACGGGGCGTTGTACTTTTCATAAGCGGGATAGGATTTTAACAGCAGTTTTGTTACGGTTTCCGCGACGCGACCTGGGCCAAAAGAAAGGACGCTCCACTCGCGGGCAATTTCCTGCGCGGAAAGCGAGGGGTTCCAGATGATTCGCCCGTAGCCGTAGAGGTTCGCCTGCGCCAGAGTGTGGCCTGTCCAGTTGCGATCCCTTCCGGCATTTACCACAGCCGCAAAGCCTTCAATGCGCGAATGTCCGGCGACGTATGGGCCGATAAGGTCTTTAATGCGCCCCTTCGGCTCCCCGGCAGTGTCAAAGCTCATGATGTCTTCCCAAAGCCAGGGCAGGTAGCACAGGTCTATCTGGTGACCGGTGTACTCCTGGGTGATCTGGTGTTCCATAACATGGCGGGTTTTTTTCAATGCGCCAAGGAGCGGCGCAACAGGCTCGCGCACCTGAAAATCGTAGGGGCCAAATTTTATCTGGAGGATCACGTTATCGTCAAACGCTCCGTCCAGAGGCATAAAGTGATCGTAGGCAGCGCGGGCGCGGTCAACGCTTTTGTCGCGCCAGTCTTGTTGGCAGTTGTACACAAAACAGCGCCAGATGATTTCGCCGCCGTGCGGCTTTACCGCTTTTGCCAGCACATTCGCGCCGTCGGCGTGGGTACGGTTGTACTGGAAAGGGCCGGGTTCGCCCTCGGAATCCGCCTTGACTAAAAAGCCTGCCAAATCGGGAATGTAACGGTAGATAAGGTCTGCCCGCTCTTTCCACCACCCGGCCACAGCCGGGTCAAGCGGATCGGCGCTGGGGAGTTTCCCCAGCGACCATGGCGCACCGAAGTTGATGCTTAAGAGCAGCCTGATGCCGAAGGGGCGGAAAATCGCCGCCAGCTCGGCAACATCTTCGAGGTACTCAGGGGTGATAAGGAGTTTCGCGTTGCCACGGACATTAACGTTGTTAATGGAGATGCGATTAATGCCAACCGAGGCAAGCAGGCGGGCATAATCTTCAATACGCTGCTTTTCATAGTCAAAGCGTCCGTTGCGGAAAAAAAGTGAAGGCCCCGCATAGCCGCGCTCAACCGTGCCATCCATATTGTCCCAGTGGTTGATCATCCGCAGGGGGCTGGCAGGCGCGTCGTTCACCTCGAAGCCGCTCTTTATTTCCCCCAGCGCCAAAAGCGCAAGAAAGCGGAACACCCCGTACAGGAGGCCCGTCTCGTCATACCCGTCAATAGCGATCTGCTTATCGGTAACCTTAATCGCAAAACCGCCGGCTTTTGGCTCCGAAGCGGAAAGCTGAAAATTTTTTCCAAGAAACACGCCGCGATGATCCACGCGCTCCATGTTTTCCGTAAAATAAACGGCTGGCGAAAAACCCAGAATCCGTTTAATACCCAGCCGGAATTCCTCAACCGCCTGCATGGCAACTTCGCCGCCCTTCTCGGCAAATACAACATCCAGCGCAAGCTCAGGCGGCGTAATTATTCTTTTCTGCAGCCAGCAGTCGTATTCATTTATCATATTTGGATATTCTCATATTTTTATTGCAGTGATAAGATCACTAACCAATAATGAAAAATTTAGTTCTTTCGCCCCTGTTCTCCGACGGGATGGTTATACAGCATGGAACCGCTTTCCCTATCCGTGGGTATTCCTCTTCAGCGGTGTCAGTCACCTTTTTGGGTAAAACCTGGCAGTCGCAGGTGGGAGCGGACGGTAAATGGCAGGTGATCCTTGATCCCGTTCAGGCGGGCGGTCCCTTTACAATGGATATAGAATCAGCGGAAACCAAAATTTGCATAAGGGATATTTATTCTGGCGACGTATGGCTCTGTGCCGGCCAGTCCAATATGGAATTGCCCATGCAACGTCTAAAAGACAATTACCCCGAGGAATGGACAGCGGAGACTTTTCCCCCGATAAGGCAGTTCAAAGCGCCGCAGGAGTGGGATTTTTCCGGCCCCCGCGAAGAGCTAAGCGGAGGAAGCTGGGCTGCGGCGACTGCGGAAACCCTCCATGAATTTTCGGGGACAGCCTGGTTTTTCGCCAAATACCTGTACGAAAAATACCACCTTC
>Ga0268262_10003959_pt1 | contig 15608 bp, 12 predicted proteins | sample TergutNc150P3_FD_190354 | JGI IMG/M metagenome (GOLD analysis project Ga0268262, IMG submission 190354) | Nasutitermes corniger P3 segment gut microbial community from laboratory colony in Florida, USA - Nc150 P3 (SPAdes) (version 2) | ecosystem: Host-associated > Arthropoda: Insects >... | reverse complement strand
AGCCCGGAAAGAAATTGCCCGACTCAGAAAACTTCAGGCGTTTTCTCCCGAAGCGGGAGTACTCAGGGGCTACCTGGAATGGATCACAGATCTTCCCTGGAGCGAATACAGCGCCGACACCTCAGACCTCTCGGAAGCCGAAAAGATACTTAACGAAGATCATTACGAAATGAAAAAGGCCAAGGAAAGGATCATTGAATTTATCGCGGTCAGGCAATTGAACGCCCAAGCCTTTACGCAGGCTGAAAATGCTGCTGAAGATTTACAGAACATAAAAGCTCAAGCGCCTCTTGGCATCAAGGGGCCGATACTCTGCTTTGTTGGGCCTCCGGGAACGGGCAAAACCAGCCTCGGCAAATCCGTCGCCAGGGCATTAGGGCGCAAATTTGTGCGCATCTCCTTAGGCGGCGTCCGGGACGAAGCAGAAATACGGGGACACAGAAAAACATACGTCGGCGCTTTACCGGGCAAGATTATTCAGTCTATGCGAAAGGCCGGAACCATGAACCCCGTATTTCTTCTGGACGAGATTGACAAGCTCTCCAGCGATTTCCGCGGAGACCCCGCCTCGGCCCTTCTCGAAGTTTTGGATCCCGAGCAAAATTCCACGTTTACCGATCACTACATGGAAGTCCCTTACGACCTTTCCAAGGTACTGTTTATCACCACGGCCAATTCGCTGCACTCAATCCCGTACCCCCTGTTGGATCGAATGGAGATCATCGAAATCCCCGGCTACGGAGAAAATGAAAAGCTCGCAATCGCGAAAAAATTCCTTGTCCCTAAAGAATTGGCCGAAAACGGACTGGCCAGGGCAAAAATAACTTTCAAGGACGAGGCAATTCTGGAAATCATCCGGCACTGGACAATGGAATCGGGCGTACGCAGCCTTGAAAGGGAAATAGCCCGATGCGTCAGGCGCGTCGCAAAAGCGGCAGTGAACAAGGAATACGGCAAAAACGTGGACAAACCAATCGAAAATTTCAAGAAGAACATCGACAGGGAAGATTTGGAAAAACTTTTGGGAAGGCGCAAATACAAAAACGAAGTGGTGTTCAAGGAAGCCCGTATCGGTGTCTCCTACGGCCTTGCCTGGACTGAAACGGGGGGCACAATGCTTCCTGTCGAGACGATCTGCTTTGAAGGCAGAGGCGAAAGCATCATAACAGGAAATCTGGGAGACGTTATGAAGGAAAGCGCCAGAATTGCCATTTCTTATTTGCGCAGCGTACAGGATCGCTGCAAGTTCCTTGTCAAGGATATGTCGGCAACTGATTTTCACATCCACGTTCCCGAAGGCGCAATTCCCAAGGACGGTCCGTCTGCAGGTATAACCCTGGCAGCCTCGCTTCTTTCAACCCTCTGCCAGACTCCCCCAAAGCCGGGCTATGCCATGACAGGTGAGCTTACCCTGACAGGCCGCATCCTTCCCATAGGAGGGTTAAAAGAAAAGCTCCTTGCGGCGATCAGAAACGGAATGGAAGAAGTCCTGCTCCCGGCCGACAACAGGGAAGACTGGGAAGAGCTGAACGAAGACATTAAAAAATCCTTGAAAACTAATTTCGTTGACAACGCATGGGATGCCTTTGGGATTCTGTTCCCCAAGGAGATTCTACGCGCAAGGAAAAAGCCGGTTGCTAAAAAGAAGGCTTCAAAGAGCGCGTCAGGAAAAAAGAAGTAAGAAAGCAGAGGGAATGGGGATTGCTACATGAAAGCATTGTCCATGTCATGCACTTTTAACAATGCCTTTAAAGGCAACGATCATCTTATAAATTGCTTTACGCTGTTCAGAATTAAGGCTTTCAATACATTGAATAATCTCTCGTGCCTCACGGTATGGTGTTTTTAGCGACTTTTCCACGTTTGCCATTTCGCCGGCAACAAGATATTCAATCGAAACCTGCAACGCTTGCGCGATTTTAAAAGCGGCATCAACAGAAGGTATAGTTGCCCGTGTCCCCAGGTAGCAATCCAGGGTTGCGATTGGAACACTTGTTCTGGCGCTCAATTCTTTGACTGTTATACCCTGAAAATCGAGTTCACTACTCAAATTTTTTCTAAAATCATGACCCATTTTTGTAGGAATAATGATAATGAAATATCATTGAATTTTTATTGACAAACAATGATTATAAAAACTGATTATAGGAGTTTTACATAAAGAACAATATCAAATGGTTAGGGATTATTGCGCTTGTGACGGTAATTGAGCTTTCTTTTGCAACTTGTGAAAACGGCACGACGAGCGCTAAAAAAACAATAGGTATTACTACGCAAGGCCTCGGTTGTAGTACGCCGATGCAAAATTACGGTCAAGCCTGATTGCTTCGGTATAGTCAGCAATCGCGTGGTCATTATCGCTCTGCAGTCTACCCCCACAAAATATCCTATTCCCAGCCGTGGGTTAAGTTGAATCGCCCCATCGAGTTGCCTTGATCAAACAGCCGTTTGCCGTTGTCAAGGCGGGTTTGCGTGGTCTGCGCGTACAGGGACATTGCCGAGAACACTAGTGTTACGGTTAATAGCAATGCAATTTTTTTCATTCTATCTTCCTATGTGTTTTGTTCAACTGTATCCAGCAGTTCACCTATGCCTTTTAAAGCTGATAAAGCCTGACTCGCTTAACAGGTGCTTCATGAAATGGGCGCAATCGCTGAGGCCCGGCGGAGCCGAAACCGAAGCCTATACGATTTCATTCGACGGGAAAACGATCCGCCCAACCGGGAAGATGGACAGCTATGAAAATCCGCTGCCGTAAAACATCCTGTCTGCTTTGGCTGCCAATGAAAATTGATTTCCGTGACAAATAACAGAGAGCAGAGAACAAAGAACCACGAAAAAAAATCTAAAATCGCATCGAAACTACCTTCGGTTCTTAGCCGTGTTACCCCGTGGTTAAAAATACAAATCAGGGCGAAGTAAGAATAATTGTAACAGGGCCGTCGTTTGTGTAAGTTACGTCCATGTGGGCCTGAAAGACCCCGGCCTCGCAAACAAGGCCGCGCTCCCTGATCTTTTCCATAAAACATTCGTAAAGTTGATTTGCTTTTTGCGGATCCGCCGCTTCCCCGTAGTAAGGCCTTCGCCCTTTAACGGCGTCGGCAAGAAGCGTAAACTGCGAAACCGCAAGAACGCCAATGGTGGTATCCGCAGTTTTATCTTGCGCAATGATATCCAGTAAAGAAAGATTCATCTTTCCATGCTCGTCTTCAAAAATTCGCAGGTTTGCTATTTTTTCCGCCATCCATTCGGCATCTTTTTCGCTGTCCTCTCTTGCTACTCCCAAATATACCAAAAGGCCGGAGCCTATGCTGCCGGTTACGGCGTTTTCAACTTTTACGGAAGCGTTTTTTGCCCTTTGGACAACAGCCTTCACCTTTGCTCCAAAAGTCCGGACTGGTTCAGGGCTATGCCCTGGATGCTGATTTTTTGTTCGCGCTCGGAAGAGACCGGAATTACGCGGCCCAAAATTTCCAGCGGACGCTCGGTGTTTACAGGAATGGCAAAATCATAATCCACCTGAACAATTCCTTCCATTGTTCTGCGCGTATCGTAGCCCACCAGAAAATCAAAGGAAGTATGGTTTTGCTCGACAACTAAATTGGTTGCCATGCCGCGCCAGATAACATGGCAGTCGCGGTAAATAAAGGGATCGCGTATAACCTCGCTGTAGGAAAACCTGTCTTTTAAAGTGTCAAAGCCGGGCGTTTCCATAAAAGAAATTATAAGCCTGGCCCGGTTTTTAATTGAGTCGGCGGCGTTTGATTCAATAATTCTGTTGAGATGAACCTTTGCGGTTTCATCGCGATATTCGATAAAAAGCTTTACAGCTTCGTTGTACTCTTCCAGCACCTGGCTTCTGGTAAGCACATAACGGTAACTGCCGCCGGTCTGAACAGGCGAATTCCTGTCTTCTTTCGCCAGGGCTATTTCAACAGGCAGCGCCCGGCGGCCTGGCCGATTCCCACCAAGCGAAAACAACCCTGCTTTAAGGGCAATTCCTGACGCAATGAGCAGGACTGCCATTGCGGAAAGAATATACAGAGCAAGGGTTTTCCCAGGAATATCCGCTTTTGGAAAAGGCGGAAAAATTGAAGGAAGGGAACCGCTGTCGATCCATGATGAAATATTTTCCGGGCCCGGATACTTCCGTATTATTTTCAGCGCCTTTTTTGCAATCTTGTTCGATTCTTCAATGCTTTGTACTTCCAGATAAAGGTTTATCGCCTTGTCGGTGTCTCCGTGGTTCAGGTAGAGCGCGGCAAGGCCAAGCAAAGTCGAAGGATCCCTCATTTTCTGATCGGACGCCAGACGGAGATAGTTCAAAGCCATACCGAATACACGCGAATAAAGGTAGGAAAGGCCCAGCAGGTAGTAATAAGTAAATGAGCCATAATAGCGGTTTGCTTCAATTTCCAGGGTTTTTATGGCTTGGTCGTATTTCTTTTTTTTTGCAAACCTGACTGCCTTTGTAAGAATTGGATCCAGCTTCATTGAACACCCTTCAAAAGGGCGGCAATTGCCGCTTTATCAGCGGCCTTGAAAAACGCTTCACCTGCTACAAGAACGTCCACTCCCGAATCCCTGACCTGGGATACTGTTTTGGCGTTTACCCCGCCGTCAACGGAAATTAAATAAGAATAGCCTTTTTCTTCCCTTATGCGCTTGAGGGCTTTTACCTTCTCAAGACACTCCGGAATAAGGCTTTGACCGCCAAAACCCGGATTAACTGTCATGACAAGAACCAGATCCGCAAAGGGAAGTACTTCTTCCAAAACCCCCACAGGGGATGACGGAACGATGCTTATTCCGGCTTTTTTTCCTAAATTCCTTATGGAAGTCAAAATTCTCTGCAAATGAATGGCTGCTTCACAGTGAAAAGTTATGTAATCGGCGCCGGCGTGGGCAAATTCCTCAATAAAGTTTTCCGGATGGTTGATCATTAAGTGGACATCAAAAACTGTACGGCTTAACGGCCTGAGATCCCTTACCATTTTGGCACCAAAAGTCAATTCGCTGACAAAATTCCCGTCCATTACGTCAAGATGGGTCCATTCTGCGCCAGAGGCGTCTATTTGTCCTACAGCCTCCGCCAGATGGGAGAAATTAGCAGCCAGCAATGAGGGTGCCAGAATAGGAGTAATCATGCTCTAATGATAATATTCGTAAAACGTCTTGTAAAGCACTATGCAAATAACGGCAAAAATAGTATAATTATATAGGGTAATTATACCCTATTGGATAAAATATTCAGAGCATGAATGGTAAAGTCGAGGGGTTTATTCAAAATGCTTATGAAAGCCTGAAGGACGGAGATGAAAATTCCGCCCTTGGTTTTCTCAAGGAGGCGTTAAGAGTCGATTTTGAGCATCAAGAGGTTCTTTATGCTCTCAAGTGCCTGAACTGGTGGCTTGAAAAATTACGGCGGTTGGATGATTTCTATGGTCCCTACGAGCGGGGTGAATACATTTTGTCCCAATGGGAGTCATATAACGCGTTCCTGGAGCTTATCGGAAACGCCTACGATTCCTGTCAGTACGCTCTTAAGCGTTTTGTTTTTAGCCGTGCGCTTGCTTATTACCTGGAACTTCTAAGAGACGGAACTAACCAGCAGGATCCCGCCCTTTTGCTTCAGATAGGCCGATGCTACAAAGGCGCCGGAGAATGGGAAGAAGCCCTGTACTACGTTAAGCAGGCAAGCAGTTTAAAGAGGGAAGACAGCGCCATACTATCTGAATTGGCGGATATTAACGCCCTTTTTGGCGAGATAAGAATCGCAAAGATGCTTTTTAGGGAAGCGTTTTACCTTGATCCGCAGGGGGTAGATCTGGTTAGCCTGGAATCTGAACTTATCCTAAACCTTAGAGATAAAGTCAGGGATTTGGGATATTCGGGAAATGAAGTGGCGGAATGGATTCCTGTCTGGGGGTGTGTCTGGAGAATTTTTTCAGTTAAGAGAGAATTGAAACCGGTGGAGCTGGGCAGGCTGAAACAGTCGATCCTTTCACTTGAAAATGAATACCGGAGTAAAAACGGCAGGGCCTCTGCCGACTTATCAGGCGATAAATCGCGTGTGAAGCCAAGGCTTTTGAACCGGTATTTTTGGCTCATCGATTATTGCGAGGATAACAAGGATACTACGGGTTTGATCGATGAAACCATGCTAAAGATAAAGCTTATCGATCCGTTAGTGCATGAACACTATAAAACATAGTTTTAGAACATAGGAGTTATATGATGTCTGAAGCATTGCTAAAAAATGTCCAGGAAATGCTCAATGAAGAAAAATGGACCCGGGCAACACTTAGCAATTACTCTACCAGCCAATTTAAGGAGCTGGACGGGATTCTGAAAGAAGCCAGAGAAGGTCGTTTTGATAACGAACTAAAAAAAATCTGCGACGAGCATTTGGTACATACAAAGAACAGCATAATTGCCCTCTACATTGGAGGAATGTCCGCTCTTTCCCAGCAGATTATTGATGATTCCGCCATGGTGAGCCTGGTAACAATATTTTTTGACAACCATAAATGGGTTATTGTAAGGTATCTTTGCGAAAGAATTCTTGATTACGGAGAATCAAAGTTCGCCCTTCGTACCCTGGCGGAATGCTATAAAAACGAAAACGAAGAAGAAGCCGTTTACGGCATTTGGGAAAGGCTGGTCAAGATTGATCATGAAGAAGCGGATCTGGCCAAAACACTGGCAGAGCACTATGAAAAATTAGGAGACCTTGCAAACTCGGTTGATTACTATAAAAAAACTCTTTACCGCTACATCGCAAAGCGGCTTTTTAGCAATGTCAAGGAAATATGGGACAAGCTGCTCCTATACTGCCCGGAAGAAATTGATTTTTTTCTTCATGTCCAGAAAAAGGTTGCCAAGAATTTCGACGAGTTAAAGGCGGGGGCATTGTTAAAAGACGTTTACAACGTATGCATAAAAAGGGACGATATAAAAACAGCCATTGCGGTGCTGAAACTTATTCTGGAATACGACAATGACGATCGCCAGGCCAGAAGGGATATTACAGAGTGTTACAGGAAAAAATATGCCGGACACAGCCATCTTGAGGATTACATACGCATTTCCAGCCTTGCCCAGGGCCCCAGGAATGTTAAAGAAGCGGTTCAGGACTTTGAAAAGCACATCGCGTTTGACAAGGGGAATTTTGTCTTTCACAGAACCTGGGGAGTTGGACGTATTGCAAATGTCCAGGGAGATGATATAATCATTGATTTCGCGAAGCAGCGCAGCCATTCGATGTCCTTAAAAATGGCAGTTAACGCTCTTCAAACCCTGTCGAAAAACCATATTTGGGTATTAAAAGCTACATGGAAAAAGGAAAAACTTCACGAAAAAGTAAAAGACGAGCATGAGTGGGCCTTAAAGACGGTGATTAACAGTTTTGACAACTCCTGTGATTTAAAGCGCATAAAAGCGGAGCTGGTTCCGTCCGTGCTTTCAGTGTCGGAATGGAGCGGCTGGAGTACCAAGGCAAGGGAAATTCTTAAAACCGATCCTTCTTTTGGATCAAGCCCCGAGAATGCCGATCTCTATACCGTGAGGGAACGCCCCATCAGCGTCGAAGAAAAACTTTACAATGAATTCAAATCGGCGCACAATTTCTTTGAAAGGGCCCAGTCCATCAGAAATTATGCCGCGCAAAAAGACGCGGATCTCGATACGGAATATTTTACCGAAATGTTCGCATACTTTGCCGGTTATTTGAAATCGTACAATCAAGTGAACGAACAGGTCGTGTCTTCGTATCTTCTTATAAAGGATTTAGTAAGCCAGTACCCATACCTTGGAACAGGTATTAAAATGAATTTCCTGGATCTTTTCAACAACATCGACAACCCTGTAGAACTTTTTATCAATTTAAAAGACCCGAAGCTCAAGGAAGAGTTCCTTAAAAACATCAGGCTGTTTATACCGCACTGGGAAGATATTTATATAAGCCTTTTTCCGCGCTATCCTCATAATTCCATTATTCATTACATGCAAAAGGACGGTCATGCGGATAAACTGAAAGCTCTCACACTCAATTGTTTTGAAAATTTCAGGGATAATAAGGAATCCGTTGTTTTTCTTTTTAAAAACTTCAGCAACGAACAGTGGTATAAAGACGCGAATATCCCTTACGAAAAACAGCTCATCACCCTGATTCATGTCATGGACATTTGTTACCGTGAAATTGAAAACCGCAGGGACACTACCGAGAACCGCAAACTCAGCAAACAGGTATACACAATCCTCTTTAAAGAAGGGGTAATCAATAGTTACATCGATTCGGCGGATCCCGAAACAATTACCCGCATATATACCTTTATCAACGATGTCAAAGATTTGGATCCTGCAGACAAGATGGATTTACGGAACAGGATCACCAAAAAGTATCCTGATTTTAAATTTTTTGGAATCGAAGAAAAGAAGATCACCAATCTGGGGCTTTTGGTTACCCTTGCAAAGCACCAGGAAAAGCAGAAACAGCTAGCGACTATTATTGAAGTGGATATTCCTGCCAATTCAAAGGAAATAGAAGCTGCCAAGCAGCATGGCGACCTGAAAGAGAATGCGGAATACATAGCGGCCAGGGAAAAGCAGACTCAGCTTAACTCTCTTGCTTCAAGGCTGAACGAAGAGATTGACAGGGCGCAGATTTTTGATCCCTCTACAGTCAATACCAGCAAGGTTTCTTTTGGCACACACGTTGTGCTGTTAAATAAAAACAACGGCAAAAGGGAAGAATTTACCATATTGGGTCCCTGGGAGTCCGATCCGGACAATTATATTATTTCTTATCTTTCACCTTTTGGAGGAACTATCTTAAACAAGGTTGTTGGTGATTATGTTGATTTTACCAACAACGATGAAAAGATATCTTATCTTGTAGAAGGCATTTCTTCTGCCTTTTGATACCGCTGTGAGATTTTCGAGGAGATACGGGGGAAATATATGAAGAAATTATTATTTGTCCTGATACTTGTTACGCATCTGATTTCTGGTGTTTTCTGTCAATCCGCTAATTCATCAGGTCCCGTTGACCTGGTTGTGCTTCTGGACACATCCGCCAGCATGAGTAGCAGTTATAAAGAAACCAGTAATTATCTTATTGGGCCTTTTTTAAGGGAATTCCTTCGCATCGGTGATACATTTCACCTTATCTCTTTTTCCGCTAGTCCAAAACTTGAAATTTCCCGCCGGGTAGAAGGCGTAGGCGACGTAGAAACCATTATTGCCAGGCTGCTGTTAATGTACCCTCTTGATCCTGAATCCAATCTTTCCGGGGCGTTAAGTTTTGCCGAGAGTTTTGCTTCTTCATTGTCCAGCCGCTCGAAAAAGATAGTTCTGATTTCTGACGGTGATGCGGAGAACACGCAGAATCTGGTTAATGAAAGTTCCAGCCGTTTCCGGGGACTTGGAGCGGATTTGCAGTATATCAAGGTTCCGGTCACAGGCAATGGCCCCGGCTCCGGCAGAACCTCGCTTGCACAGACAACAACCCCAACTCAAACCGCGCAGACAGCCCAGCCCGCGCAAACGGCTCAGCAGGGTGCGCAACCATCACAGACTGCGCAGCCGACTCAGCCAGCTCAACCAGCGCAAGGTACACAGCCAACTCAGCCTACACAAACAGCGCAGGGTACACAGCCGACTCAGCCTGCTCAACCAGCGCAGGGCGCGCAGCTAACTCAGCCAGCGCAAACAACGCAGGGCGCGCAGCCAACTCAGCCAGCGCAAACAACGCAGGGCGCGCAGCCAACTCAGCCAGCGCAAACAACGCAGGGCGCGCAGCCGACTCAGCCTGCTCAACCAGCGCAGGGCGCGCAGCCGACTCAGCCTGTTCAAACAACGCAGGGTACACAGGGAAGCGGCCAAGCAGGTCCAGTCCAGTCCTCCGCTCAAGGTACAGGCCAGACTCAAATCGCTCAAACTTCTTCTTTAGGAGCAAATATCCCCTTGCCATTAATAATAGCCCTTGCGCTACTGTTGCTGCTTATTTTGATTGCTATTATTATTTTCGTATCAAGAAGGCTGGATAAATCTCCAAACCGGGTTATATCAAAAGCCGCCTCTCCCGCTTCACCGAAAACAAGATCAGAAACAAAACCGGAAACAAAATCAGATCGTTTTACGGAAACCCGTAAAACGGCTCAGAGCCTTGAATATCCTCCGGCCAGGATGAAGCCTCTTCCCAAAGACAAGGTCTATGACGAAAACACCGATGGTCCTGTTTTGCTTAACCTCTTTGTGGAGGATCAGAATACTGCTATTGGCAAAAGAAATGTTCATTCGCTTAAACCCGGCTATTCCTTAACAATTGGCGGCGGCAAGTCGGACTTTCTCATCTTCCTTGTTCCTGTTCCGCCGCAAATTGCGGAAGTCAGACATGATGGCAGAAACTGTGTTTTTGTACCCAGAAAACCACAGTACTTCCCTGATATAGGCTCTCAGACGATTCCACACTGCATAGGCAAAACTTTCAGGGTAATCTCTGATAAAAAATACGAGCTTCACATCCGGCTTGAAAAATACGAGGATCCGTTACACGCTTTGAACAAAATGCTGCGTTCAATCAAGGTACCAGGACCGGTAGTATAGCCCGGTTTTAAATGATTGTTCAATCGAACGGAGCTTATGTTTATCAGGGTAATTCTTTAATAATACCTGACGAAACTCCTGATACCCTCATTCATAAAGAAATCGCTCTTGAATTAATAGAGAATGCCTTTGCGGATATTACTAATATTGATAGTTTCACTGTTCCTTCATTGGACGGACAGGCTGATATTTGCTCATTCGTTATTCCTGAAGGGGAACTTCCGTCCGGATGGAAATCAATTCCCCTCAGGCAGGCGCTAGGTATCATGACCTGCGGGACATTGGCAGTAGGCCGGGGCCCTGTTGGAAGGGTTCTGCGCTCATACCACATAAGCCAATGGCGAAAAAATTCCCTCTTTTGTGGAAGCTGCGGCGCACCCAACAAGGATGCCGATTCCGGCATAGTGGCCCGGCAATGCAGCGCCTGCGGCAGGCTTGAGTTTCCAAGGATTTCTCCCGCTATGATTACCATCATTACCAACGACAAGGGAGAAGCCGTACTGGCACACAATAAAAATTTTGCATCCAATTTTTACAGCCTTATAGCGGGTTTTAACGAAGCAGGTGAAAATCTTGAAGAAACTGTCGCAAGAGAAATAAAAGAAGAAATAAATATTGACGTTAAAGATATTCGCTACATTTTATCCCAGCCCTGGCCTTTTCCCGGTTCCCTGATGCTGGGCTTTTCCGCCCGCTATGACGGCGGGGAATTAAAACCTGACGGAATTGAAATTGATGACGCACGGTGGTTTTCAAGGGAAGCCTTGCCCAGCCTGCCGTCCAGCGCCTCGGTTTCAAGGTACCTTATTGACTTATGGGCTATGGGCAAGCTGTAGTTCGCGCTTTATGTTTTCAATACGCCATGCGCCTTTTATTAAAGTAAAATCAAGTTCATCCTTATAGAAATTGTTCTCAGGCGTTTGAACGTTGTTTTCCTCATTGTAATTGGGCATCCATAAAATATACTCCGCCGTAAGCCTTGCATTTTTTTCATCCATTGAAAAGCCGCTTATTTTTAAATCGGTTATTCCAAAAACAGTTTTATCTGTGGCAGGACTTCCTTCATCAATCCATTTTTGAGCGGAAATAAACGAATCGGAATAAACCTCATAAGCCTGCCGCACACGGGTTATCACAAAGAAATTAATTACCATGTCAATGTCTTCCTTTCCCGCTTTGCCCTTTACGCAATTTTCCATTAAGACGTGATCCAATTCTCCAAAGGCATTGTAGTAAGTTTCGGCTACTTCAACAGGGCTCATGCCTTTTGTAATATCCTCGGAACGGCTTTTAATTATGTCGCGTACAAAAAAAACAATAAAGGCAAGAGCCGCTATTGAAACCGTGATAATAATTTTATTTCTTGTTACAAAACGCCTGGTTTTTACAGTAAGGGCGTTTTTTTTAATATAACGCTCCTTCTCCGCATTTATTTTTGCTATTTCGTTGGTATCAAGAATTCTTTGCCATGAAGAAACCTGCTTTGATACTGGAGCGGGAGCGCCTATAAATTCCATTATTTCATTGGGAACGGGTCTTTTAGCCAATTCGCCTTTTATTTTTTTCCCTCCCAGAGACCTGCTAATTAGTTCCGACATTTCAGGATCAAGGGCAGGCAGAGCCAGATTAGGCGGTAAAAAAACACCTTCGCGTATATTCTGGTGAATTTCGTCTATACTGTTTCCTGAAAAAGCAGGGATGCCGCAAAAAATGCGGTAAAGCATAGCGCCTGTACAGAAAGATATTTCTTCATCTCCTTCCAGATAAGGACAAACCCATTCAGTTTCGATTCCGGCTCCAACGGAACGCTTAAAAAGATCGGCTGGCGGAAAGAAAACTGTGCCAAAAGGAAATAAATCATTTTCTTTATGTATAATGAGCGCACCCGATGAACCTTTAAAAGATGCTTCTTCCGCTTTCGCGAATTTTTCTTCAAAAACAATCCGTGCTTTTAGCCAGAAACGAAGCGCATCCAGTGCTTCATCTTTATTGTCGGATTTTATAAGCTCCGATAATCTCTCTCCTGGAAAGAGCGGGCCCCAAAAAACAATGGTTTCGTTCGTTCCGGAACCGAGAGACGTCACTCCCCTGCTTTGCCAAATATCAGCATTGCCATCTGGATAAATTATATAGCCAGGCTGTGGAATGGATTGGGCCATTTTTGTCCTGGCAAAATCCCTGGAACTAAGCCCTGTATCAAAGCCAAGGACTTCCTTTCCGTTAAGCTCAAAGCTAAAAATGCTTTTTTTCAATTAAGCTCCTTAACTCAGGCTCATTAACTGTTATCGCCCTCGTATTGAATAAAGGTATCTGAAATAATCCATATCCGTCGAAAATGTTTTATCGAGTGGCGGAATTGTTGTCCTGTAAGATTCTATCGCCCTCCAAAAATCAAAGAAATCCCGGTCGCGGTTATAGGCTTCCGCGTAAATTCTTGTCGCCTCCGCATCCGCCGCCCCTTTAATGAACTCCGATTCCCGGTAGGCTGTGGAGAGAATAGTCATGCGTTCACGCTCCATCTGCCCAAGAATGTCCGCTTTTCTGCCCTCGCCTTCTGATCTTATGGCCTGGGCTATCTGGTTTCTTTCTTTGATCATTCTTGAATAAACGCTTTGGGTTAATTCATCGTTATACCGGATTTGCCGGATTACAACATCAATAAGTTCAATGCCATATTCGGGAACCATACGTCTTGAACGGGAAAGCATTTCAGCGGAAAGCTGTCTTCTGCCTCTTGAGATTGGCTCGTAATGGACATCGGTTTGTATCGAGGATGCGATAAATCCCGGATCCAAATCACTGCTTACGCCCAAATCATCCATGCTTATTTGCCGTTCCATAATAATATTTGAGTTCCGGACGGATTCATTAAAATAATTTTCCACAACTACGGTTTTTACTTCTGAATCTATTACCTCGCCCAGTTTTTCATAAGCCATGTTGATATTCTTGATTGATTCGTAAAACTTTAACGGATTCGAAATCTTCCACCTGGCGGTTACATCCACCCATATATACTGTTTTTCCCTTGTTGGAATGCTTTTCTGTTCTCCGTTCCAGGCCATAATTTTTTTTGGATACTTTACTACGTCATCAATAAAAGGAACCTTCATGTAAAGACCCGCTTCGTTTACAGAATTGATAACTTTGCCCATCCTTACGATTACTGCCTGTTCCCCTTCGTCAATAACGTAAAACGGCCCGATAAGGACAAAAATAAAAATTATTACTGCCAAAAACGCGATAAACTTCATTTTTATCTTCATGCTTTTACCTGCCCGCTTCCTGTAAAACGCTTCCCAGATTCATCATCGGAAGAAAATTGTTAAATCTGCGATCAATTACAATTGTATTGTTCCCGTCTTTAAAAATGTCTTCCATCATTTCATAATAAAGGCGCTGGCGGGTAACGTCCGGCGATCTCCTGTATTCATCATAAACAGCGTTAAAACGGGCAACGTCTCCTTCGGCGCGGTTTTTGCGTTCTGTCGCGTAACCCTCGGCTATCTGAACAAGCTTGTCGGCTTCTCCCTTTGTACGCGGTATTTGTTCGTTATAAGCCTGCTGGCCTTCGTTGATCAGCCTGTTTCTGTCCTGTATTGCCTTGTTCACATCATCAAATGCTTCCTGAACCTTAAGCGGAGGATCGGTATTTTGAAGTTTTACCGTGATAACATTGATCCCCAGGCCATAACTTTTAAGAGTCTCATTCATGTATTCCGCCCCGAGTACTTCTATGGCGCTTCTTTCAAAACCCATGATGTCCATTATTGCCCTGTCTCCGACCAGCATATTAATGACCGATTGCGAAACATCCCTGATGGTTTGGGTCCTTTCATTTACGTTGAACGTCCACGCAAACGGATCAACAATCCGGTACTGGATTATCCATTCTATTTCAACCATATTTAGGTCTCCGGTAAGCATTGTAGAAATGCTCATATCCCCGGTATAGGTCGAGTTAATTCCGGAACTTATGGTACGAAACCCGAACTGCTGTGTTTGAACATTCTTTACATTTACCAGATATGTTTTGTCGATACCAAAGGGCATTTTAAAATGCAGGCCCGGCCCGATAGTTTCCCTGTATTTTCCAAAACGGGTAATAACCGCTTCTTCTGCCTGATCCACAATGTAAAAACTTGTTGCAACAAAAAAAAGCGCAAAAATAACGATAACCAATACAGAAACGGTTCCAGGATTGATTATTTTTCCGGCCTTCGGCGGCGTAAAATGAAGCATCATTGGCCTCCTGCACTTACATCCCATGCTTTTGATGTATCAAGAATATTGTTAATTGTAATGAGCAACTGTTTCGCAAAATTATTCAAATTTGCAATATGATCCGGTAATTTTCCAGGATCATCAACGCCTGCGGCTTCATCCAGCATTTTATTGAATGTATTTATCGGATTTTTTATCCCGCTCAGTATCTTTTGATATGCTATAAGAGAAAGATGCATTTCAATACGTCTAAGAAGCAGATGACTTAGAAACGGCTTGTGAATATAATCCAAAGCACCAAGACTAAATCCTTCCATCTCGCTTGTTGAGTCGTTTCTTGCGCTTAGAAAAATTATGGGGATATTTTTATAATCGTCATTGCTTTTAAGCTTTTGCGCCGCGTCATGCCCGCTTATATCCGGCATTTCCACATCTAAAAGGATCAAATCCGGAATGATATTATGTTCCAGTAGCTCAAACATTTTTTCCGCCGATTGGGCAGGATAAATTTCATAATATGGCTGTAATATATTCTTGCATGCGATTAAGTTTCCCTTGTTATCGTCAACAACAAAAATGACCTTACGCTCATTTGCCACTTTAATGGTCTCCCCATGATTTTTGGAGGTGGCGGGAGTCGAACCCGCGTCCTGATACGCGAAATATAAGCTTCTACAGGTTTAGCCGTTTATTGGGTTTTCGAGACGGGCTTGGCTAAACGGCGCGCGGCCCGTCCTTATTCCGGTAATCTTACCGAACCGTCTCCGGAAACGGCG
>Ga0268262_10003958_pt1 | contig 15608 bp, 15 predicted proteins | sample TergutNc150P3_FD_190354 | JGI IMG/M metagenome (GOLD analysis project Ga0268262, IMG submission 190354) | Nasutitermes corniger P3 segment gut microbial community from laboratory colony in Florida, USA - Nc150 P3 (SPAdes) (version 2) | ecosystem: Host-associated > Arthropoda: Insects >... | reverse complement strand
GCGGGAAAACATCCGCGCAATCAAAAGCTCAATCATGGCGCATGATACAGATTAGCATTTCGGGGCTTGAAGTTTGGCGGCGCGCTATTATTTCGCATAATTGCACTATGGAAGAAATTCACAAGTTGATTCAAATAGGCATGAATTGGAACGGGAATTTACGTTTTCGTTTTTATTATGAAACACCCGACGGAAATAAAGAATATCTGCACGATAAAGTTAAGTTAGGCGACATTGATTTTCACGGCAAAAAAGAGCTGATATACGAATACGGCTCAAAATGGAACGTAAAAGTGATAATAATGTCGTCGTATCAGCCCGCAAATAACGAAGTTACGCGATTTATCGCGGGCGACGGAGCCGCCCCTCCGGATCACGTTGACGGACCGCGTCATTTCAGGAAATTGCTTTATTCACTGGAAATTGGCGGCAATGCTGAAAAACATTCGGCGCAGAACGAATTGGGAACGGATTTTGTACCGGGTGTTTTTAATCTTGATAAAATGAATCAAAAATTAAAAGAAATTTTTAAAAGAGAGGGAGCGGAAATCGTAACGGAAAATTTTTCCGGTGATAATGAATAAACTTCAATATATTTATATTTTCCCTTGTTTGTTTTTACGATAAAAAGGTTTTTAAATAGAATGATTTTTATTTTTTATGTTCAAAGTTATAAATCTATATTATAATTGATTTATAATGAAAACAATTTTTGTTGTAGATGACAGCGATACTAATCTTTCCACAGCGGAAAAAGCTTTGGAAAAAATGTACAGAGTTATGACAATACCTTCCGCGGTGAAAATGTTTTCTTTATTGGAAAAAGTGCCCCCCGATCTTATCCTTTTAGACATTGAAATGCCTGGTATTGACGGCTTTTCGGCGCTTGAAAAACTAAAAACCAATAATTTCTGGGCTAACATTCCGGTTGTTTTTTTAACCGGTCGCTCGGATACGGATGTAGAAGTGCGCGGATTTCAAAAGGGAGTGGTGGATTTTATTTTAAAACCTTTTTCCGAGCCTGTTCTGTTAAACCGTATCAGAACCCACCTTAATATTGATGAATTAATCCGCGAACGGTCGGCTCAGTTAAACAGGCTTCAAAACGGCATTGTTTCGGTTTTGGCAAATTTAGTCGAAAGCAGAGACAAGGATACAGGCGGTCACATTGAACGCACGTCGGCTTATATTAAAATTTTACTTACCGAAATGAAAAAACGCGGAGTTTACAAAGAGATAATTTCAGATTGGGATACGGAAAAAATTATCGCTTCGGCGCGTATGCATGATTTGGGAAAGATTTCCATAACGGATTTAATCGTAAACAAACCCGGTAAACTTACAGAAGAAGAATATGAGATCATGAAAACCCATGCCGCAGAAGGAGAGCGTATAATTGATAGAATTATCGCGCAGACAGGCGGGGGTGAATTTCTGTATAATGCCAGATTGTTTGCCGGAAGTCACCATGAACGATGGGACGGAACAGGCTATCCGTATATGCTTAAAGGCGAAGAAATTCCCCTGCAGGGACGCATTATGGCGATTGTAGACGTATACGACGCTCTTCTTTCCGAGCGTCCTTATAAAAAAGCGTTTTCAGAAGAAGATGCGGTTAAAATTATAATGGAAAACGCCGGGACGCATTATGATCCCAAAATAACGGAAGTATTTTTTGATGTAAAAGACCTTTTAAAAGAGGCAAGGGCGAATATTTAATGTTTTTAGAACATGAAAAAAGGATAAGAAAACAAACCCGCTTGCTTGATACGGTAAATACCGCCGCTACCATTCTTTTAGCCGGCAATAAAAATATTCCCTTTGAAACAATATTATTAAAAAGTTTTGCCCTTATCGGTCGCTGTTTGGATGTAGATCGCGTTCAGGTTTGGCGTAACGAAGTTATTAACGACGAACGGCATTTTGTTTTACGGTATGCATGGCTTAGCGATGCCGGCAAAAAATACAGACACGTTCCCAATGGTCTGCATTTCCCGTACAGCATGAAGAAAGAATGGGAAGCGTTATTTCTGCACGGCGGATGCATAAACAGTCCGTTATCTGAAATGTCCAAAGAAGATCGGGAATTATTAGGCTATTATGAAATGAAGTCCATTGTAATTATTCCCATGTTTCTGGATGGCGATTTTTGGGGTCTTTTCAGCATAGACGATTGCAGACGCGAACACAGTTTTTTAAATGAGGAAATCAACATATTAAGATCGGCGGGATTAATGATGTGCACCGCCATAAACCACAATAACCAGTTAATAAAAATAAATGAGTCTGACGAGCGCACGCAGATAATGCTTGACGCCGCTCCTTTCAGCGTTATTTTTTGGGATAAAGATTTAAAACTTATCGATTGTAATCAGGAATCGGTAAAAATGTTTGAAATGCTGGACAAACAGGATTTTATTGAAAATTTTTATCATCTTTCTCCTGAATATCAGCCCGACGGCATTTTGTCAAAAGATAAGGGTATTGAACTTGTAGGCAACGCTCTAAGAGAAGGTTACAGCCGCTTTGAATGGACGCATCAAAAAATGAACGGAGAACAAATACCGGTGGAAGTAATCTGCATTCGTGTCAGACATAAAAATGAATTTACTGTTACGGAATACATGAGAGATCTTCGCGAACAAAAAAAAATAATAGCTGAAATGCGAAAAGCCGAAGCGGCGGAAGAAAGCAGCAAGGCAAAGAGCCAATTCCTTGCAAAAATGAGCCATGAAATCCGCACTCCCATGAACGCTATTCTGGGTATTACGGAAATTCAGCTTCAGGATGAATCGATTCCAAAACATACAAGGGAAGCGCTGGAAAGAATTTTCAATTCCGCAGACCTTTTGCTTGGAATAATAAATGACATTCTTGACCTATCTAAAATTGAAGCCGGAAAATTTGAGTTAATTCCGGCTCAATATGATATTGCGAGTCTTATTCACGACACTGTTCAATTAAACATGATGCGTTATGAAAGCAAGCCTATCGAATTTAAACTGGAAATAGACGAGAAAATTCCCGTTATGCTTTATGGCGACGGACTTCGCATAAAACAAATTTTGAATAATCTGCTTTCTAACGCGTTTAAGTATACGCATGAGGGCGTGGTAAGTCTTAATATTTCATCTGAACTTAGAAACGATGACAACGTAATAATTATTTTCCGGATCAGCGATACCGGACAGGGCATGACGGCGGAGCAGGTGCAAAAATTAGGCAGCGAGTATTCTCGATTTAACATGGAAGCGAATCGCAGAACCGAGGGAACGGGGCTTGGCATGAATATCACCCGTAATTTATTACAAATGATGAACGGAACTATCGATATAAAAAGCGCTCCGAATGAAGGTTCCGTTTTTACCGTGTGCCTGCCGCAAAAATTTCTGGATTCCGACCCGATTGGCAGAGTAATGGCGGAAAATTTGATGCAGTTGAATTTTGTCAATGAACAGAGAATGAGAAATTTGCAGATAAACCGCGAATATATGCCGTACGGCAGAGTTTTAATTGTTGACGATGTGGAAACAAATCTTTATGTAGCCAGAGGATTAATGGCGTCCTATGATCTTTCCATTGATACGGCAATGAGCGGATATGAAGCTATCGATAAAATAAAAAATAAATTTGATTACGACGTTATTTTTATGGATCACATGATGCCGAAAATGGACGGTATTGAAGCGACAAAAACAATCCGTGAATTGGGATATACAAAACCGATTGTCGCGTTAACTGCAAACGCCCTTACGGGACAGGCGGAAATGTTCTTAAAAAACGGTTTTGATGAATTTATATCCAAACCGATTGATATTCGTCAGTTAAATATGGTGCTGAATAAATTAGTGCGCGATAAATATCCGCCCGAAGTTGTTGAAGCCGCGCGCAAGCAAAAGGAATTAATTGCCGGAAGAACAAAACAACAAAACGTTGATTCGCAATTGTTGGAATTCTTTATTCGCGACGCAAGAAAGACGGGCGGCATATTGGAAGACGTTTATTTAAACAAATGCAGAAGGATAGACGACCTCCCTATGCTTATAATCAATGTTCACGCCATGAAAAGCGCCCTTGCAAACGTGGGGGAGAAAGAACTGTCGGCGGAAGCGCTTATATTGGAACAAGCGGGACGCGAAAACGACATAAAACTTATTTTAGAAAGACTTCCGTTCTTTCTTGAATCGCTGTATAAAATTATCAAAAAATTTGAAGAAAAAGATTTAAAAACCAAAAAAGACGGTCTCGGCGATTACTCGCAATTAAAAGAAAAGCTGGTTGAAATACGCGCGGCATGCGGCGAGTACAATAAAAAAACCGCCAAAGACTTGCTTGCGGAATTAAAAGCAAAAGAATGGTCTGCGCCTGTGGAAGAACAACTTACCGTTTTAACCGAATTTTTACTGCACAGCGATTTTGACGACGCTATAAAAAATATTGATGATTATCTTAACAAGAAATAACTTTATAAATATATCTATCCATTAAAATTCTTTCCATTACTCCGACGGGGGAGCGCAGTAAATTGTCGTATTCGGCTGTCAGGGCTAAGCATGCTTCCGCGGATTGGGCGTTGTAACGGCGGGCGGCGGCGGCGTAATCGTCCTTTGCTTTGGGGGACGAAAGCCCGATTTTTTTTAATTCAAAGCTGTTGTTAGCGTCTCCTGTTTCCAGCAGGGACAAATAATCGCCGAGTTTTCTAAAACACCACGCGAGCCCCGCAAGAATACTTTGCGCGCTCTCTTTTGCGGCTAACATAACGGAAAGCGATTCAAGCGCTTTTGATAAATCGCCTGAGGCTATTCGGGAAAATAGCGTAAAAGCGGATTCTTCCCTGTTATGAGAAAGCCATTTTTCAACATCTTCCGCTCTTACTTGATTTTCCCCTTGCTCTTTACCGCGAGGTAAAAAATGCACAAGGCGGGAACATTCCCTCTTTAAAGCTTCCGTATTATTTTCCACCATTTCCAAAATTACGGAGATGGAGTCTTTATCAATGTTAAAACCTTCCCTCTTAAAAAATTGTTTTATCCATTCGTTTTTTTCCCTTTCAAACAGTTCATAAAAAATCTTTCGGTTGTTTTTCGGAACTGCGTCGTCAAGAGCGGCGGCAAGTTTTAATTCGTCGGAGAGCATGATAATTGTCGTGTTGGGATCAAGATTATCTATGCAGGAAACAAGAAGTTCAATCTCGTCCTTTTTCTTGATTGCCTCAGCGTTTTTAATAATTATCAGGAGTTTTTCGGAAAAAAGACTGTTATTTTGAATCGTATCCGCAATTGTACTTACGGGAGTTTCACCGGCGTAAAAGGTCGTTATTTCAGCGTCCGGTATCTTTTGTTTTATTGAGTCTGTTTCGTCCTGCTTTTTTCCAAGCTCAGGACCAAGAAAAATATACGCGTTAAGTGAAGCAGCCGGCATATCAATATGATCTTATTACTGTAGATAATCTGCCCAAAACTTTTATGTCATGGGTGTAATAACGCGGCTTGTACGCGGGATTTTCCGCTTCCAATCGAATTCTTGCGCTCTCCTTGTAAAACTTCTTTAATGTTACGCCTTCTTCAGATGAATCTTTATCAAATACGACTACTACGGCAATCTCGCCGTTATTAACGATATTATGTTTTTCGATAATCGCTATATCTCCTTCCAAAATACCCGCTCCGATCATTGAATCGCCTTTTACTTTCAGCGCAAAATATTTTTTGTTTCTCTTTAACATGGAACGGTGAATCAGAATATTTCCGTCAAAATTTTCCTCCGCTAAAAGAGGAACACCCGCGGCGACTGTTCCAAGTAACGGGACTTCCACCAAATCCGCGTCTTCAGGTCTTGAATGGGTCAACCCCATTGTACGCGGTCTTTTGTCAGCTTGCCTTAACTGTCCTTTTTTTCGCAGAGCGGTGATATGATCATGCGCCCCTTTTACCGAAATCTCAAAATGCTCCGCTATCTCTCTTATTGCCGGAGGGTATGAATTCTTTTTAATATAGTTAGCGATAAATGATAGCACCTGTTTCTGACGATCTGTCAATTCTTTCATAAATATCATTGCTCCCTATTTTTTTGCCGTCGTAATACCGTACTTTCTTATTTTGGCGTGAAGGTTACTCGGATAAATTCCAATCGCCTCAGCCGTTCTTGATATTATACCATTATTTTTTAAAAGTTGGAATTCCAAATAATATTTTTCAAAACCGTCTTTGGCGGCGCTGTAATTTTGCTCTAAAATGTTCGACGGCAGCGCGGTTTCCACGCCTGTTTGCTCTGTATTTACGGGTTTTTTCCCCCTTATATTTAGCAGTTTATCAATATCTTCCCCATTTATGACATTCCCCTGATGCATCACCGCTATTCTTTCCGCTAAATTCTTTAATTCTCTGACATTTCCGGGCCAATCATGAGCGGCAAGAGTATCTATAGCGTCGGTTTCCAGCGTTATATCCTTTCCCGCTATTTTTAAAAAGTGGCAAAGCAGATGAGAAATATCTTCCTTTCTTTCCCTCAAAGGAGGGGAATGAATAGGGATTACATTTAATCTGAAAAATAAATCCTGCCTGAAACGCCCCTCTTTGCACGCTTTTTCCAAATCCTGATTTGTCGCCGCTATGATGCGTACGTCGGTTTCTATTGTTTTTTCTCCGCCGACGCGCTCTATTTTCTGTTCCTGAATGACGCGTAAAACTTTTGCCTGCGCGGAAAGACTCATGTCGCCGATCTCGTCAAGGAAGAGGGTGCCGCCGTGCGCTAACTCAAAACGCCCCTTGCGCGTAGAGACCGCGTCCGTGAAAGCGCCTTTTTCGTGTCCGAAGAGTTCGCTTTCTATCAGCGTTTCCGGTATTGCCGCGCAGTTTACGTCAACAAAAGGACTGTCGGCGCGCGCGGAACATGAATGGATTGCCCTTGCGATTACTTCTTTGCCGGAGCCGTTTTCGCCCGTGATTAAAATTCGCGCGTCGCTTGCCGCCGCCTGTATTACCGTTTCTCTTATATTTCTCGCAAGCGCGCTTGTTCCTATTATATCCTCGCTTGAAAAATTATATGTTTTTTTAAGAGTTTTATTTTCTTCGCGGAGTTTTTTTATCGCAAGCGCGTTTCTGCATACCGTTAATACTTTATCCAGCGACAGCGGCTTTTCCAAAAAGTCAAACGCGCCAAGTTTAACGGCGCTTACAGCCATCTCGATATTCGCGTGACCTGAAATCATTACGATTTCTGTGACAGGCCATTCTTTGCGTATTGTTTCAAGCGCTTTAATGCCGCCCATTTTCGGCAGAAGAACGTCAAGAAAAACCATGTCTATTACTTCGCGTTTTAAAAGTTCTATACCGGCAAGCGCGTCTTCCGAAGAAAAAACTTTATATTTTTCATCTTCAAGAATGGACGCGAGAGTTACTCTGATACCGGGTTCATCATCAATGATTAGTATTGACGGCATATAATTCCTTAGGCTGACGGCAGATCGATATAAAATGTTGATCCTATACCGAGCGCCGAATCAAACCAGATTGTTCCGCCATGATCCGTAACAATTCGCTCGACAATGGGAAGCCCTAACCCTGTGCCTGATGCCTTTGTTGTAAAATAAGGCGTAAAAATTTGTTTGCCTTCCTCTTCGCCGATACCCTTGCCCGAATCCTTGACGCTTATTCTACAGTAACAAACTTCTCTTTTTTTGACAATATCGGAACGCAATTCAATTTCTCCGTTTCCCGACATTGAATCAATCGCGTTTATCACAAGGTTTGTAAGAATTTGCGAAAGACGGTGTTTGTCAATTTTTATCTGAATATCCTGAATATGCGCAATATTGAATTTTACATTGGGATATGAGCCTGAATACGCGTTTATAACTTCATCCGCGGACTCTTTTAAATTTGTCAGCGAGTTAGACGGTTCCATTGGTTTTGACAGCGTTCTGAATTCGTTTAACAAAACCGAAAGCCCTTCCGTTTCCTGAATAATAGCCATCATGGAGCTTTCTATGATTTCACCGATTTGCTCGGGATTGTTTTGCCATCTGCGAAGTACGCGCTCGGCGGAAAGTTTTATCGGCGTAAGAGGGTTTTTTATCTCGTGAGCCAGCTGCTGAGCCATGTTCTGCCAAATCGATATTTTTTCGTTTCTTACAAGCGCTTCCCTTGTTTTTTCCAAGTCCTGAACCATTGAGTTAAAAGAGCGGATTAAAATGCCAAGCTCGTCATTCCTGCTTGATAATATCTGAAAAGAAAAATCCCCGTCCGCTACGCGCTGGGTTGCGTCCGTTAACTCGACAATGGGGTGGGTAATGCGCCTTGTAAACGAGATAGCGATAATCGCCGTCATTAAAATTGTCGGAAGAAAAAATGCCGCGTAAAAATAAATTAATAAAGGGCGTATATTATTTCTTAACAAGTCAACTGTTTCAAAACGTTCAGCCTGGTTGTCCAATAAGGCTTTTCCTTTGTCAAAATCAGTCCCAAGGTTGTAATTTATAACGCGTACGGTATTTTGCGGCATTTTTTGCACATAACGGATTGTCTCCTGATCCCTTGGCAGCGATCTTATTACAAAGCCCGTCTCGGCGGAGGGAGGAGACAACAGTCTAAAGCGGTCGTCGCCGATATAGGATACTTCCGTCCATTGATCGCCTGACAAACGAAAAACCTGAACGGAAGAAATATCCTGAGGAAGTTTTTCCGGTGTATCTACGCCAGACAAATAACTTTGTTTAAGCGTTTTTTCAAACCGTTCAAGGTGCAAGGAATAACTATCGGCGATAAAACTATTAGCCGCCTTTGTAGACTCTCCTGAATCTATGCTGTTCCAAAAACGGACAATCTCGTTTAACGCGGCGCTTGTCATCAACGTTGTCGGCGAAATTGAAAAAATGACGATAACGGCGAAGTAAACCAGCAATCTCGCGTTAAATCTGCTGCCGGGACGTTTATAGATAAAATCCGTAATAAGGTTAAAAATAGTAAAGCCAAGAATAATTATTAAAACAACAGGAATAGTAAAAAAAACAAAAAGGTTAATGCGATCCGGCATTTCGCCGTTTTGGAGCGTGTTTATAAAAAATTTCTGCGAAAAAAGAAAAGTAAGAACGCATAACAGCGAATAAATTAAAATTAATATTCGTACTCTTAAAATTGAATATTCAGGGCGGGATTTAATATTCGGCACGTAATTTACTCTTCCTCAAATTTTGATTCAAAGAGTTTAACCAGCGTTTCTACCGCCGTTACTTCGTCTTCTCCCTCGGCGATAATTTTTAATTCCGTTCCGTAGGACGCGCCTAAAGTTATAATACCCATTATGGATTTGGCGTTTATTCTGTCGGAGCCCTTTTCTATATAAATATTAGATGAGAAATTTTTTGTCGTCTGAACCAAAAGAGCGGAGGGGCGCGCGTGAATGCCTGCTCTGTTTGATACTGTAACAATCTTTTCAGTCATCCCGCTTCCCCTAAATTACGTCGTCGTAACCAAAAAAGACCGAACGCGTAGCGTCGCTCTCGATCCACTTAAGGATATTTTTGTTGAATTCCTTGGCGGCATGATACCCCATGGATTTTAACCGCTCATTCATAGCGGCTGTTTCTATGATAATCGGGATGTTACGTCCCGGTTTTACCGGTATTGTAAGTTTGGGCACGTTAACGCCCAATATATCAACAGTATGATCCTCCGCGCCGAGCCTATCGTAATTTTTTTGAGAATCCCATTCTTCCAACGCTACAACAAGCTGAATTTCTTTTCGATCTCTAATCGCTCTTACGCCGAACAGGTGCGTAATATTGATTATTCCCGGACCGCGAATTTCCATGTGGTGTCCGATAATTTTATTCGCGCCCGCGCCCATCAATGTATTTCCATAAATACAATTTATTTCCACTACGTCGTCGGCGACCAGACGGTGTCCGCGGTGAATCAGTTCCAGCGCGGTCTCGCTTTTTCCGACTCCCGAATCGCCCTGTATCAAAATCCCCAACCCGTAAACCTCGACAAGTACGCCGTGAACAATCTGACGCGGCGAGAAAATGCTGGAAAGGATACGCATTATTCTGGTGGAAAAATCCGCGGAGCCTAAATCGGTCTGTAAAATGGGGCATTGGGCTTTTTCGGCAATCTCGAAAAACTCTTTGTGCGGCATCAGGCTGTGTGTGAAAATACAACAGGGAATCGGAAAACTAAACATTTCCGTAATCGTATCGGTTTTGCCCTCATTTTCCAGCCGCCGTAAAAAAGCCACTTCTCCGCGCCCGAAAAGCTGAATTCTTTGAAAGGCAAAGTCCTCAAAAAAACCCATAATGGCGCCCATTGGTCTGTTTAAGTCGGGAATATCGATAGATCTTCCAAGTCCTTTTCTGCCCCCAATACAGCGTAAATTTAACGAATTATGCTCTTTGAGATCGAGATCGATTAGATCGAGTATGGTAAAAACCCTGTCCGCCATATACTATAATTTTATATTAATTATCACTACAGTTCAATGATATTCGTACTTATACCGTTGACTTATCGACATTATTTTAATTTTTTTGTATATTACAGGTAAATACACATTAGGAGGTTATCATGCGTGTTTACAATTTTTCTCCCGGACCTTCGGCTCTTCCCTTGCCGGTTTTGGAAAAAGCGGCGGCTGAAATGACGGATACTAACGGCTCAGGTCAATCTGTAATGGAGATGAGCCACCGTTCCAAGGATTTTAAGCCTATTATCGAAAAGACAGAATCCCTTTTAAGGGAATTAATGTGTATTCCGAGCAATTATAAGGTGCTCTTTTTGCAGGGCGGCGCGTCCCTTCAATTTTCAATGATTCCCCTTAACCTTGCAGCCGGCGATGCGCCCGGACAGGGTAAAAAAGCCTCATATGTCGATACAGGCATTTGGTCGGATAAGGCGATAAAAGAAGCCTCAAAATACGCCAAAGTGGAAGTAAAGGCAAGCTCCAAAGACAAGGCTTATACCTACATTCCCGACGCTCCCGCTCCTTCAGCGGACGACGCCTATTATCACATAACCTTAAACAATACGATTGTCGGAACAAAGTGGGACAAACTCCCCAATACAGGCTCCGTGCCTCTTGTTACGGACGCTTCAAGCTGCATCCTTTCAGAGCCGCTTGATGTCAGCAAGTTTGCGTTAATTTACGCGGGCGCTCAGAAAAACCTGGGTCCCGCGGGTACTACCGTTGTTATTATCCGCGAAGATCTGGTAAAAAAGACGCCTGATTGGATTCCCGTCATGCTCAGGTACGATACCCATGTCGGCGAAGGCTCAATGTACAATACTCCGCCGTGCTACGGCATTTACATCATCGGGCTGGTGCTGGATTGGGTAAAAAACTTAGGCGGCGTTGAGGCAATCGGAAAATTGAACCGCGAAAAAGCCAAGCTCTTTTATGATTATCTTGATTCATCGGAGCTATTTTATTCGCCGGTACAGAAAGAATCCCGCAGTTTGATGAACATTCCGTTTGTAACAACAGAGAAGGACGAAGCCAAGAAGACAGAGATTGAAACCCGTTTTGTAAAAGAAGCGGCGGCGGCGGGACTTATAAATCTTGCGGGACACAGGCTTGTAGGCGGCATGAGGGCAAGTATTTACAACGCAATGCCTATCGAAGGCGTAAAAGCGTTGATAAGTTTCATGGACAAATTCAAGAAATAAGGAAGTAATATGTTTCGTATACAAACATTAAATAAAATCTCTCCCCTGGGACTGGATCTTTTCCCACGGGACAAATACGAGGTCGCCAGCGACATTCCCAATCCCGACGCGATATTGGTGCGAAGCGCCGAAATGAACGGCACTGAAATACCGTCTTCCGTACTTGCGATTGCAAGGGCTGGCGCGGGCTACAACAATATTCCCGTTCAGAAATGCAGTGAAAGTGGCGTGGTGGTTTTTAATACTCCCGGTGCGAACGCCAACGCTGTTAAGGAACTCACTCTCGCCGCATTGCTTATCTCTTCGCGAGATGTTGTAGGCGGCATTAATTGGGCGGCGGCATCAGCCGGCAAGCCCGATATAGCGGAGTTGGCTGAAAAGGAAAAATCCAAGTTTACAGGTCCGGAAATTAAGGGAAAGACGCTCGGCGTTGTCGGGCTTGGCGCTATCGGCGTAATGGTCGCCAATGACGCAATTGCCCTTGGTATGGACGTTATCGGCTATGACCCGTATATTTCCGTAGACGCCGCATGGAATCTTTCACGTGAAGTTGTCCGCGCCGACACTCTTGAGAGGCTTTTGGCAAAATCGGATTATGTTACTTTGCACATTCCTCTTTCAGACACGACAAAAGGGCTTTTGGATGCGGAAAAATTCCGTTTAATGAAAAAAGAGGCGCGCGTTATAAATTTTTCTCGTAACGCATTGGTAAAAGATAAAGATATAATAGAAGCACTAGACGCCGGAAAAATCAGCGTTTATGTTACAGATTTCCTGTCTCAAGACCTCTTAGCCTGCAAAAAAGTCATCGGTATTCCGCACCTTGGCGCGTCAACTCCCGAAGCCGAAGATAACTGCGCGATAATGGCGGTTAAGCAGATCATGGACTATCTTGAGACCGGGGCAATCCGCAATTCCGTAAACTTTCCGCGCTGTAAACTTGAACAGCATACCGCTTACAGACTGCTTGTAGTAAACAAAAATATCCCCAACATGATTGGTCAGATTACTACAATCCTTGCCGGTTCAAATATCAATATTACAGACTTAATCAATCACCACCGTGATGATTACGCCTATAACATTATTGATACCGAACAGCAGTTATCGGCGTCTGTACTTGAGCAGATTCGCAAAGTTGACGGAATAATAAGGGTTCGAGCGATTTAAAGGCGGTTTTTTGGAAACAAGTTTTTCAAAAATAAACTTAAAATTTATAATGCCCATATTTACAGGGGCATTATGCTCTATGCTTGTTTGCGCGTTAATAGGCGTTTCATCAGGTTATCTTAAAAAACCAGCGCCCCCAAGTATAATTGAAGATGAAGCCGAAGAAGAAGATTTTACCACACTTTTTGCTCCGTCGGACCATATTGCGGATTCTGTTTTGGAATACTACCGGAAATTTGAATACAAAGAATGGGTTATTGATTTTTTTACCGCTATATGCAAAAACAGGGAAATTGCGTGGTCTATTTTGAACAGTTCCGATGAATTTGATGTTCCGCCTGCGCTGGCTTTCGCGTTATGCTGGGAAGAAAGCAGATTTAATCCAAACGCGATAAACAGGCAAAACCGCGACGGAAGCATAGATCGCGGATTGTTTCAGTTAAATAACAAATCTTTTCCTTATCTGGAAATTTCATCTTTTTACGGTATTAATTCCAACGCGCGTTACGGAGTCGGTCATCTTAGGCACTGTCTGGATGTAGGCGGCAGTGAGATTTCCGCCCTTGCCATGTACAATGCCGGCGCGGGACGGGTAAGATCGACAGGCGCGCCTGAAATTACTCTTAATTATGTAAGCAGAATTTTGGAAAACCGCAGAAAAATAGAAAGTCGTTTCCATACCAAGTTAATTAAAGAAGAAGAAAACAGACTTGTCGAAAACGCCGGAGATTCATCAGGCGGATTATTCGGACGCGTATTTTAATTAACGTCCACCCAGCCCGTGATTGCTTTGCAATTTTTTAAACGGCGCTGCGCGTGCTTAAACGCCGCAATGTAATTGTCTTTACTTTCATCTTTAGTAGCCCAAGCGGGAACGCTCTGCAAACCCTTACCGGGCTCAATAGAAACAGAAATTCCCTCTTTATCCGCCGCTATTAAAATTTTTCTTAAGTAAGCCAAATACGCTTCGTCGTAGATTCCCGCTCCCTCATGTTCAATCGCCGCCCATGGAATTGTCAGTTTAAAAGAAGTCGTCCCCTCTTTTTTAAGTTCACGGAAACGATCCTCAGCTTCTTCGAGGGGAAAAGGGTTTCCTATAAATGAAATATTATTTTGATTCTGCATTGTCATCTCTATGCAGGTTATTCGGCAAGTATTTCCAGAACTTCTTCGGGAGATTTTGCGTTTATAATTTCTTCGCGTTTTTCCGCGCTTTTAAATAACAAACTTACTTCCGCCAAAAATTGCAAATGAGGTCCTGTTTTTTCCACCGGGGAAAGGGTCATGATGAAGATTCTGCACGGTTGTTTATCCAGAGAATCAAAGTCCACGGGGTTTTTGGAAATGCCGATACAGGCGACCAGATCCTCAGTAGAGGCGCATTTGCCGTGCGGGATAGCGATACCATGCTTCATACCGGTAGACATTTTTTCTTCTCTTTCCATTACCGCCGCTAACGCAGCCCCTTTGTCCTTGATTTTTCCCGTTCTGACAAGAATATCAAGTAATTCGTTAATTATTTCTTTCTTGGTTGTACCTTTTAAGTTAAGGTCAATGGTTTCCGTTGAAATGACAGTTTTGAGATTCATAATATATATATTTTAACGTAAAAATGGTGGAAAGTCAAGCGCAGGATTCGCCTTCCATATTATCCCTATAATGCATTGGCAAGCCATTCCCGTAGGTAGACTTATGTCATTTTATGTGATATTGTATAGTAGCATTCAAAGTTATGAGTTATAATTAAAGTAGACGCTTTAAGGAGACTGTTACATGGACAATAAGCATTTCGTAGCTATAGGCAAAATGTCGATAGACAACCTCAGTACGGAATGGAATATTCCTGATTTACATTTTATAGTTAATAAAACTCCCTCTGGTCTTCTTGAAGCTACCAATATTGAGTTTATTCTGGATTCTACCGGAAACACTATTGAAGACGCAATAGAGGCTCTTATCGGTCTTACTATCCACTACATTACCTCGGTAATGGAAAAAGGTCGAGGTTATGATGAATTTATTGAGAAAGTCAATTCTTTGTCTATGGAAGATTATTGGCGTGAATACAGGAATATAGAGTTTTCGTTGGCTAGAAAAAGGAAAGACCTAAGCCATGATATAGCAAACAAAATCAACGCGGCTGTCAAAAATATGCTTACAGAAGAAATAACACAGCAAATTAGAGATGTAGCCACAGGCGTTGCCAAAATTATTATATCCAACATAAATATTCAGGTTTCTACATTAGAGGCTGCGGCATAATGTCCGATTATCTGCTTATTGAATGTATTGTAAAAAATTTGGTTCAGGACGGGGTTATTACACTTCCTAAAGAATCGTGGAAAAAAACCGCTATTGGGACTCAGTTTTATTACGCTGACTTTTTCCGTGCCGGCACCGATAGCCTGATTTCTTTTAGGGTCTCTATTTTTAACGGAAATCATGTAATTTCGGTAACCGCTTTTGTAAATCAAGCTAATTTTTTCAATATAAATCCGGCAAAAATCCTTGATAAATGCAAGCTATAAAGCTCACAAAAAAGCTCGCCTTCCGGCGAGCCTTTTTATTTTTTTTATAGTGTGAGCCGCGCAGGATTCGAACCTCCGACCACCGCCTTAAAAGGGCGATGCTCTGCCAACTGAGCTAGCGGCCCCCAAGACCCTCTTGGAGTCTTTATATAACATATAAATTTAAAGAAAAAAAATCAAGAGGGGAAACAACCGTTTTAATGGCGGTTTACGACGTTCTGCCGAAGGCAGAATGTACGTCTGACCACAT
>Ga0268262_10003957_pt1 | contig 15609 bp, 17 predicted proteins | sample TergutNc150P3_FD_190354 | JGI IMG/M metagenome (GOLD analysis project Ga0268262, IMG submission 190354) | Nasutitermes corniger P3 segment gut microbial community from laboratory colony in Florida, USA - Nc150 P3 (SPAdes) (version 2) | ecosystem: Host-associated > Arthropoda: Insects >... | reverse complement strand
CGATAATAGTCGCAAGCAGAATAATAGTTCCGGCTTTTTTGATGAACGACCAGCCTCGCTCCCACATACTGCGTAAAATGTTAATCACGGTAGGCCAGTGATAGGCGGGGAGTTCCATGACAAACGGCGCGACATCTCCGGCGAATATTTTTGTTTTTTTCAAAATTACGCCGGAACTGATGATTGCCGCAATTCCGATAAAGTAAGCACTGGGCGCGACCCACCATGTTCCGCCGAACAAAGCGCCGGCAATCAACGCAATAATAGGCAATTTCGCCGAACAGGGAATAAAAGTGGTAGTCATAATTGTCATTTTGCGATCATGGTCATTTTCAATTGTGCGCGATGCCATAATGCCGGGAACGCCGCAGCCTGTGCCGATAAGAATGGGAATGAAGGATTTGCCCGACAACCCGAAGCGGCGGAAAATTCTATCCATGATAAAGGCGATACGAGCCATGTAACCGCAAGCTTCCAAAAAGGCGAGGAAAATAAACAGGATAAACATTTGCGGCACAAAACCAAGCACCGCGCCGACGCCTGCCACAATACCGTCTAAAATTAAATCTTTCAGCCATTCGGCGCAATTTATGGCTTCGAGTAAATTGCCAAGCGCTGCCGGAACGCCGGGAACCCATACGCCGAAATTCGCCGGATCGGGTTCTTCCGTTATCAATCCGTTCTCAAAGTCGCCGACGGATTTTTCATAAGCGGAGGAGCCGATTCCGAACAGATGCCAGCCGTCGCCGAATACGCCGTCATTAGCCCAATCGGTAGCGATTGTTCCTACGGTTGTTACAGAAACAAAGTAGACGATGAACATAATCAACGCAAAAATAGGTAGTGCTAAAATTCGATTTGTAACAATCCTGTCTATTTTATCCGATACGCTGAGTTTGCCTTTGTTCTTTATTTTTATACAGTCTTTGATGATTGAGTCAATGTAAGTGTAACGCTCGGCGGTGATTATACTTTCGCTGTCGTCATCAAGTTCCGCTTCCCGCCGTTTAATGTCCTGCTCAATGTGCGCGACTTGTTCGGGTTTTAATCCCAGCTTTTCAATGATTTTTTTATCGCGCTCAAACAGTTTTATCGAAAAAAATCGCTGCTGCTCGTCAGGCATTTCATGTAAAACCGCTTCTTCGATATGCGCCAGCGTATGTTCCACTCCGCCTGAAAAGCTGTGTTGCGGTATAGTTTTTACGCCTTCCGCCGCTTTAATCGCCGTTTCCGCCGCTTCCAAAATTCCCGTGCCCTTAAGCGCGGATATTTCCACAACATGACAACCGAGTTCTTTGGCAAGCCTTGCGGTATCAATTTTATCGCCGTTTTTATGTACTATGTCCATCATGTTTAACGCCATGACAACAGGGATGCCAAGCTCTGTTAGCTGGGTTGTAAGAAACAGATTGCGCTCTAAATTTGTAGCGTCAATAATATTAAGTATTGCGTCGGGACGTTCGTCGATTAAATAATTGCGGGCGACTATTTCTTCAGGCGTGTAAGGTGAAAGAGAGTAAATGCCCGGCAAGTCCGTTACAGTTACGTCTTTTTGTCCTTTTAATTTACCTTCTTTTTTTTCTACAGTTACTCCGGGCCAGTTTCCCACAAATTGGTTGGAACCTGTAAGCGCGTTAAACAGCGTAGTTTTGCCGCTGTTGGGATTTCCCGCAAGCGCGATTTTAATAGCCATATATTCCTCCTATTCTACTTCGATTGATTCGGCGTCTTCTTTCCGCAGGGAAAGCTCATATCCCCTCACTGTAACTTCCACCGGATCGCCCAATGGGGCTACTTTGCGTACATGGATTTCCACGCCTCTGGTGATACCCATTTCCATGATTCGGCGTTTTATCGGACCGCCGCCGTTTATTTTTACTACTTGCGCAGTTTCGCCCGGTTTTATTTCTTTAAGTGTCCGCATGATTATCCTCCTTAAACCATTATTTTTGTAGCCATTTCCTGACTTACGGCTACACGGGATTCTTTTATATTCACAATTACATTACCGCTGTTTTTGGTAACAATCGTAACGTGCGAACCGGGAGTAAAACCGAGGTTTGCGAGAAACTGCCGGATTTCTTCCTTGCCGCCCACTTTTTTTATCGAGTTGTCTTCTCCGATTTTTGCCATTGATAAAGGCATCATTTTATCCTTCCTTTCCGGTTTGCGGTAAGTTATGACTAACCGCATGGTAAATAAAAAAGTTAGTAACAACTAACTACTTACACTTAAAAGTTAGCCTATCCTAACTTATTTGTCAAGAGTTTTTATAAAATTTTTTTAAAAATTTTAACCCCTGGAAACCCCTGTTTTTGAGGGGTTTTAGCGGTTTTTAGGCGGCTTATGGCAATTCCGCAATATGCCGAAAATATATATATATGCAAAACATATTAGAAAAAACCGATTTTGAGAGTACAGACATGAAAGAAAATATGGTTACTGTTCCGCCGAAATACAACCGAAGCTGGGGAACCGATTATATCCTCATGGACAGCAAGAACTTTATGAGCGGCAAAAACGAAGCCGATTATACACAGGTAATTGATATGTTCCAAAAAATATGGGACATGTATAAATACCGCTTGTTTTCCGTTTTTTAAGATAACTGATTTTTAAAACGATAACACTCCGCGCCCTCAAACCCCTTTAGGCAGCTTTGATAACATAATCCGGCGGTGGTTAATAATTTTGCCGTCCGCGATAAAATGTCCGTCTCCTACGGCGTGGAAAAACCGCTTTTCGGCGCGATTGCTGTCTATCCACGCCGTCAAGCCGTCAAGGACAAAAATGTTGTGCTTTTTAATGTGGTCAACTATGCGGCATTCGATATTTGCGTAACACTCTTTGATAAGCGGCGCGGATACTTTTGACGCCTTTAGCGGTGTTAATTTAAACTTTTTAAACTTGTCTGTTTCTGCGCCGGAACAAGCGCCTATCTGTACTGTTTTCTTCGCAAGGTCAACGGTTGGTATGGCGATTACGCACTCTCCTGTTTTTGTCAGCGCTTTGTATGAATGGTTCCAAGAGCCGGTTAAAAAAGCAAAACGGGGAGTAAAATCCATTACCATAGTCCATGAGAGCGTAAGTATGTTTTGTTTGCCGCCGTCGGCTGTTGTTACAAGGACTACAGGACCCGGTTCAAGGAGGGTAAACGCTTTTTGGATAGGGAGTTTTTTCATCATATTGCTAATACGATAACACGCTGTAAACGGTACGGCAAGCCTGTCTGTAGCGGCTATAACTAAAGTGTTTATCAAAACCAACATGCATGCTATATTATCATTAAAGGAAAAAATGGCGAAAACAAGAACAAAAAAAGAAAAAGAAGTTACCCTAGAAACCATCATGTGGAACTGCCGTGTTGTCTTGCGGAACAAATGCAGTAAATCCGCCAATAGGGACGCTGTTTTAGCGCTGGTTTTCCTTAAATTCGCCGGAGATAAATTTGAACAGAGACGGAAGGAAATCATAAAAGAAAACGGCGAAAACCGTATCTTCCTAGAGAAAGCGTCGTTTTATCAGGCGAAAAATGTTTTTTACTTGAACGAAACATCACGCTGGGATTACATCGTCAAAAACGCCAGTCGTGACGACATCGCTATCTTGCTCGATCAAGCTCTGGCGGATATTGAAGAAAAAAACGGTTCTCTCAAGGGAGCGCTGCCCCAGCGGTTTTTTTCAAACTTGGGTGTCGCAAAGAACGACATAAAAGCCCTAATAGACGAAATCAATAAAATCTCCGAACAGCGTTTCCATGAAAAAGATTTAATAGGCAGAGTATATGAATATTTTCTGCAAAATTTCGCCATTGACGAAGCGCAGGAAAAAGGCGAATTCTACACGCCAAAATTCATTGTCGATTTAATAGCGGAATTGATTGAACCATACAAAGGAAAAATCTACGACCCCTGTTGCGGCTCAGGAGGTATGTTTGTTCAATCTGTTAAATTTGTTGACAACCACAAAGGAAACCGCAAATACATTTCCGTTTACGGTCAGGAATCCAATCCCGATACCTACCGCCTTGCGCGCATGAACCTCGCAATTCGGGGAATCGCCTGCAAACTCGGCGATAAAGCCGCTTCCACTTTTACGACCGACCAACACAAGGATTTGAAAGTTGATTTTATCATGGCAAATCCGCCGTTCAATCTGAAAAACTGGCGTTCTCCCGACGAACTCACCGCCGATTACCGCTGGTCGGGCTACGGTCTTCCGCCTGTGAGTAACGCCAACTATGCGTGGATTTTACATATGCTCTCCAAATTGGACGTCAACACCGGTATCGCCGGTTTTCTGCTTGCCAATGGCGCTCTTAACGCCGACGGAGATGAATACAATATAAGAAAACAGCTTGTCGAAAATGATAAAATAGAAGCGATAATCGTTCTGCCCAGGGAAATGTTTTACAGCACTGATATTTCCGTAACGCTCTGGATACTGAATAATAACAAGAAAGCCCGTTTGTTGAATGACCGCAGTCTTAGGGATCGTCAAAATGAAATTCTTTTTATTGACCTTCGGACATGGAACACCAACATTTATGAAAAGAGTTATGTGATGTTTGATGAAAAGCAGATAGCGGCGGTAAAAAAGATATACACCGATTGGCAAAGCCAACAGAAGGGAAAATATAAAAACATTCCTGAATTGTGCAAGTCCGCCAAAATTACTGAGATACGAAAGAAAGATTATTCTCTTGCGCCAAGTAAATATATTGAGTTTATCGACCACGATTTGGAGATAGACTACAAAAAAGAAATGAAGCGTATACAAACTGAAATGAAACAGCTTTTGGACGAGGAGAAAAAATCACAGAAGATGCTGGAAAAGGCGTTTGAGGGAATTGGGTATGGGGTTAAGTAGGGGATAGCTATGGACAGAGTACAAATAGGAAATCTCATTGAGATTGTCGATGAGAGAAATAATGATAGTGCTATTGATGCTTTCTATGGTATTAATATCAACAAAGAATTTATGCCAACCATTGCAAACACCGATGAAATTGATTCTAAAAAATATAAAGTTGTAAGAAAAAATCGTTTTGTTTTTAGTGGTATGCAAACAGGACGTGATGAATGTATACGAATTGGATTATATACAGGAGAAGAACCAATTATTGTTTCACCTGCATATACCACATTTGAAATAGATAAACCTAATTTAGTTCTTAACGAATTTTTTTTTATGAATTTTTTATCAAAAGAAATGGACAGATATGGTTGGTTTTTGAGTGATAGTAGCGTCCGTTCAAACCTTGATTGGGACAGATTTTGTGAAATTGAAATTGATCTGCCACCATTACATATTCAGAAAAAATATGTAGATGTATATAGTTCAATTATTAAAAATAGAAATTTTAGAGATAAAATTAAAGATATATGTCCAGTTTTAGTAAAAGGAGCGGTGGGGGAGGCTGGAAGTACAAAAGAGGTGAAAAATGTCAGTAGGCATTAGCCAAGAACAGTTGAAATCTATATGCAATATTATAGCTGATACATCTTCTGGATTAACAAGAACCGAACTCAAACTTGTACTCGAACAATGTGAGATTGAAGCTGTTGATAATGATAATAGAAATAATGGTTATACATACTCAATGGGCTTAAATAAACGTGATTGGCTATATAATTGTCTTGTAAATTGTGGACAGTGAGGGAATTATGGCATTGTTTACGGAACGACATGGAATGAGAAAACCAATTGAACGTACATCTACAATCACAGTTGAAATGTATTCATTGTTGTTTGATTGCTGTGAACGGTATTTTATTAATTTAGCATGGCGTTTTCCTGATTGGTGTCTAGATGGCTGTGGTTGTTGTGGAATTGATCATGTAAAATTCAATAATGAATTAATATTTGAAATTCCAACACTATATAGAGACTTTGTTAATAAAACTATTTCTAAACCAAAATATAGTGGTTATTTTAGTCAGGCAGATAATTTTGATCAATACGCATTATTGGACTTTATTGAATTTATAGGTCAGAATTGTAGAGATTATACATATAATCGCAATGATTATCATTCTTTTTTTCAACATTATCATTTTACATTTTTAAATACTTGCGGCGTTTTTGAAACTTTTCGTACAGAAATCAACAGTGTTTTTGAAAAAACAGGATTATTGTTTACTTTGACAAAAGATAAAATCATTGAGCGTGTAGTGGAAAATAGTGTAGTAACTAATGAAATAATTACCGCTGTTAAAGATGTCAAGGAGCAGGGAACAAAGGAACTCCTTGAAGAAGCTATTTCTTATTTCAAACAACCTAATCCTGAAAGCAGAAAACTTGCTGTTGAAAAAATATGGGATGCTTTTGAACGTTTGAAAACAAATTATACAGATGTTGATAAAAAAGCCTCAACAAAAAGAATTATAAATAAAATGAGTAATGGACAATCAGAATTTGAGCAGTTATTTGATATAGAATTTAATACACTTACCCAGATAGGCAATGATTTCAGAATTCGTCATCATGAAACATACAAGATAAACATAACAGATAGCCGACATTACGATTATTTCTTTAATAGGTGTTTGTCACTAATTTCGTTAGCAATAAACTATTTACAATGAAAAGGAGATAAAAATATGAGTGATGGTTTTACATATAATGAAAACGCAAATATGAAAGAAATAGAGAAATTTGGAGTAAAATGGTATTACCGTGAACAATATAATACAGATGATTTTTCATATTTTCATTTTAAAAATTCTGAATTCGGAGAATTTGTTATTTCTCAAAGGGCATTAGATAATATCTCTGAGACAGATAATTATAAAGTACTTTCACTTATTTTTGAACAAAAACTAAACAAGAATATATATTCTGTAACAATGAAAGATGAAAAAAATAAACTTCGATTTAGAGATTCTAATTATATTTCTGTTAGTATTAATGAGTTTTTTAGTAGATTTCCTGCTAATATATTGGAAAAACAACATAGAGCTTTGATTTTACTTTATAAACTATATCCTGAATATGGTGAACAACTAAAAAAAATCCCTCCTTATATATTTTTTTCAAGGAATGAAAATGAGTTGAAATTTATTTATACATCTATGGTAAAAAGACATTGGTTAACGGCAGGATTAAATGAGAATGGAATTATAGATCCTTTTTTTGTACCTTTTATTATTACTGCTGATGGCTGGCTTGAAATTGAAAATGCAATACAGAGTTCTAATAAAAAACAAGTCTTTATTGCCATGAAATTTAAAGATATGGATAGTATCTATAATGCAATTTATAGGGCGGTAGAAGATGCTCAATTTATACCTCTTCGCATTGATAAAAAAGAACATATTAATCAAATCACGAATGAAATTCAATATGAAATAAGTCAAAGCGGTCTTATAGTTGCCGATGTTACCGGACAAAATCAAGGTGTATATTTCGAAGCTGGTTACGCAATGGGATTAAATATACCTGTTATTTGGACATGTAATGAAAAAGAAATAAAAGATATTCATTTCGATACAAGGCAATATAATACAATTTTATGGAATGATGAAAATGATTTATACGAAAAACTCAAAAACAGGATAATAGCGATAATGGGGTTAAGGGAGAATCAAAATCAATAATATAACAGCTTAATATTTCCTTGACAGACAGTATTAAATAATATACATATATAATATATTCAACATTAGTTAAAGGAGCAGTGGGAGAGACTTATGGCTAATTCTAGGAATAGAGAAAAGCTACCAACCTCTGTAAAGTTGTCACTGTTTATATCTTCGTATTTTCCTCTTTTTTTAATTATTATAATACGGCAAATTGAACAAAATATCAATTTTCTAGCTTTTGGAGGAATTAATATACATGCAATAAAATTATTATTATCAAAATTCGGTATTACAATAATTCTAAGTTTTATTTTACTTTTTGGACTGATAGGAATATATATTTTTATTAAAAACATGAAAAAACTTGTCCAAAACAATTATTACGAATTAGTTGCAGTTAAAATTCAAAACAAAAATACAGAATCTATTGGCTATGTAGCAACATATTTATTACCGTTTGTTTTTAAAACATATTCTACTTTATTTGATGTTATACAAGTAATTTTGTTACTCTCAGTTATGTATGTAATATATTCACATTCCACATTAATTGTTGTAAATCCATTACTAAATTTAAAATATAGCCTATATGAAATAGAATACTATAATATTAAATCACCTGAGGTTATAAGAAATGGAATATTAATTATTGATTGTCATTATTTAGAAAATGGTGATATAATAAAAGCAAGAGATATGAAAAAGAAAGTTTTTTTTGGTTATCTTAAGGAGGATTAAAAATGAAAGATTTAAATGGATTGTTATCCTTTATTAAGGACTCTAATAATCATGTAACTCGTTTATACTTTATTACAAGAACAATAAAAGAAGGTGTTTCTACATATGCAAGAGTCCCAGATAAATATGAATATACTTGTCTTCCTATAAATACGGATCAAGAAATACAAAAAGAGCTATATAATCTTTTTGTAGAAAAACTAAATTATTATGCAAATAAAGATAAATTTAACCTTGAAAAATATTCTATCGTTACAGATGATGCTGAGAAGAAGATATTGACATATAAAGAAAAAGAAAAAATTAAATCATTTATTCATATAGTTGATACAGATATAAAAAATACAACTGAGCTCAATCCAATTAAGGATATTTCTACTATTGCTGATAAATTTTGGGCATATATTATTGAAATTAGCCTTAATGGAAAGGTAATATGTGGACTACGAAAAATGTCTCCAAGTAAAATCATGATACCAGAAAAACAGAGCCTTATATCTACATTTTTCAACATAGATGAGGAATCATTAGTCTTATCTAATGCCCAATCAATTATTTTTGATAAAGGGCTAGACGCTTTATATGATGGGAGTACATTCTTTATTATTCAAAAAAATAATTTTGAAGAACTGGTTGGACTTGAATCTGAATACAGAGAAGAAGCAAAGCAAGTTGCTGATATAATCATGAAATCTCCAAAAATTTCGTTAAATTTTAATCTAATTGATGAAATTGAAAAGAAAAATCGTTTCATTAGAAAACTTGCAAAAATCAAAGATGAAGTAGATAGTATTGATATTGGACGTATAAGAAAAATGAAAGAAACAGCCACATTGTTTAAGCTATCATTTGTTATAAAATCGGGGAAGATCATTATTAATGATGAAAAAGAACTTGATATTGTGATTAAGCTGTTAGATGATTACTATTTATTAAGTCAACAAACAGGAAAAAAATACGAAGCCAGTGTTAAAAAAGAAATATAAATTAGAATCAAGTATATTCCCATATATAAAAACCCTAAAAATTACCCCTAAATAAACTTTATCAAATTTTATACAGTCATATTAAGTCCAATGATAATAGGAAAAAACAGATGAAAAATATTTCCAAAGACAGTTCAATTAACAACTTTTTTACGGAAGAAGATCTCTCAGAAGAAGTTAAGGCAGACGTTATAAAAAAAATAATAGCTTATTAGTTGCAAGAAGTTATTAAAAAAGAGAATCTTACAAAAACAATGCTTGCGGTAAAACTTGAAACTTCCCACGCCTCAATTAACAGGTTTTTAGATCCCAATAAAAAAATCAATTACCCTATTAACTTTGCAAAAGAGGCAAGTATATTAGGAAAAAAATTCCGTTTTGAATTATTATAAAGAAACGTGGGGAAGACGGTAAGTTATTAATAAATAACGGTTAAATGTGATTTACTTAAATTATAGTCAAATATATGAATTATAAATACAATTTATTTTTATTGACAAATAAACAGGATTTAATTATAATTAATGTCTATGATAAGTATAGATAGATTGCAACAATTAATACAGAAAGGGAATAGTGTTTTGCAGACACACAGACCTAATCCACCCAATGTTATTGGATTTCCAACATTAAACAGTGGAGCATTTACGGCATGGCAAACACAAGTATTAAATTATTTACAGACAAATCTTCAATCAAATAATCCATATGTAATATCATTTCAAAAAAATGTAACTAAAGGTTATTATAGTAATGTAGAACAAGGAATTGGGATACTTAATTCAATCATTGAGGATATTAATCTTAATCAACTTGAATCAGATGTTGAAGAAAAATTCAATCCAAAAAATTCAATTTTAGAAATATTTGATAAGTTTCATCAAGTTGTAAGAATACTTCGTAACAGATATGATAATAGACCAACTTTAAATGTGACTGATGAGTACGATGTTCAAGATTTGATTCATTCTTTACTTGCTATATATTTTGATGATATACGACCAGAAGAATGGACCCCTAGCTATGCAGGTAAAAGTAGCAGGATGGATTTTTTATTAAAGGATTTTAAAATAGTTATAGAAATAAAAAAAACTCGAAACGGATTAACAGGAAAAGAAATTGGTTCACAATTAATAGAGGATATAGAACGATATTCTAAACATCAAGATTGTGAAACTTTGCTTTGTTTTGTATATGATCCTGAGGGAATTGTAGGAAATCCAAGAGGGTTAGAAAATGATCTTAATAGAGATGAAAATATTAAAGTTAGAGTTTATGTGAGACCTTAACTAAATATATAACGCAGCATAATGGCGGTTCTTGGAACTAAAAAAGTATATATCTTACTCATACCAGCCTAAAGTGGGACAAAATGACTCACTTTTGGTTTTTACTAGAATTTTGCCACTTTTTAGTCGAATTTGAGTATTTTTACCCCTCTAATTCAAGTTGATATCCTCGATGTTGTGGTTAAAAACCTCGACATTCTGGTAAAAGACCTCGACGTTCTGATAAAAAACCTCGATGTTGCGGATAAAGACTTCGACGATGTGGTTAAAAACCTCGACGTTGAATTTAACAGTTTAGGCGTTGTATCTCGTCTAAAAGCCTAATTTATTGTATAATATAAATGGAGCCATAAAATGCAAAAAACCATAGATGACATAAGACAGAATTTAGATGAAATTGCCCAAATAATAGCAAAAACAGTGCCTGTGGAGTCAATTTATCTTTTTGGCTCTTATGCCTATGGAACGCCAAATAAAGATTCCGATTTAGATATATACGTTGTTTTTAAGGATGAATTGCCAATGCGGGAATTAGACGCAATTACCGCTATCAGTATAGCTATAAGGCATGTAAAAACAATGCCTATGGATATATTAGGGCTAAAACAGAATCGTTTTCATGATCGTAAATTGTATGCAACCCTTGAGAGAAAAATAGTCAGGGAAGGCGTCAAAATTTATGGGTAAAACGGAAATATTACAGCAATGGTTTGATAAAGGCAAAGACGATTTAAGATCGGCGGAATACCTGTCTACAATGCGCCATCCCACGCCGGATGAAATAATCTGTTTTCTTTGCCAGCAATCGGCTGAAAAATATTTAAAAGGGTTTTTATTCTCACATGATATTGAACCGGAAAAAACCCATGATCTGGAATACCTTTTAGAACTATGCCAAAAATATAATTCGGAGTTTTCAATATTATTAACGAACGTTGATATTCTAAACAGATATTCTGTATCCCCGCGTTACCCGAATGAGCTTCAAATTACAAATGAAGATATGAAAACCGCTTTAAGTTACGCTAAGAGTATTCAAGAATTTGTTATGAAGATATTTAATGACACAAATCAAACAGATTCTGAGGTAAATAATAAGGAAGCTTAAAAATGCCCAACTTTGCCGGCGGCAAATTCACTGAACAAGAACTTGAAGACGCAATGATCGAATTGCTGGAAAAAGAGGGATACGCCCACATTCAAGGTGAATCTTTGCACCGCCGTTTTGATGAAGTTCTTCTTGAAGATGATATCAATACTTATCTGCAATCAAAATACAGTAATGAGAAACTGACAGCAAATGAAATAACAAAAATAATTAACAACATAAAACTTGTATCACCCTATCCTTTGTACGACGGAAACAGAGAAACCTTTTACCTGATAAACGAAGGTTTTGATATAGCCAGAGATGATCCCGCAAAACGGAATATACATATCAATCTGATTGACTTTGAAACTCCCAAAAATAATATTTTCAAAGCGGTAAATCAATTTTCGATAGAAGACGGACATCTTAGACGCCCTGATCTTTTATTGTTTATCAACGGTATACCGGTTGCAATTTGCGAATTCAAGACGGTCATCGAAGAAGATAAATCTTGTTTTAATGCGTGGAAACAGATACATAACCGTTACAACCGTGATATTCCAAAATTAATGAAGTACTGTTTTATTTCGATTATAAGCGACGGAGTAAATTCAAAAATAGGGACTATCTTTACTCCTTATGAATATTATTATTCATGGCGGAAGGAAAATTACGGCGAGGTTTCTGCGGATGGGATAGAATCTTCTTTTACTTTAGTAAAAGGAGCGTTAAGTCCTAATCGGCTTCTTGCCATTTTAAGAGATTTTATCGCGTATAGAGACTCAAGCAGTACGGAACGAGCCGATGTGTGCCGTTATCCCCAATATTTTGCCGCTTTGATGATGCTTCAAAATATTGAATCCCATTTGAAACCTCACGGCGACGGAAAGGGAGGAACGTATTTCGGCGCTACGGGCTGCGGTAAAACCCATATCATGCTGTATCTGAGCCGCTTGTTGGCTTTACGAAAGCGTGAAACTTTCAACAACCCAACCATTGTAATAATTGAAGACCGTGAAGATTTGGACGATCAAACCAGTGAATTGTTTGTCGCTTCAAAACGATACCTCCATGAAGAGAACGTAAAAAGCATTGAGAACAGAAGCGATTTACAAGATGAATTGGGCAATCGTGAAAGCGGCGGAATATTTATCACTACTATTCAGAAATTCTGCGAAAAAACAGGTCTGCTTTCAGAGAGAAACAATATTATCTGTATTTCCGATGAAGCCCACAGGACGCAGACAAATGACGGCTCAAAGCTAAAAATTACTCCTGAGGGAATCAAGAAAACATACGGTTTTGCCAAATACCTTAGAGATTCTTTTCCTAACGCCACTTATGCTGGATTTACAGGAACGCCGATAGACGAAACTCTCCATGTTTTCGGCGATGTAGTCGCCCAATACACCATGCAGGAATCCTGCGATGATGGCATCACGGTTAGAATAACTTATGAGCCGCGTCTTGCCCGTGTTCTGCTTTCTGATAGTCAGGCAAAGGAAATCCAACAGTATTACAACCAGTGCCTTGTGGAAGGGGCAAATACCGAGCAGGTGGAAAAAAGCAAACGGGCGATGAGCGAACTAAAAAGGATACTCGGTCATCCTGAACGGCAAAAGAAACTTGCGGCGGATATAGTGGGTCACTACGAAGCGTTATGCCGTGAAAAACCGCAAATTGTTAAAAAAGCCATGATAGTCTGTGATGACCGTCAGCTTGCGTATCAGCTTTATAAAGAAATTATTGCCTTAAAACCGGAATGGAATATTCCGAAAAAATCAGAGAATGACGAGGCGTTGTCAAAAGAAGAAGCTGAAAAACTTATGCCTCTTGAAAAAATTAAACTTGTAGCGACTAGAGATAAAGATGACAAAAAGGCGCTTTACGATCTGCTTGGCGACCGTGAATACCGCAAAAAATTAGACAAACAATTCAAGAAAAATAATTCCAACTTTAACATTGCCATTGTTGTTGATATGTGGATAACAGGATTTGACGTGCCTTCCCTTGCGGTTATGTACATCGACAAACCAATACAACGGCATACACTTATACAGACCATTTCTCGTGTAAATAGGGTATTTGAAGGCAAAGAAAAGGGACTGGTTGTTGACTACATCGGAATAAAAGAAGACATGATGCAGGCGGTAAAAAAATACTCAGGTCCTCAGGGAAACCCTGTTGAGGAACTGGAAACATCCCTTAATGTATTCAAAAACCATTTACAGCTTGTCTCGAATATAATGCATGAATTTAATAAAGACAAATTTTTTCATGGAACGCCCCTTGAACGATTAGTCTGCCTGAATAACGCGGCGGAATTTGTACAGATAAAAAAAGACATTGAAACCCGTTTTATGAACCTTACTCTAAAACTGAAAGCGGCTTATGAAATATGCTTTCCGTCGGGACAGCTTACGGACAGCGAAACAGAGATGGCTCAGTTTTATCTGGCTATACGTTCCGTGATATACAAACAAACCAAAGGAAATACCCCCGACGCTGAAATTATGAATCGCCATGTAGAAGAAATGGTCATGCAGGCTATGAGTTGTTCCGGTATTGAAAATATTGTAAATCACAAAGAAGGCGATGATATTTTCAGCGATGAGTTTAAAAAACAGATTGATGAAATAAAAATGCCCATTACAAAATTTAACGCTCTTGTACAACTCCTTAAAAAAGCAATAACCGCTTACGGAAGAACCAATAAAGTAAAAGCCATTGTTTTTGATGAACGCCTGAAAAAGGTAGTAGAGCAGTATAATAGTCGGGATAAACTAACTTTTACCAGCGCGGTTGTGGCGGATATTGTAAATGGTCTTTCCGATGAACTTATCAAAATTATTGATGACTTAAAAGATGACAAAAACTCATTTGAAAAACTGGGCATTACTTACGAAGAAAAGATTTTTTACGATATATTGGTTAAAGTCCGTGATGATCACGGTTTTGAGTACCCCGAGGATAAATGTATCATTCTAGCCGGAGAAATAAAGAAACTGGTCGACGATAAATCAAAATACATAGATTGGGCTGCCCGTGAAGATATAAAGAATGAGCTGAATATGGATTTAACCAAGCTTCTATATAAAAACGGGTATCCGCCCGAATGGGATGATGAAGTTTTTGAGCAGGTTTTGGAACAATCTGAAAATTATAAAAAATATTCCGTTGTGGTGGAATATGAATATCCAAACACACAAAACAATCATGGTTATGCAATGGCGGCTGAAAACACCTAAATTCCCTCTTTGTGAGAATCTTCACGAAATATTTCTTGAAACACAGGTATTTTAGTATTATTATAAATACAGGAGAAACTATTGAGTATTCATGAATCGGCGGAAATGTACTTGGAGACAATTCATGTCTTAAACCTTAAAGGGAATCAGGTTCGCTCTATCGATATTGTCAATGAACTTGAATACTCAAAGCCGAGCGTAAGCGTCGCAATGAAAAACCTGAAAACTCAAGGGTATATCGCAATAGACGACGAAGGTTTTATAACCCTGACCGCTAAAGGGCGGAAAATCGCCGAGACGATGTATGAACGGCATGTCGCTATTTCCGATTGGTTGATTTTTTTGGGCGTTGATAAAAAAACGGCGGTAAACGACGCTTGTAAAATGGAACATGCCATGAGCGAGAAAAGTTTTACGGCTATAAAAAAACATATCGAAAACTTGCCCGACCACTAAAAATATTAAGGATTTACGACATAAATAAAAAATTTATAAAGGTGAATTAATTATTATTTACTAATTAAAATTATTAATATTTTTAGTGGTCGGGTGGTCAGGCTCCCAAAAACGAGTGAAGCGTTTTTAAGACTTCGTCAAAATCAATCGGTTTGCCTATATGGCTGTTCATTCCGGCTTCAAGGCATCTTTCAATGTCCTCTTTAAATACATTCGCGG
>Ga0268262_10003956_pt1 | contig 15610 bp, 15 predicted proteins | sample TergutNc150P3_FD_190354 | JGI IMG/M metagenome (GOLD analysis project Ga0268262, IMG submission 190354) | Nasutitermes corniger P3 segment gut microbial community from laboratory colony in Florida, USA - Nc150 P3 (SPAdes) (version 2) | ecosystem: Host-associated > Arthropoda: Insects >... | reverse complement strand
ACTGAAACAACCACCGAAGACGGATTTAAGATGTGGGGAACAGTGTTGACTGGTTACATTGGGACAAATAAAAACATAATCATACCTAACAGTGTTACCAGCATTGGGCAATCTGCTTTTGAAAATTATTCCAGCATTACCAGCGTAACAATACCGGATAGCGTTACCAGCATTGAGTTTGGAGCTTTTTACGGTTGCACCAACCTTGCCAGCGTAACTATACCGAACAGCGTTACCAGCATTGAGAAGATCGCTTTTTCAGGTTGCACCAGCCTTGCCAGCATAACCATACCCAACAGCGTTACCAAGATTGGGCATGGAGCTTTTGACGGTTGCACCAGCCTTACCAGCGTAACAATACCGAACAGCGTTCAAGAAATTTGGGCAGACGCTTTTGATCGTTGCACCAGTCTTGTCAGCATAACATTTCAAGGCACTATTGCCGCGAATAACCTTGGTTCTTCTAGTGGTGTAGACTATGTTCTCCCACCCTCACCATTCTATGGTGACTTGAAAGAAAAATATCTTGCAGAAGGAATAGGAACATATACCACAACAGCACCAGTGAATTATGATTCAAAATGGACAAAAAAATAATTAAAGTGGCGGCAATGCCGCCCATTTTTTTGAAATATGGTTTAAATCATTTATCGCAAAAATGTTTTGTAAATTATTGTGTTGCATTTTTTTTAGTATAAGATATAATTACAGTTATGAGGCAAAAAACGTCGCCTAACATACGGTAAAAGTACGCCCCTTCGGGGCTTTTACCTGTTCACATTATCAGACCAAAAGTGTCGTATAATGTATAGAATAAGTGTATTATTCGACTCAATTTATTTTTAAAAAAATGTACTTAATTAATCCGTAATAAATTATTACTCATTACCCCACCTATAATAAAATGATCACATTTTTCGGAAATAAATCTGTTGTGCTTTTTATCAACTTACTATATAGTACGGACATGGAAATAACAACTACACCCCGGATGATTCAAAAGAATGTCCGTGACTACCCAAACCATGTTGCGCAGTACAGCAAAGACGCGACAGAGGTTTTTCAACCTACAACATATTCTGAGTTGTATAACGAGATTCTTTGCTGTGCCGCAGGATTGCGTGATGTCGGTATACGGCGTGAGGATCATGTCGGCTTTATTTCAGATAACAGAAAAGAATGGCTTATTCTTGACATGGGGCTACACTGTCTTGGTGCGGCTGATGTCCCACGAGGCTGTGATTCCATGGCGGAAGAACTTGCCTATATTCTTTCCTTTGGGGATTGTAAATCCGCAGTGTTGGAAAACGAAGCCCAGTTGACAAAGCTCCTCCCGTTACGCGAAAAAATGCCTCAGCTTGCCATGTTTATCATTATTGATAATGATTTTGACAAGGAGAAATATTCCGCTGCCCTTTCCGGTATCCGCGTATTGGGCTACAAAGATATTATGGAACGGGGGAATGTCCTTATTGAAAAAGGGGAAACTAAATCCATTGAAGCGGAAATTGAGCAGGGCAAAGGCGATGATCTTGCCACGATCATTTTTACGTCGGGAACCACAGGCGAGCCCAAGGGCGTAATGCTTAGCCATAAAAATATGCTTCACATAGCGGCGTTTGCCCCTAAGGCTTTACGCAACAAGCCCGGCGATATATGGCTTACCGTGCTGCCGGTTTGGCATTCATTTGAACGGTGTGTTCAATACATTTCCCTTTATCCGGGTGGCGCTTTGGCTTATTCAAAACCTTTGGGAAAAATAATGCTTGCGGACTTCCAGAAAATAAAGCCTCACTGGCTGACATCGGTTCCCCGAATCTGGGAAGCGTTGCGCTCGGGCGTTTATCGTAATGTTTCTACAGGAAGCGCCGCAAAAAAAGGAATCTTCAATTTCTTTGTGGCAATCTCCGGCGTGCATGAAAATTTAAAAAATTTGCTCATGGGCAGGGCTCCGCAATTCAAGCGGCGTTTTGTTCCTTTTGATATGCTTATTTCCGTTATTCCATTTTTGTTGTTAAGCCCACTGCGCGGTCTTGGCAATATTCTGGTGTTCAAAAAAATAAAGTCCATGTTTGGCGGAAATTTTATCGCCGGTGTTTCAGGCGGTGGGGCGCTTCCCGACGCGGTGGATAAATTTTTTGCCGCCGCCGGAGTATTGGTTTTGGAAGGCTACGGAATTACGGAGGCTGCCCCTGTGCTTGCCGTCCGCCATATCAATCATCCTGTTCCCGGAACAATCGGTCCCCCGTTTCCCGATATGGAACTTATCATACGCGACCCAGAAACAAAAAAGGAATTGCCTGCGGGGAAGCATGGTATTCTCTGTGGCAGGGGCGAACAGATCATGCAGGGTTATTACAAAAAACCGGAACTGACCCAAAAGGCTATTGATCGTGACGGTTGGCTGGATACCGGGGATATCGGACTTAAAACATGGAAAGGCGAGGTCAAAATTACCGGCAGGGCAAAAGACACTATAGTACTTTTAGGCGGTGAAAATATTGAGCCTGTTCCCATTGAAAACAAGATAAGGGAATCAGAGTATATCGATCTTGTCGTGGTATTGGGGCAGGATCAAAAATTCCTTGCCGCTCTGGTTGTTCCAGACTTTGAACGCATTGAAGCATACGCAAAAGATAACTCCATTACTTATATAGATGTTGAAGGTCTTGTAAAGATGCCTGAAATCAGGGAGCTAATCCATGCGGAAATTACAGAGCGCGTAAACAGGAAAACCGGTTTCCGGGGCTTTGAAATGATCTTCCGTTCCACGGTTCTGGCAAAACCCTTCCGTGCGGGCGTGGAGCTTTCCGGCAAGCAGGACTTAAAACGTCATGTGATTAATGACATTTACAAGAAAGAAATTGTGGAGTTGTTTGCGGAATAGTTTTAAGGTTTATTACCTGTAATTTATGAAGATCAGAGGTTGTTGTCCGAATATAATATGTGAGCTTCACAATAATATAACGGACAAAAACCTCTGATCCCTCTTTGTGTTCTTTGTACCTTCGTGATCTTTGTGTGTAAATCTTGGGACAAAAAAAGCCCCCGGAAAATACCGAAGGCTTTATATTCACACAAAATCAGTTTTTATAAACCAAGCAAATAACTGTTCAGCACATTCTCAAGGTGCTCCTGCTTGCCGCTTGTGATGCCTGTTTTTCCGTATCCTGCGTCCGTTCCAATTTTTGCAAGTTGTTCAAGGGTAAGCTCGCCCTTGCTGAACTTCGCTCCGTCGCCGCTTGTGAATGACGCATAACGCTCTTTTACAAAGTTGGGAATGGTTCCGTCGTCGATGATGCGTTGCGCAACCTGTAAACCAACGGCGAAAGCGTCCATGCCGCCTACGTGGGCGATAAAGAGGTCTGCCGGGTCTATGGAGTTTCTGCGAATCTTTGAGTCAAAGTTTAGTCCGCCTGTTGTAAAGCCGCCGACTTTTAGGATTGCATACATTGCCATTGCGGTTTCATAGTAGCTCATCGGGAACTGGTCTGTGTCCCAACCGTTTTGAAAATCACCGCGGTTCGCGTCTACGGAGCCGAAGAAGCCAGCGGCTGCCGCCGTTTCAAGCTCGTATGCAAATTCATGACCGGCAAGCTCCGCGTGGTTGGCTTCGATGTTCATGCGGAAATCTTTATCAAGACCCCACTGGCGCAGGAAGCCGATAACTGTTTCAGTGTCAAAATCGTATTGGTGCTTTGTCGGTTCCATCGGTTTTGGTTCGATGTAGAATGGGCCTTTAAAGCCCTGTTTGCGTCCGTAATCCCTCGCCATTGTAAGGAAGCGGGCTAGATTCTCTTTCTCTCTCTTGAGGTCTGTGTTAAGAAGGCTCATGTAGCCTTCGCGTCCGCCCCAGAAAGTATAGCCTGCGCCGCCAAGTTCGATGGTAGCGTCAATCGCGGCTTTTACCTGTGTTGCGGCAAGAGCTACAACGCCAAACTCGGGATTGGTAGCGGCTCCGTTCATGAAGCGCGGATTACCGAAAACATTTGCGGTTCCCCAAAGAAGTTTTACCCCTGTCTCACCTTGAAGTTTCTTTGCTTTTGCGACTAAAGTCATCAGATTTTTTTCGCTCTCCGCCGGGTTCGCGCCTTCGGGAGCGATGTCCCTGTCATGGAACGCGTAAAATTCCGCGCCGATTTTTGTAAAGAACTCAAAGGCGGCGTCCATTTTTCTGTCGGCCGCGTCCATCGGGTCTTTGGCTTCCGTGTTCCACGGAAAGATGTGCGTGCCGGGACCAAACGGGTCTCCGCCGTCGCCGCAGAAACTGTGCCAGTAAGCGATTGCAAAACGAAGATGATCTTTCATCTTCTTGCCGCCGATAACTTTATCAGCGTCATAAAACTTGAACGCCAAAGGATTTTTGCTCTCTGGTCCCTCGAATTTAATTTTTTTGATTCCGGGGAAATACTCTTTTGCCCCAACGAAATACTCCGCCATAATAACCTCCAAAATAATATTTTTAACTCTTAAAAATTAAAATTTTTAAAAGTTCTCATTTATAAATAGGGCTTAAAACCCCAAGATACTTTGTATATACCGCATAAGCTTCATGATAAGCGTTTACGGCTTTTTTATCAGGCTTTATTGGCGGACCTAACTTGATATGTTTGTCAGCCAAATCTTCAATCAGTGTTTTTTTGCCTTCATGGTTTTCCAGACACCACAACGCCTGAATTGCGGCTCCTGTCGCGGCGGCTTCCGAATCCGTGGGAATACGAATCGGCAAATCCGTTACGTTAGCTACAATATTTTGCCATAGTTTGCTTTTTGATCCGCCACCCGTCAGGCGAATTTCTTTTGGTTTAAAGCCGAGCGATTTAAATCCGTCAAGCCCGATTCTCATTCCGAAGATGGAGGATTCAAGCGCGGCGCGGGCAAGATTTTCGCGGTTAAAGTTGGCGGCGGTTATACCATTTATGCTCGCTCTTCCATTCGGCAGGTTTGGAGTGCGTTCCCCATTAAAGAAAGGCAGTATCACAACGCCGTCCGCGCCAATTTTCGCTTTTTCCGCTTCCATGTCAAATGTTTTTACGTCAAGCTGCATAAGTTTGCGGAATTCTTCGCTTGCTACAGTACAATTCATCGTGCAAAGAAGCGGAAGCCAGCCACCCGAAGATGAACAGAATGCGGCAAGGTTTCCAGTTGGATCGATAACGGGCGTATCTGAAAAACCAAAAAGAGTGCCGCTTGTGCCTAAACTCATTGATAAAGATCCGTCGCGGACTGCGCCTGTGCCGATAGCGCCCATCATATTGTCGCCACCGCCTGAGGATACAAGCGTTCCTTCGTTAAGACCGTAAAGATCCGCCGCGGCTTTGCTTACCTTTCCCGCAGTTTTTTCGGAAGTTGTCAGCGGCGGAAGATATTTTTCAACGTCGGGAGAAATGAGCTTGCAGATTTCAGATGACCACTTGCGTCCGCGCACGTCAAAGAGCGCGGTGCCTGACGCGTCGCCGTACTCCGCCCAATACTCACCCGTTAATAAGAAGTTGATGTAATTGTGGGGCAGAAGAATATGCCGCAGTTTTGCAAATGAGGCGGCTTTGTGTTTTTTCAGCCACAGAACCTTAGGCGCGGTATAACCCGTGCGCATAGGAAGACCGGCTTTATCTATCAATTTTTTTTCGCCACCTGCCGCCTTTGTCAACTCTTCACATTCCGCGACAGTTGAAGTGTCGCACCAAAGTTTGATGTTATAGACGGCCTTTCCCTTCTCGTCCAACGGCACAAATCCGTGCTGTTGCCCGGAAACGCCGATAGCGGCAATGGTCTTTTTAACATTTTTATTGATTTTATCAAAGCAGACTTTTATAACCGCGTCGTACCACTCGGCTTTTTGCTCCCTTGTCCCGTCATTTTGGGCAATAATATTTACCGGCGCATGAGATTGGGCAACAAAGGCCTTTTTTTCATAATCATAAACTACAACTTTACAACTCTGGGTTCCCAGATCTATTCCACAAACAGTTCTCATCAGTTCTATCCCTCCTGATTTAACTATTTTATTGTATTTTTGACAAAATGTCTATTGGTTTTTCATAAATCCAGTCTCTTCTAAACTAATAAGCCCGTGTACAAGAGAAAAAATTACCGCATGTACGCGGTTATTTGTTTTCGTCTTCTGTTTGATTACAGTTATACAATTTCTGATTGTGCCTGTGCTGAGATGCAGATAATCGGCTATTTCATCGTCAGAAAATCCTTTAGCGATGCACTCTACTATACTGCGTTCTGTAGAAGAAAATACAGGGGATTTTTCTTTGTTTTCCAAAAACTGACCGGGAAATTGTTTCACTGATGTTTTTGTATTTATGGCTTTGATTGCAATCGAACCGCTGATATAATAACTGCCTGAAAAAACGATATTTACAACCGAAGCTAAGTTATCAATATCTTTTTCCTTGAGTAAATATCCCGTAATTCCTGATTTAAGCGCAAGACGTGCGTAGTTTTCATCGTCCCTGTCGCTTAGCATTATTATAACGGTAGAGGGAGATCTCCTGTGAATGATTGGAGCCAGTTCTTCGCCGCCTATTCCATGAGGCTGTAAATCCAAAATGAGAATGTCCGGTTGTAAACTTTCCGATCTAATAATTGTTCCGGTTTCGTCTTTTTCAATACCGGCAATATAAAATTCATTTTGAGCTGACAGGATGCTGAGTATGCGGTTATAACTTTCACTTTGTCCTGATGAGATAAGAATACTGATGACACTGCTAATTTTGCCACCTCTTTAGAAAAGATTCCCCCTTTAAAAATTATGGTACGGGCTGAATTACGAGAAATCAAGAAAAAATAGGTTCTTGCACACGGCGTTTATTTTTTACTATAATAATGATAAATAAACAGATAAGGAATTTTCATGGCAAGGAAAGGTAAAATTACAATCGACCGTGATATGTGCAAAGGATGTCTGCTTTGCATCCAATCGTGTCCGGTGAAAGTATTGGAAGCGGATAACGAATTAAATTCATCAGGTACATATCCCGTTAAAGCGGTAAATATGGAAAAATGTATCGCATGCGGTAACTGTTACGAAGTTTGTCCCGACGTATGCATCGAAGTTTACGAATTATAAGGAAGTAAAATGAGCGAAAAAGTTTTAATGAAGGGAAACGACGCGATTTCCGAAGCCGCGATAAGAGCCGGTTGCGGCGCGTATTTTGGGTATCCTATCACTCCACAGAATGAGATACCCGCCTATATGGCAAAGCACATGCTTGATCGCGGACGCATTTTTATTCAAGCCGAGAGCGAAACGGCGGCTATTATCATGGTTTATGGCGCGGCATGCGCCGGCGTAAGGGCGATGACCAGTTCTTCAAGCCCAGGCATCAGTCTTAAACAGGAAGGTTTGTCTTATGCCTCCGGCGCGGATGTTCCGCTGGTGCTTGTTAATGTTGTCCGTGGCGGTCCGGGACTTGGTTCCATACAGCCAGCCCAGAGCGATTATTTTCAATCTACGCGAGGCGGCGGACACGGCGATTATCGGTGCATAGTGCTTGCCCCAAAGAGCGTACAGGAGTGCGCCGATCACACCTACCTAGCGTTTGATCTTGCCGACAAATACCGAATGCCGGTAATTGTTCTTGCCGACGGAATGATTGGGCAAATGATGGAAGGGTGCGTACTGCCGCCGGAAAAAACAGTTACAAAATACGAGTGGTCAGCCGGAGGCATGGCGAAAACAAAAAGGGACGCGGTTCATATCACATCTATTGAACTTGATCCCGTTAAACTTGAAGCTCAAACAAAAAAAAGATTTATCCGTTACGAGTCCGTAAAAGCCGCAGAAATCCGCTACGAAGATAACGGTTGCGCCGATGCCGATTTAATTTTGGTCGCCTACGGCACTTGCGCCCGCGTATGCCTTGGTACGCAAATGATTGCCAAAAAAAAAGGCATTAAACTTGGCATTTTAAGACCAATCACTCTGTGGCCTTTTCCTTATGACGCTCTTGGAAAAGTTGCAACTAACGGAAGACCGATATTAACCGTGGAAATGTCAGAAGGCCAATTAGTTGAAGACGTGAAACTTTCGGCTTATTATGCCGGTTCAAAATCTGACATTCATCTTTTAGCCCATTCAGGCGGAATGATTCCCGCGGAAGAAGAAGTGTTTGCCAAAGTAAAGGAAATTTTAAAAAAATGAAAAAGTTATACGGATACCCAGAAAGTTTAAAAAAAGTGCAGACCAAGTACTGCGGCGGTTGCGGACACGGAGTAATTCACAGAATTATAACCAATGTAATAGATGAGATGGGTTTAAGGGAAAGGGCAATTATCACTCATCCCGTAGGCTGCGCTATTTGGGCAGATTTATATTTCGATTTTGATTCAGTACAGCCGCCGCACGGACGCACGCCCGCCGCGGCAACAGGCGTAAAGCGCGTTCATCCCGATCACCTGGTAATTTGCTATCAGGGAGACGGCGACATGGCGGCAATCGGAACTGCAGAAATGATCCATGCGGCAAATCGTGGCGAAAAATTTACCACGATCTTTGTCAACAACGCGATTTACGGCATGACCGGCGGACAGATGGCTCCCACCACATTGTTAGGTCAAAAAGCGACAACCGCCCCTTATGGACGCGATGCTAATGCCGCCGGAATGGGTTATCCGCTTAAGGTTTGCGAACTTCTTGCCACATTGGATGGAACGCGCTACATCGCCAGAGGCTCCGTTCACAATGCGGTAAATGCCCGCAAAACCAGACAGTACGTTAAAAAAGCGTTTGAAGCGCAGATGTCTGGAATTGGCAGTACGATGGTAGAGATACTTTCCCCCTGTCCTACAAATTGGACAATGGACGCCGTGCAGGCGGTTGAATGGCTGGAAAAGAATATGATACCTGTGTATCCGTTGGGTGAAATTAAGAATACGTTAGGGACTTCAAAATAATTCGCCAAGATTTTAAAAATTCGATTAAGATGTATGGAATCTGGCTACGCCGGATTGCATACATCTTGCCCTCATCTTGAATAAAGTAAGCATTTAAAACCTTGTTATTATTTCCGATATTAGAGTATGCGAAGATTTTTGTTTAAAAGCGTATTATTTACAGGAATACTGTTGTTGTCCGTACAGATTAATGGGCAGGATATTTCAGAGCCAACTCTGTTGGTTATGTCTGACATGGGGGCTTATTCCATTGTTGAAAGATCGGATTGGCGTAGGTACGATAACGGACGGTATGTTGGTTTGGTACGTCATGAGGTTAGAGCGTCTATTATCCCAAAAACTACGGGGCATGGTAATAATACTCTTTTATATCAGGGGAACTTTTTTGTTCTGCAAAATACTTTGCGTGATATGCGTCAAAGTGCGCAGACTGTTGATGCTGTTGTTCCTGTTAGTTTTGAACTTCGCGGAAATGGAACGATTGTAATTGAAAACGATCTGGGTTTTCCCGCTTTGAGAGGTTTTCCTACTTTTCCTACGCAGAAGGTGATTCCGGGTTTTAAGTGGCGTGCGCCGGCTAGTAGGGCTGTTGATCCTTTTAATTCCGGTGATCCTGCTATTATTACTTTTAATGCAGATTATGAATATCGTGGCGTTGAAAAATATAAAGATATATGGGTGCATAGGATTTACGCTACTTATGGGAATAATTATCAAAGTATAAATCCCAGTTCTAATGGTTTTTCGCGTATACAAGGTTCTCATAAGGTTGATATTCTGATTCGTGTTGATGATGGGCTTCCTATCTTTATGAATGATAATTTGGACGAAAAGTACACTATGATTGACGGTTCTACCGTGCAGTTTAAAGGTTTTACTTTAACGTTTGGTTCGGGGATAGTGCCTATGGATAGAAGTGATGTGATCACATCTTTGGGTAATACGCTTAAAATAGAAAATCTTCCAGATCCTAATGCTCGTGTCGCTGTTTCAAAACCTCCTATTCCGTCTGCTCCTTTGCAATCAGGGCCTTCTGAAGCTGATGATCAAAGGACTACGCCTCCTGAAAAATCGACTAATACGACTATTTTGCAGGGTTCGGCTATTGATCTTGTACCTGTTCCCGAGGGCATAAGACTTACGATTAAAGACATCCATTTTGTTCCTGATTCGGCGGAATTTTTACCTACGGAACGTTCTCGTCTTGACCTTATTGCGAATGCATTAAAACAGATTCCTGATCGTACTTTTCTAGTTGAGGGACATACTGCGGCAACAGGAAAACCTGCGGATGAGTTGGAGCTTTCCATTGAAAGGGCTAAGCGTATGGTCGATGAGCTTGTGAAAAGAGGGATTAAAGCGGATCGTTTTATTTATAAAGGTTGGGGCGGTACAAAGCCTATAAGGGATAATTCGACTAATGCGGGTAGAAGTGCAAATCGCAGGGTAGAAATCACAATTTTGGAATAAATCCTGATTGCATTAAATCAATAATATATTTAATAAGGAGTTTTACTTTGAGTGAAACCAACCCGTCCACCGACCGTATCGGAAAAGACCCTATTGGCCGATTATTAATTAATTTCTCCATTCCAGCGATAATAGGAATGTTTGTAAATGCGGTTTATAATATTGTTGACCGTATCTATATAGGGCATGGCGTAGACCCGCTGGGTATTGCCGGCATCGGCCTCGTTATGCCGGTGATGATGACTATACAGGCTGTTTCCATGCTCGTAGGTATCGGCGCAAATTCGCTCTTTTCCATCCGTTTGGGAGAGGGACGCTCCGACGTAGTTGAAAAAATAATGGGGAATGCGTTCACCCTTCTTTTTCTTATTCCTGCCGTTTGCATAACCGTATGCCTGATTTTTATGGAACCCATTCTGCGTGATATAATGAAGGCGGAAGGAGATGTATATAAATACGCGGACAGTTACCTGCGCGTTATTCTTTATGGCGCGATATTCGCCGCGATGAGTCCCGGTCTTACACATTTTATCCGCTCTGACGGCCACCCTAAAACTTCAATGCTGGTTCAGATTGTCGGAGCGCTTACGAATATTATCCTTGATCCGATTTTTATTTTTGTATTTAAATTAGGCGTCGCGGGCGCGGCATGGGCGACAATAATATCGCAGTTTGTATCGTTCATTTTTGTTATGGGATATTTTTCCTCAAAATGGACAAAACTGCGGTTCCGTGTTAAACACATGAAGTTAAACGCGGAAATAACCGGCAGTATTCTTGCCATTGGTTTTGCCCCGTTTATTATGCAGTTTGCCATGAGCCTAGTCGGTGTTTTACAAAACGCTACGATTCTGAAATACGGCGGAGACGAAGCACTTACCGCCATGACAATTTCCTTCAGTTTATTTATCGTTGTCATTATGCCGCTCATGGGAATAGGACAGGGCGCGCAGCCGATTATCGGTTATAATTACGGCGCGAAACAATACGACCGCGTAAAAAGATGCTATAAGCTTGCCCTTCTCGCCTGTACCGGAGTTCTTACCGCCGGTTTTCTTACGGCGCAATTAGCCCCCGCGTTTTGTTTTTCGATGTTCAGTAAAGACACCGGTTCTCTGCGCGAGCTTGGAATACTGACCATACGGATCTGCACCGGCATGTTTCCCATTATAGGATTGCAGATGATGAGCGGACAACTTTTTCAGGCGATTGGTAAACCTGTTCAAGCTGCCATTTTAAGCCTTTCCCGGCAAATTCTTTTTTTCATCCCGATGATTTTAATTTTGCCCGTTCTGTTTAAAACCATCGGGCTGCGCCCCATTTACGGCGTATATTGCACTTTCCCTCTGTCCGATTTTTGTTCCGCGATTATCTCGGGAATATTTATTTTCAGGCAGTTTAGGGCGTGGAATAAAATAATGATTAATGAAGTTAAAATAATTTGAATCGATTGTCAAAATTAGAAATGATTAAAAAAGTTCATTTTTTATTTGTTTAATATGTTATCATTCTTAATATGGATGTTGTATTAAGACCGGAAGAAGAAAAAGATTTTAACTCTGTTGAAAACTTAACACGAGAGGCATTTTGGAATGTTTATAAACCCGGGTGCGATGAACACCTATTAATTCATAATATAAGAAATAAAAAAGAATTTGTTAAAGATCTTGATTATGTGGCGGTTTTTAATGATGAAATTGTTGGTAATATTGTATATGCAAAAGCCAAGGTTATAGGCATAAATAAAGAATATGACGTATTAACGTTCGGTCCTGTCAGCGTTTTGCCAATATGCCAGAAGAATGGCATAGGGAAACAATTAATAGAATATACTATTGAAAAATCAAAAGAAATGGGATTTAATGCAATAATTATATATGGGAACCCAAAATATTATGAAAGGTTTGGGTTTAGGAACAGCAGAGAATATAAAATAACAAATATGGAAGGTAATTATATTGACGCTTTAATGGCGTTAGAATTGTATCCCGGTTCATTAAAAAATATAAACGGAAAGTTTTTTGAAGGAGAAGCGTATAAAATTGATAAAAAGGAATTGGAAATATTTGAAAAGAATTTCCCGCATAAGGAGAAATTAGTATTGGAAACGCAAATATTTTTGGAGTAATATTAAATAATAATATTATGATATATTGTACTAAATATTTTATAAAATAATTTTAGGAGAAATATTTAAGATGGAAAAATTTGGAATGTCTATGTTATGGTTTTGGATATGTTATATTATTGTAACCGTTGTTGGGATAATTCATACAGTTTTTAATATTTATGTATTGCACATGAAACCTATGGATAAAGACGGAATGGGTGAAGCATATGAAAAAACAAAGCCTTGGCATCCATTTTATAATATTATTTTGTTTTCATTATTTGGTTGGTTTTATATGAACGGGCTTGAAATTCCGACAATTAAAGAAGCATTAATAACCGGCGCTATATGGGCGGGAATATGTATTGTTTTTGATGTAATTGGTTGGGTATTAATAAAACACCCTTGGAGTTTGACATTCAAAGGCTTTTATGTGGATTATCAGCCTTGGATTACGTTAATTTATATAGCAATATTTACAGGACCAGTAATTGGTTTTATATTTAGAAGGTAAAATAGTGGATTTAAATAAAGTAAAGGAACAATTTATTGCAAAATCCGAAAAAATAAATAATTTATATAATACTTGGTGGTATAATTATATAAACAATAGTGGATTAAAATCGGAAGAAAAAGAAGCATGGTTGGAAAGAAAAAAATTAGATAAGGAAAATACAATAGATGAGACTAAAAAATTATTAGAAAAAAGCGGTTTTGAAAATATTGAATGTATATATAATTTTATGAAATTCGGAGTAATAATTGCAATAAAATAAAATAACGGAGGCAAATATGAAGAATAAAATAATAATAGTTGGCGGTTATTGTGCTAGCGGAAAATCAGTTTTCTCTAATAAATTATCGGATTTATTAAGTATTCCTTGTTTTAATAAAGACGTTATTAAGGAAGTTCTTGGAGACGGATTTGGTACAGAGTATAATATGGTAGAATTAAAAGGAAGTGCCGCTACATTTTTACTAATGTTACATATAGCTGAAAAAACACTGCAAGCTCATAATATATGTATATTAGAAAGTAATTTTAAACAAAAAGAAATAGAACAAATTAAAATATTATTGAAAAAATGTAATTGCGAATGTTTAACATATATATTCAAAGGAGATTTTAAAATATTATTTGATAGATACATGAAAAGAGATGTGTTAGGAAAAAGGCATTGGGTTCATAATACTTTTGGTGAAAATCTGGATAATTTTGAAAAAGAACATTTAAAAAATGGAATTGGAGAAACCGGAATAGGAAAAATAATAATATGCGATGCAACACATTTTGAAAATATAAATTATAATGAATTGTATAATATTGCAAAAGATTTTATTTATGATAAATAATAAAGGCAATAAATATATTTCTGTAGGGGATTAATTATGGATATAAATTTTGGTGAATATAAATTTAGTGATAGTAAAAGCCTGATTTCAACAGACAAAGTATGTGAATTATTAGAAAATAGTTATTGGGCAAATAATCGCAAAAGAGAAATAACAATAAAAGCAATTGAAAATTCTTTATGCATTGGAATATACTTAAAGGAAAAAATGGTTGGGTTTGCGAGAATTGTAACTGATTATGCAACAATGTATTGGCTTTGTGATGTGATTATTGATGAAAATTATCGTAAAAATGGTTTGGGAAAAAAATTAATTGAAATAATTACACAAATGAAAGAATTGGACGGTATGTTTGGTATATTGGCAACAAGAGATGCACATGGTTTATATGAGAAATATGGTTTTAAAAAAGTAGGAGAAAAATATATGAGGAAAGATTCTGATTTTATATTATAAAATGGTGTACGCCTGCCCATCGCTTAACGAGGTTGGTAAAAGCTTCGCCGCATGGCGGTGGCTCGGGCTACGAAAAAACGTGTTCGGGCTTTGCACTTTGCACGGTTTTTCTACGCCACATTTGGGGCAAGGGTCTTTGCTTCGCAACGCCCTATAACTTGCCCCAAACGTCAGTTACCTAGAACGTTATATGCAATACAGGCTAAATTGTATGATTGTATATTGACAATAATATAGAAAATAATGTAATGATTATATATGAATAATAAAATTATATTGATTGGTGGATATTGCGCTACTGGAAAATCTACTTTCTCGCGTAGATTGTCTAAATTCTTAAAAATTCCATGTTTTAATAAAGATACTGTCAAAGAGGTTTTAGGTGATGGATTTGGACCGGAAAATAATATGGTTTTCCAAAAGGGCAATTTTACGACATTTATACTTATGTTACATATACTTGAGCAATTTTTACAGGTTCAAAAATCATGTATATTAGAAAGTGATTTTACAAAAAATGAAAGTGAACAGATTAAGAAATTATTAGACAAATATAATTATAAATGTCTTACATTTATTTTTAAGGGCAACTTTGATGTTTTATATGATAGATACATGGAAAGAGACAAAGTAGAAAAACGTCATTGGGTTCACAATACGACAGGAGAAACTAGGGAAAATTTCGAAGATGGGCATCTTTATTTTGGTCTTGATGAAATAGGAATTGATCAAATAATAAATATTGATGCTACTTTATTCGAAAAAGTAAATTATAAAGAATTATTATCTATTGCTGAAAAATTTATGATTGATATTATTTAATTAAATAAATTAAATCGTAAAATACGCCCGTATTGCATATTATGTAATTAGACGAATAATGCGATATTTAACCCTGAAATTATATGTTAAAAAGTAAAAACAGCCCCCTTCCCCCCTGAATACTCCCTAAATTCCCCCAAATCACCCCAAAAGGTAATATATTTCACTGAGAAAAACCCCGATAATTTTAATAGTTATGCATTTAGGAGGAAAAACAATGCAACATTTTAAGGCTATAAGGACACGAACATGGCTCGTAATCTCCTTAATTTTGGGCTTCGCTCTGGTTACTTTCGGCTGTGATACAAGTGAACTTGCTTCAAGTAAATCTAGTCAATCTGTGAATAAAGAAGTTTTGGCTGCTATATATTCATATAACGCAAACGGAGAATTGCTCTCTTATCGTGAATTAGAGTACGATTCCAACGGGAGCCCGGCAAAATTCCCGACAAAATTCAAAGAATATACCGCAGATGGTGAATTGTCCGATTA
>Ga0268262_10003955_pt1 | contig 15617 bp, 12 predicted proteins | sample TergutNc150P3_FD_190354 | JGI IMG/M metagenome (GOLD analysis project Ga0268262, IMG submission 190354) | Nasutitermes corniger P3 segment gut microbial community from laboratory colony in Florida, USA - Nc150 P3 (SPAdes) (version 2) | ecosystem: Host-associated > Arthropoda: Insects >... | reverse complement strand
TGGCATCTCAAAGACTTCGGTTGGGCCGGCTATACCCTGACTTTTGAGACCTGCCGAAGCTGTATCCTCTACTATAACAGTCTCGTTTACCGCAGTCGCTTTGTTCTCTTTATCAGAAAAAGATACTTTACCGCAGGAAAGAAGTACCATCAGGAAAAAAACCGCACTCAAGAGCTTTTTTCCAGAAGAAAACATTATTCCTCGGTCTCTTCGTTTTCCGGTTCGCCCCCCTCTTCCTGTACTGCCATCATCTCTTCTTCCGCCAAGGCTTCCAGTTTCCGCTGTTCAAGAATTTCCTGCATCTGCACGTCAAGGTCCTGGGAGTCTTCGTCAAAGAGTTTAACGGCCCGGTAGCGCTTCATCCCTGTTCCGGCAGGAATGGGATGGCCGATAATGATGTTTTCCTTGAGTCCCCGCAAGGCATCGGTTGAACCTGCAATGGCCGCATTGGTAAGGACCCGGGTGGTTTCCTGGAAGCTTGCCGCAGAAAGAAACGAGTCGATGTTTAAAGATGCCTTGGTGATCCCCTGGAATATTGGCCGGGCAATTGCCGGCTGGCCGCCTTCGTTGATGACCCGGTTGTTTTCCTCGTGAAACCGGTACTTGTCTACTAAGGCTTCAAAAATAAACCTGGTATCTCCTACGGCAACAATCTGCACCTTCCGCATCATCTGACGGATAATCACGCCGATATGCTTGTCGTTGATCGACACACCCTGGAGCCGGTATACTGCCTGGATTTCATCCATCAGGTAACGCTGCAGTTTGGCCTCCCCCTCAATATGGAGTATGTCGTGGGGGTTTATTGCGCCATTACAGAGCAGTTCTCCCGCTTCCACCGTGTCTCCATCGCGGACCAAAAGTCTTTTGGTCATGGGAATTAGATGCTTATACTCCTTGTCAAAGTCATCCTTCACAACAATCACCCGTTTGCCCTTAACTATACTTTTGAAAGACACCTTTCCCGCAACCTGAGCCAGTACTGCGGGATTCTTGGGTTTTCTGGCTTCGAACAATTCACTTACCCGGGGAAGGCCGGAAGTAATATCCATGGCTTTGGCGCTTTCCTTGAGTATCTTGGCAATGGTTCTGCCCGCGCTTATCTTTTCCCCTTCGTCCACCAACACATAGGCGCCTCCGGGAAGGAAGTAGGAAGCCATTTCGTTTCCGTCATCATCAACAATATTGATCCTGGGCTGCTTGCTTTCCAACTGGAATTCGGTGATCCGCTTTTCAATGTTTCCTCCCGAATCTTCGTCCACTTCTTCTTTAATGGTGGTACCGGGAATGATATCCTCGTATCTAACGATGCCACCCGCTTCGGCAATAATCGGATCGCTGAAAGGATCGAAGGTGGCGATAGTTTTTTCCGCTTCCACCACTTCCCCTGCCTTGACCACAAATTTTGAACCGTTGCGAATATCTATTTTTTGATCCTGCCCGATAAGAAGAAGTGTCTTTGCTCGTCCCTGATTATCCAACACCAGGGCATAGGCGATTTCCGGAGAAAGAATCTCTTTGGTTCCGCGTTTAATGATTGGTTCCCCGCGGATGATCCGCTTGCCGCTTTCTACCAGGAGCTCATCCTTGGATTCCAGTTTGTATTCCTTCATCACCCTATTGACGATCATGTGCCCTTTGCGGGTAAACAGCCAATCGCCATCCTCCAGTTCCACATGGGTTCCGGACACTTCCCGTATATATACGGGATATTTCTGGAAGATCCGGTTTTCTTCGCTTATCTTGGTGGCGGCCCCTCCTATGTGGAAGGTCCGCATGGTAAGCTGGGTACCGGGCTGGCCTATAGACTGGGCCGCAATTGTTCCCACGGCCTCTCCAATATCCACGGAACGGTTGGTTGCCAGGTTTCGGCCGTAACAGCGGCGGCAAACCCCATGTCTGGCCTCACAGGTAAGAACCGTCCTGATCCGTACCGATTCCACCCCGGCATCGTCAATCTTGTTGGCAATTTCTTCGGTGATCTCTTCGTTAACATCGATGATCATCTCCCCTGTGATCGGGTGCTTGACCCGTTCCAGGGTATAGCGCCCCACAATGCGGTCCCGCAGGGGTTCCACAATATCTTCACCGTCCTTAATTGCCGAATAAGAAATACCGTTGATCGTTCCGCAGTCGTCTTCGTTGACCACCACATCCTGTGCGATGTCCACAAGCCGCCGGGTTAAGTAACCCGCCTCGGCGGTCTTCAGGGCCGTGTCGGCTAATCCTTTCCGGGCGCCGTTGGTGGAAATAAAAAATTCAATAACAGAAAGGCCTTCTTTAAAGTTTGATCGGATGGGAAGTTCGATAATGTCTCCGGAAGGCTTGGCCATCAATCCCCGCATGCCCGCAAGCTGACGGATCTGGTTACGGCTTCCCCGCGCGCCGGAATTGGCCATCATGTAGACCGAATTAAATCCGTCCCGATCCGCCTCCAGGGTCTTCATCATAATATTGGCCAGATCTTCATTGGTCTTGGACCAGACTTCTACTACCCGGTTGTACCGTTCTTCTTGGGTAATAACGCCCTGCCGCCACTGTTCCTGGATTTCTTCGACCTTCTTGTTGGCATCCTCGATCATCGCCGGCTTTTCCTTGGGAACCACAATATCATCCACTCCGATGGTGGCGCCAAAAACCGTGGCGTACCGGTAACCGGTAGCCTTAATCGCATCCAGCATTCGTACTGTGATCCAGGAGCCTTTTTCGGTAAAGACATATTCTATTAACGCCCGCAGTTCTTTGTCTTTCATCTCGTAATTAATAAAGGGAATTTCCGCTGGCATTTCTTCGTTGAAAATCAGCCGGCCTGCGGATGTTTCAATAAACCCGCCGGGATGATATTCTTCCTGCCTGCCAACCCGGTTCCAAATTATCTTTTTCGGGGCCTTTACTTTGATTTGGGCCTCCCAGTCCAGGGCTTTTAATTCCACTGCCATGACCGCTTCTTCTGTAGATGTATAACGGCGGCCCGTACCCTTGGCGTTTGGCTTGATCCTGGTAAGAAAATTGATCCCCAGCACCATATCCTGGGAGGGAAACACGATTGTTTTTCCGTTGGCGGGGTTAAGAAGGTTTTTCGCGCTGAGCATCAATGTCCAGCATTCCATCTGGGCCGCCTGGGTCAGGGGTACATGGACCGCCATCTGATCGCCGTCAAAGTCGGCGTTAAAGGCATGACAAACAAGAGGATGAAGTTTAATCGCCTTTCCTTCCACCAGAACCGGCTCAAAGGCCTGAATCCCCAACCGGTGCAGAGTCGGAGCCCGGTTAAGGAGCACCGGATGTTCTTTGACTACTTCGTCAAGGATCGCAAAGACTTCCGGTGTTTCCTGTTCTACCAGGAGTTTAGCCTTCTTGATGTTGTAAACCACATCCTTGTCCACCAGTTTTTTCATGATAAAGGGTTTAAAGAGTTCCAGAGCCATCTTGGTCGGAAGGCCGCACTGCCACATCTTCAGATCCGGACCGATGGTGATTACCGACCTGCCCGAATAGTCAACCCGTTTACCCAGCAGGTTCTGCCGGAACCGGCCCTGTTTGCCTTTAAGCATATCACTGATCGATTTAAGGGGCCGGTTACTGGCGCCCTTAACTACCCGCTTTTTCTTGGAATTGTCAAAGAGGGCATCCACCGCTTCCTGAAGCATCCGTTTTTCGTTGCGGATGATAATGTCCGGCGCATTGAGGGTTTGAAGCCGTTTAAGCCGGTTATTCCGGTTGATCACCCGGCGGTAAAGATCGTTTAAGTCGCTGGTGGCAAAGCGGCCGCCATCCAGTTGAACCATGGGCCGGAGGTCCGGAGGAATGATGGGGATTACGTCAAGGATCATCCATTCAGGTTTATTGGAGGAACTGCGGAAATTCTCCACGATATCAATGCGTTTAAGAAGCCGCTTGTTCTTGGCGCCCTTTTCAATCATTTTGGCCCGCAGATCCGTGGCTATTTCATCAAGATTGATGTTTTCAAGCAGGGTTCGTATTGCTTCAGCTCCCATGCCTGCTGAAAAACTGCCGCCGTAGCGTTCCTGGTTTTCGTAGTACTCTTCTTCCGTTAAGACTTGGCCTTTCTTTAAGTCCGTATCTCCGGCATCAATGACTACATATTTTTCGTAATACAGTATGGAACGCAGGGCAGCCATAGGCAGGTCCAGGAGCAAGCCCATGCGGCTGGGGACTGAACGGTAGTACCAGATATGGGATACCGGAGCAGCCAGCTCTATGTGGCCCATCCGTTCGCGCCGCACCTTAAAGTGGGTTACTTCCACCCCGCAACGATCGCAGGTAACGCCCTTGTAACGGATCGATTTAAATTTACCGCAGTAGCATTCCCATTCTTTGGTAGTACCGAAAATTCGTTCGCAAAAAAGGCCATCCTTTTCCGGCCTGAGAGTACGGTAATTGATCGTCTCAGGTTTCTTTACTTCTCCGTATGACCAGGCTCGGATCATATCCGGCGAGGCCAGTTTGATCATGATCGAGTCAAAATCCTGAATATCCCTCATTTATAACCTCTTTTCATGATAATCCCCTTTAAAAATTGCTCCCCGATTTGGTAATAAGCTCTTCATCCCGTTCGGTCAACGGAATCTGTTTATTCTTGGCATCGTAGATCGTCATGTCCAGCGCCAGCCCCCGCAGTTCCTGTACCAGCACGTTGAATGATTCGGGAATCCCCGCAGTGGTAGAAGGCTCTCCCTTGACTATGGCCTCGTAAATCTTGGAACGGCCCATCATGTCATCGGATTTTATCGTCAAAAGTTCCTGAAGGGTATTAGCCGCTCCGTAGGCTTCTAAGGCCCATACTTCCATCTCTCCCAGCCGCTGGCCGCCAAACTGGGCTTTGCCACCCAAAGGCTGCTGGGTTACCAGCGAATAAGGACCGGTAGAGCGGGCATGCATCTTGTCATCCACCAGGTGGTGCAGTTTGAGGAAATAGATAATCCCGCAGAAAATCGGATTGACAAAGGGTTCACCGGTTCGTCCGTCCCGGAGCACAGTCTTACTGGTCACGGGAAGCCCCGCTTCTTTTAATTTTCTTTCGATGTCATCCGTGGACGGAGACTGGAATACCGGAGTGGAGTACCATTCGTCCAGGGTACTGGCAGCCCAGCCCAGTTCCGTTTCCAGAAGCTGGCCGATGTTCATACGAGAAGGAACCCCCAGGGGAGTCAGGCAGATATCCAGAGGAGTGCCGTCCTCCATGTAGGGCATATCCTCTTCCGGCAGGATCTTGGCTACCACGCCTTTGTTGCCATGGCGGCCAGCCATCTTGTCCCCTTCCCGGAGTTTTCGTTTAGTGGCAATAAGCACTTTTACAACCTCGTCCACTCCCGGATTAAGGTCATCCCCCTCGGAACGTTTCAGCCGCTGTATGTCGATGATCGTTCCTTCAATGCCGTGGGGCACCCTAAGGGAAGAATCCCTTACTTCCTTAGCCTTTTCACCGAATATGGAATTGAGGAGTTTGAATTCCGGAGTGGTTTCGGTTTCGCTTTTGGGAGTTACCTTGCCTACCAGAATATCCCCGGACCAGACCTTGGCACCCACGCAGATGATCCCTTCGGCATCAAGGTTATCCAGGCTTTTTTCTGATGTGTTGGGAATGTCCCGGGTTATCTTTTCCGGCCCCAGCTTGGTTTCCCTGACCTCGGTAATAAATTCTTTTATGTGAATAGAGGTAAACATATCCTCTTTTACAACCCGCTCGGAAATAAGGATCGAATCTTCGTAGTTATAACCGTTCCAAGGCATGAATCCCACCAGGACATTCCGGCCCAAGGCCAATTCACCGTCTTTAGTAGCAGGCCCGTCGGCGATAACCTGCCCTGCAATAACCTTGTCTCCCACTTTGACTATGGGCCGTTGGTTGTAACAGGTATCCTGATTGGTCCGCTGGTATTTGGTCAATCGGTAGACATCCATTCCTTCCGGTGTAGTCTGGGGGCCTGCCCCCGTTTTACTGTCCGGTTTAACGATCACTTCGCTGGAACTTACCCGGGTTACCGTACCGCTCCGGCGGGCTTTTACCAGTACGCCGGAATCGTAGGCGCACTTTCCTTCCATACCGGTTCCCACCCGGGGCGCTTCAGGAAAGACCAGAGGAACCGCTTGCCGCTGCATATTACTTCCCATAAGAGCCCGGTTGGCATCATCATGTTCCAGAAAAGGAATAAGCGAAGCCGATACGGAGATGATCTGTTTGGGGGACACATCCATGTACTGAATATCTTCCGGCACCCGTGTAGTATAGTCCCCCTGGCGGCGGCAGGACACTTGATCGTCGGCAAAGGTTCCGTTATCGTTAAGCTTTGCCGAAGCCTGAGCGATGTAATACCGGTCTTCGTCCATGGCGGAAAGGTATTCAATGTCATTGATGACCTTGCCTCCGTCTACCTTCCGGTAAGGGGTTTCCAGAAATCCGTATTCATTTACCCTGGTATAGTTGGCCAGGGATACGATGAGGCCGATATTCGGGCCTTCCGGTGTTTCAATGGGACACATCCTGCCATAGTGGGTATAGTGGACATCCCGAACTTCAAAGCCCGCCCTGTCCCGGGAAAGACCGCCGGGGCCCAACGCGTTAAGCCGCCGCTTGTGGGTTAATTCCGCCAGGGGGTTAACCTGATCCATAAACTGGGAAAGCTGGCTGGAACCGAAAAATTCTTTTATCGCCGCCACAAGGGGTTTAATGGAAATCAGATCCTGGGGCTTGATCGTATCGGTTTCTTTAAGGCTCATCCGTTCCTTGGCGATTCGTTCCATGCGGCTAAAAGCCACTTTCATAGAATTGGCCATCAACTCTCCTACGGAACGTATACGGCGGTTTCCCAAGTGATCAATATCGTCAATGGCATCGTCTCCGACAAACACCCTGATCAGGTACTTCATGGTGGCGATCACATCCTGTTTTGTCAGGGTATAATCTTCCAAGGGCTGGGGATAGTTGAATTTCTTGTTAAGTTTATAACGGCCCACCCTGCCCAGATCATAACGGCGGCTGGTAAAGAACATTCCCAAAAGATCCTTTTCCGCCGCTTCCACGGTGATCGACTCACCGGGCATCAAGACCGAATACACTGCCGAAAGGGCTTCTTCCTTGGTCGGCTCATCCTGGGAAGCGTCTTCCTTTACAAATTTAATTTCTTCCCGTTCAAAACAGTTGAGCAGCATGGGTGAATTAAGAGAGGCTTTATCTTCAAAGTTGATTACTTTAATAGAGTTGATCCCGTTGGCTAAAAGTTCGTCCACATTATGGGGGTGAAGCTTTTCCCCGGTTTGATACAGTTTTTTCTTTCCGTCGGTATTGGCGGAGTTTTCAGAGTCTTCGGAAATTCCCTTTTCCCCAGCGTCTGTCTTTACCCAGACCGGGGAAGCCAGGACCTTGCCGGTTATCTTTTCCCTGGTTTCTTTATCATCCTTTACCTCAAATGGTTCTACTGTATAGAATGCCTGGATAATATCTTCCCTGGAACTGTAGCCCAAGGCCCGGAGGAAGATACTTCCAAGGATCCTCTTCTTCCGGTCTATTTTGGCATAGATTAGTTCACGTTTCTGATCGATCTCAAATTCCAGCCATGAGCCTTTGTAGGGGATAATTCGGGAAGAAAAAATCCCTTTTTCATGGCTAAAGATAACGCCCGGTGAACGGTGGATCTGTGAAACCACCACCCGTTCCGCGCCGTTAATTATAAAGGTTCCCCGTTCAGTCATAATGGGGATGTCCCCCATGTAAATGTCTTTCTGGCGAATTTCTCCGGTTTGCTGGAAGATCAAATTGATCCTGGCCTTAAGGGGTACCGAATAGGTAATGCCTTTTTGTTTGCAGTCTACCTCCGAAAATTTGATATGCTCTTCATCCAGGGTATAGTATTCATATTCCAGCACCATATCCCCGTTAGGACTTTCGATAGGGAAAGTAGACCTAAAAACTTCTTCCAATCCCTGTACTTTGGGGGCTTCACCGTCCAAAAGCCTGGAACGCTGAAGAAAACGTTCGTAAGAACAAAGCTGAATATCTATCAGATCCGGCAGTTCCATTACATCATGTATATCGTTACCAACATAGAAACGCCTGTCCTTTCTTGTCTTTACCATTCCTGCCCCCGTTAAAATAACTTATAGACACGGACAAGTCCGCATACACAACTCCTCCCGGTTCGCTGGATTACAACCAACCACCCCGCGAGTAACTATGTAAAAACGGACTGTCCTGCCTTTCAAAAAAATCCTTGTTACCTTACAACAATGGAATATATTTTACTGTACTTCCACCGTACCGCCCACAGCAGTAATCTGATCCTTGATTTTGGCGGCCTCCTCTTTGGAGACCCCTTCCTTAAGGGGTTTGGGAGCTCCCTCTACCAAGTCTTTTGCTTCCTTAAGACCCAGACCCGTTAACGCCCGGACTTCCTTGATTACCGGAATTTTCTTTGTTTCGTCATAGGCCTTGAGAATCACGTTGAATTCGGTTTTTTCCTCAGCCGCTTCCGCGCCGGCCGCCGCGCCGGGTGCCGCCACTGCCGCCACCGCTACAGGAGCCGCGGCGGATACGCCGAATTTTTCTTCCATGGCCTTGACCAGCTCTGAAACTTCCAAAACCGTCATTGAAGCAATTGCTTCCAAAATTTCTTCTTTCGTGGCTGCCATATTATCTTCTCCTCAACAAATATTACGCACCTCATACGAGGCGCATTCCATAAAACCGACAGGATCGGCAGCATCGGACTTTATTTCCGCGAAATAAAGTCCGGCGAAGCCTGAAGGTTATATTGCTCTCTTTTCTCCTTCGTGTTCTCTGTGGAACTCGCGTCCCTGTGAGAAATATCAGGATACAGGCCTAACCGGCCTTCTTATCGGCAATGGCTTTGACAGTCCGCACCAGCCGGGCGGGGATATCGTTCAAAGCCGCCGCAAGATTCCTCGCGGGGCCGTTCATTACCGACATAAGCATGGAAATAAGTTCCAGCCTGCCGGGCAGTTTGGAAAACGCTTCCATCTGCTTGCCCGAATAGACCTTATTTCCCACCAAACCGCCCTTGATCTTTAAGACTGGCGCTTCTTTGATAAAGTCCAACAGTATTTTGGCTACTTCGTTGGAATCCCGGGAAGCGATGGCGATTGCCGTAGGGCCAACGAGGTAATCGGACACATCCGGCACTTTGAGATCTTCAAAGGCAAGGCGGGCAAAATTGTTTTTTACCACCTTAAAAGAAGCTTCTTTGCCCCGGAGCTGCCTGCGCAGGGTTGTAATCTGTTCCACCGTAAGTCCCCGGTAATCGGTAAAGATAAAGTCCTGCGCAGTCCCCTCGGCATTAAAAGCGTCTTTCAATTCACCGATGGCCTTACGTTTGGTTTCCTGTACTTTTTTGGCTACGATTGCCATATTTACTCCTTCATACAGAGCAATAAACCAAAAGGCTTATCACTCATCTTTGTAGGCGACCCACACGCCCGGTCCCATGGTAGAAGCCACCGAAATAGTTTGAACAAACTCACCCTTGGCATCGGCGGGCTTTTTCCGTTTAACCTCGGTGATTACCGCCCGGACATTTTCCGCCACCTTCTCGCTGTCCATGGAAACTTTTCCCACGGCCAGATGCACCACTCCCGTTTTGTCGGCCCTGAATTCAACCCGGCCCCGCTTGAGTTCAGCCAAAGCCGACTTCAGGTCAAAGGTAACGGTACCTGTTTTGGGATTGGGCATAAGGCCCTTGCGACCCAAAACCATGCCGAGCTTTCCTACATCCTTCATCATATCCGGAGTAGCCACAGCCACGTCAAAGTCCAGCCAGCCCCCCTTGATTTTTTCGATAAGATCTTCGGCGCCCACAAAGGCCGCTCCCGCTTCCTGGGCTTCCTTTTCCTTTTCCGGCTTGCAGAATACCAGCACGCGCTTTTCACCCCGGAACTGATGAGGAAGCACCACCGTATCTCGAACAGACTGGCTCTTTTTCAGGTTCAGTTTTACCGAAAGATCCACCGTCTCGTCGAACTTGGCAAAGGCCAGGGTTTTGACCGTGTCCACGGCCTTCTTAAGATCATAGGATGCCGCCGGATCGTACTTTTTGACGCTTTCCTTGTACTTCTTGCCCCGTTTCATTTTTCCACCTCCACCCCCATGGACCGGGCTGTACCGGCGATGATCTTCATAGCCCCCTCAACATCATTGGCGGAAAGATCGGGCATCTTTAGCTTCGCGATTTCCTCCAGCTTGGCCTTTGGAATCTTACCCACTTTGGTTTTGTGGGATTCAGCCGATCCTTTTTCCAGGCCGATAGCCTTTTTGATAAGCACCGCCGCCGGAGGGGTTTTAAGGATGAAGGTAAACGACTTATCGCCGTAAACGGTAACTACGACCGGAATTATCAATCCCGGTTCCATGGACTTCGTCCGGTCATTAAACTGCTGGACGAACTGGGGTGCGCTGACGCCGTGAGGCCCCAGTGCCGGCCCTACCGGGGGAGCCGGCGTAGCCTTCCCCGCGGGGCACTGGAGCTTGATGTAGGCAACAACTTTTTTCTTTGCCATCGCGTTCTCCTTTGTGGTGTTGCCGGATCTGGCAAAACCGGCTGACGGGAACCTGGGCTCCCTCCCACATAAAAATGAATCACAGCCTCCGTTGTACGGCGGCTACGTTTTTTCCACCTGCAAAAGATCAACTTCTACCGGAGTACTCCGGCCAAAGATCTGCACCATTACCTTTAACTTGTTCTTTTCCTGATTTACTTCTTCTATGGTACCGGTAAAGGACTCAAAGGGGCCGTCGATAATTTTTACCTGCTCACCGGAACTGAAAGTCTGCCGCGCCCGCACAGGCCGTTCACCCTTCAATTCCCCGGCTTTCTGCAAAATACCCCGCGCGTCATCTCCGGAAAGGGGCTGGGGCCGCATGTCCCGCTTGCCCTTCGGCGTACCCACAAAACCCGTAACCCCCTGGATATTTTTTATCTTGGAGCAGGTCTCCTTCCAGGCAACGCCGTCCGGCAAATCCAGCTCAATAAGAACATAACCGGGAAAAAACTTCCGTTTCTGGGTCCGCTTTTTGCCGTCCTTGACATCCACCACCTCTTCCTGGGGGATTTTGATATCCTTGACAATCTCCTTGTCCAGGTCACCCGAATCCAGCATGAGATGAATAATCTTTTCGATTTTGTTTTCATACCCCGAATAGGTATGAAGAACATACCAGCCCGCCGCCATTGTATTCCCTATTTAAATATGGTCTGAACCCCAAGAAGCAGGAGCGCGTCCACCAGACCCAGTATCAGCGCGATGATCACCGTGGATATAAGCACCACCCCCACGGAACTAGACACCTCCTCCTTGCCCGGCCACACTACCTTGCGCAGTTCAGCGTAACATTCCTTAAAAAATTGGATTATTCTCTTCATTATTCCCGTTACTCCTTACCACGTCAGGCCTCTTCCTTTCGGTGGTTGAAAGGCCTCGAAACCCGCTGCCTCCTCTCTTGTAGTACCAGGCGCAGTAGGCTTCGAACCCACGACCTGCGGTTTTGGAGACCGCCGCTCTACCAACTGAGCTATACGCCTAAAATCATCCCGTTACTTAATCTTCGTCTCCTTGTGCGGCGTATGCTTCCGGTCAAAGGGACAGTACTTGCTAAACTCCAGCTTTTCCTGCGTATTCCGCCGGTTCTTCTGGGTCGTATAGTTCCTCCGCTTGCACTCCGTACACTGCAACGCCACAAGCTCAACCACATTCTTCTTCGTCGCCATAAACCACTCCTTACACGCTCTCCCTCACAACCCGCAAACCCCGGCATCGAGCTTCGCTCCGCGCAATCCCGCCGCCCTTTGGAGTTTTACGAAGTAAAACTCCGGCGCAATGAGTAAGAAAACCTTGTTTTCTTACTCATTGACGAGCCCTCGATCAGAATCGAACTGATGACCTTATCCTTACCATGGATATGCTCTGCCAACTGAGCTACAAGGGCGTTATCCGGCACATTCCCTATAGTGCTGAGAAATTAGCAAAAAATCAAGAACGTGTCAATAGGAAAACTTGCCCCGCAATCCGGCAAGGATTGGGTCGGCCATCCCCGGCCATCCCCCGCGGCAGCCGGCGGCGGCGGCAGGCTGCAGCCGGCAGCGGCAACCGGCGGCATAAACCGCGCGCCAGCCGCACCGTCACTCGGGAATCTCGAAAACCCCCTCCAGAACATGCTTTGGCTGGTAGGGGAAATGGCATATCTCCTTCTGCTTCGTCACCCCGGACAGCACCAGAATCGTCTCAATCTCCGACTCCACCCCCGCCTGAATATCCGTATCCATGCGGTCGCCGACAATCGCCGTGTCTTCCCGCCGCGCGTTGAGCCGCCGCAGCCCGTGCCGCATCATCAGGGGGTTGGGTTTGCCCACATAGTAGGCCTTCTTCCCCGTCACCAGCTCAATCGGCGCGGTCAGCGCGCCGCAGGCCGGAACAATCACCCCGCCCTCGATAGGCCCGCTCACGTCCGGGTTCGTGCCAATCAGCCGCGCGCCCCCATCCACCAGCTTCACCGCCCGCTCCAGCGTCTCCAGGTTGTAACCGCGCCCCTCCCCCACCACAACGTAGTCGGGACTGGCGTTATTCATCGTGAACCCCTGGTCATACAAAGCCTGAATGAGCCCCGGCTCGCCGATAACGTACACCGACCCCCCAGGACACTGCGTCGCCAGAAAACTCGCCGTCGCCAGCGCGCTCGTGTAAAAATGATTCGGCTGCACATCAACGCCCAGCCGCGACAATTTCTGTGAAAGCTCCACCGGAGAACGCTCACTGGAATTGGTCAGGAACAAAAACGCCTTGCCGTTCTCCTCCAGCCAGTTCACAAATTCATGGGCCCCCCGCAAAAGCTGGTTCCCGTGGTAGATAACGCCGTCCATGTCGATAATAAAGGCCTTCTTGGCGCGTATCTGGTCCAAATTTTTCATGTATTCATCTGTCATGCGTTCAGTATAGCGGTAAGCGGGTATCGTATCAATTCTTCTATATACTAGGCGAGAGCAATCAGCATCCATGCCGATTGCTCCCGCCGCGGACAACGGTATAACCGCCATGGATGGCGGCATGATCCCCAGCCGCGGTGTCTACGCCACCGCGGCCGGCGGTGTGACCCATTCTATGGAATGACCGCGCTCTGTATTTCGCTCCAGTTGCCGATGAGGCCGCGCTCGTTCTGCCAGGTGGCGGCGATATACACCGTCTGGCCGCGCTGGCTCTCGGAGAAGATGAGCGCGTGCGGGGTGCGGCTGGCCATGGTGTGGAGCGTAAGCTGGTTAATATCGGTGGGGGGCGCGTCCAGCACGTCCCAGACAATCACCGCCCCGTCGTAACCGGCGGGCTTGGCCTTGTGCCGCTCACCCTTAATCCAAAAGCTGACCAGCACCTCGCGGATGTTGCGCAGCGACACCTCGAACTCCACAGTCTCCGTCACCTCGATGTGCGGCGTGCGGATCCTGTCGGGATTGCGCACCCCCATCTTGTCGCGGTCCAGGTCCGTCACCGGCGGCCACCGCAGGAACCGGTTGATAAACGCCCGCAGCGCCCGCTCCGTCTCCGTGCGCACGCGGTTCTTCTCCGCCGTAAGCTGCGGCACGTGCGGCACCAGGGTGCGCGAGTAAGCCTCGTGCCAGTCCGCAAAGTCAAGCTCCAGCCCCGTCGCGTCGCCCTCCGGGATATGCCCCCAGCGCTTGTTGTGGTCCAGAACGTAATCGGTAAGATTCCTGAAGAAATTGTCATAGGCCGCGTCCGGCCTGGGAATAAAATCGCTGTTCATTGCTTTACTTCCTTAAGGGTGATTTTGCTCCGCGCGCCGCGCGGCCCCCGCGCCGTAAGGCGCGAAACGTTTTCCGTATCACTCGGCTTGCTCCGCATACCGCGCGGATTACAATCCGTACCGCGCGGATTGCAAACCGGGCCGCGCGGATTATAAACCGGGCCGCGCGGATTACAAACCGGGCCACGCGGATTGCAAACCGGGCCGCGCGGATTACAAACCGTACCGCGCGGATTGCAAACCGCACCGCGCGGATTACAAACCGCACCGCGCGGATTACAAACCGCACAGTGCGGTCTGCAAACCGTACTGCGCGGATTGCAAACCGGGCCGTCCGGGATGTAGCCCGTACAACGCCGTCCACAAACCGTACCGCGCAATTCACAAACCACGCTGCCCGGGCCGCCACGGATGGCGGCCGAGCGAGTACTACACCAGGCTGCGGAGCAGCCTGGATCAGCATGGATGCTGCCTGCGCCGCGTGCGCCCCACACCGAATGGTGTGGGGGGGACTCCGCGCCGCGGGCGCCACGCACCGCAAGGTGCGGGCTGTATATAACAAAGCGCGCGCCCTAAGGCTTATACTGTATATGACTTACCGTAAAACGCGTGCTGTATGCTATATATTCGGCATATCTACAAAATTATCGAGTGATATTCCACAATTTTATCGTGTTGTCATCGGAACCAGACAGGGCCTGCTTGCCGCCGGGGGAGAAAGCCACCGAGTTAACATCGTCCGTGTGCCCGGTAAACGTCAACATCCATGTTGATCCAGTTTGCTCCGCAAACTGGTCAGTTTCCGTGGGCCGCCCTCCTTGGCGGCCAGCCCGGCCTGTCGTGATATCCCACAATTTAATCGTGAAATCTTCGGAGCCGGAGAGGGCCTGTCTGCCGTCGGGGCTGAAAGCCGCCGAAGTAACAGAATGAGTATGCCCGGAAAAGGCGCGGAGTTCCCGGCCTGTGGCGGCGTCCCACAGCCTCACGGTGTTATCCATGGAAGCGGACAGGACGCTTTTGCCGTCGGGGCTGAAAACCGCCGAGTGAACCAGGTACGTATGCCCGGTAAAGGTGCGCAGCGCCCGGCCCCTCGCGGCATCCCAGAGCTTTATGGTTTTATCATCGGAAGCGGAGAGGACGCTTTTGCCGTCGGGGCTGAACGCCACCGAGCGAACCCAGTCGTTATGCCCGGTAAAGGTGCGCAGCGCCCGGCCTGTGGCGATGTTCCAGAGCTTTATCGTTTTATCATCGGAACCGGAGAGGGCGTTTTTGCCGTCAGGGCTGAACGCCACCGAATTAACCGTGCCCGTATGCCCGGTAAAGGCGCGGATTTCCTCGCCTGTCGCCGCGTCCCAGAGCTTCATCGTGGTATCAACAGAACCGGACAGTAATTGTCTGCCGTCGGGGCTGAACGCCACCGAAATAACAGAATCTTCATGCCCGTCAAACGCGCGGAGTTCCCGGCCCGTGGCAATGTCCCAGAGCTTCACGGTGCTGTCAAGAGAACCGGAGAGGGCCTGTCTGCCGTCAGGGCTGAAACACACCGAATACACCGCGTCATCGTGCCCGGTAAAGGTACGCAGCACCCGGCCCGTGGCGATGTCCCAGAGCTTCATCGTTTTATCGAGCGAGCCGGAGAGGGCCTGTCTGCCGTCGGGGCTAAAGACCACCGACGTAACTGAGCCGGTATGCCCGGTAAATGTGCGCAACGCCGGGGGGCCGGCGGGCGCGGCCTGCGCGCGCGCCTGTGGCGGCCAGACGGCGGCGGCGCAGAGCAGGGTAACGGCAATGAGTACGGAACGGAACGCCCTATGGCGCGTAAAAGCAAGGTTGGTCA
>Ga0268262_10003954_pt1 | contig 15617 bp, 19 predicted proteins | sample TergutNc150P3_FD_190354 | JGI IMG/M metagenome (GOLD analysis project Ga0268262, IMG submission 190354) | Nasutitermes corniger P3 segment gut microbial community from laboratory colony in Florida, USA - Nc150 P3 (SPAdes) (version 2) | ecosystem: Host-associated > Arthropoda: Insects >... | reverse complement strand
ACCGCCAATTCCGCCGCCCTTTTTCTTAGGAGCGCCGCCGGTATCAGGAGCATCACCGCCATCAAGATCCAGATCATCACTATCAGACATTCCAAAACCTCCCCAGTACAATTCTAACCGAAATTTAATCAAATTTGCAGTTATTCTTATTAATCATCGGCGAAATCATTCAAGTACTTGACTACAGCCGCCCCCCGACTTGACAATTTTTAAGGCTTTTTATAGTATAAAAACGCCCATTCCCCGGTTGTGTAATGGTAGCACGGCAGACTCTGGATCTGCTTGTGGGGGTTCAAATCCTCCCTGGGGAATTAAAGCTAATTTGTTACGTTGTAAGGAATTAGCTACAGGACTACCCTACGGAGGGCGTTCTTAATCATTGCGTTACGCAAAAACGACACATAAAAACGACACATGAACCGTTTTTTAATGCCGTTTGCAAGGATTAAGGAAATGAAAAACCTTCCGTTTTCAGTGTTCAAGCGGGCTGACCGCCCATGTTACTCAGTATCATTCAAGAATGAAGCGACCGGTGAATACTACCCCACAATTAGCACACGGCAAAAAACCGAATCGGAGGCGGTCAAGACCGCCTTTGCATGGTTGCGCGATGGGATACCCCAAAAGCGAAAGCCTGAAAAGGTTCAGGTTCAAGCTCTGTCCCTTAAAGATACTGCCCGGAAAATAAAAACAATAGCCGAAGCGGAAATCTTGATCGAGGAAATGAAAAAGGTGGGGTGGGTAAAAAGTTATGTGTTGGCAGAATCACCCGCAGCGCAGGACTTTACCGCTTTTTTATCCGACTTCTGGGATTGGGAGAAATCATCGTACATAAAAGAGAAGCGACGCAAGAACCACGGCATACACCGCAAGCATTGCAAACAACAGGGACATTCAATAACTCTGTATTGGGAGCCTTTTTTCAAAGGGCGTTTCTTGGGAGATATTAGGGCGACCGATATTGACGCTTTTATTAACCACATAGGGGAAAAAGATTTATCGGCTTCACGTAAAAACGGCGTTATAAAGGCAGGGACAAAGCCCCTGCGGTGGGCTTTCTCAAAAGGGAAAATCGAAACCGATCCGACAAGAGGGCACCTTCTTTTCTCCGGCGATGGAAAAGAACGTCTTGTATTATCACCGACCGCAGCGACCGCCGCCTTCCGTGTCGAGTGGAACGACGTGCGGGCAAAACTTGCAAATATGCTTGCCGCCGTTACAGGCATGAGGCAGGGGGAAATTCTTGCCTTGCGCCTGCAGGACTTGGGAAGCGACTGCCTGTATGTCCGGGGCGCATGGGGCAGCGTTGACGGCTTAAAACTTCCTAAAAATAACAAGCCCCGGACTGTTGAGCTTCCATTCCCCGATATATTGCAAGGGCTTATTGAACTGGCGAATAAAAACCCTTGGGGCGTGTCCCCGGATAGTTTTATTTTCTGGACGGAGTATAAAGCCAATGTTCCAATGCAAGGGCAGCAGTTTGTAAAAGGGCTTCGCGCCGCACTGGTAAAAAGCGGGTTCTCAAAAAGCGAAGCCGGGGAGTACGTGTTTCACGGTTGGCGGCATTTTTACACCACATACCTCATGGGGAAACTTGAAAAGAAACTTTTAAAATCCCAGACAGGACACCTGACGGATGAAATGCTTGACCATTACGGGGAACACCAAACAGAGAGCGACCGGAAAACAATACAGGCAACAACGGTAAAGACATTCAGGGAATTATTGCCTGATTTAAGGGCGGCGGGGGAATAAAAAAAATTTTCAATATCCTATTGACAAATATTAAGTTGCTAGGCTATATTGAGAAATATAGAAATTCATTATGACGTTTGGAAAGAACATATTGTAATAAATAAGACTGTTTCATAAGAGATGGGGCAGACTTTATTTACGGAAAGCAGCGTATAGACTGGCAGTTCCGTAAGTAGAATCTGCCCTATTTTTTTGCCTAAATTACTCAATGGATTTTAGGCAATTTTTGGAGGGTCTTATGGCAACCATAAACCAACCTGTAAAAGAAATAATGCCTAGAAAAACCGCTGCGGAGTACATCGGTGTTTGTGTAGCAACGTTGGATCGGCTTCCTATTCCTAAAACGCAGATCAGACGCAGAGTGTTTTACCGGAAAGAAACCATCGACAAATGGCTTCTTTCACAACAAACCGAAACAACTACGGGAATAAAAGCATGAATCGGAGTAAAACCGAGGCGATAGTTACGCGCCTTTTAACCAATGCCGCAGAACTTCAATACGGGGCTGTTTCCGTTACTGCAAATATACACGCCGGTCGAATAGTGAGCATTGTATATTCAACTACGGAAAGTACAAGAGAAACAGAAACAAAAGAAACTGACACTGTGGAAACCACAACGGGAAAGTAAGCGATGACACCTAAAGTGATAAAAATAATTATCGACAATCAGGAAATTCTTGTAGACCGAAGAGACTTAAAAGGACTTGACTTGTCTAATTTACGAATATCATCTCACGGTTATGTGATGGCAGGTTGTGAATACCTGCACCGTCTTATTATGCGACCAACCGCAAATTTGCAGGTTGACCATAGGAATTTAAATAAGCTGGATTGCCGCCGTGTTAATTTAAGAATATGTACACATTCTGAAAACATGATGAATCGGGGCAAAACAAGAGCCAATGTTTCTGGCTTCAAGGGCGTTTATAGGATTAAGGGATGTAAAAGGAAAAAATACCGAGCGCAGATTTCGGCAAATAAAAAAACTTTCTCTCTGGGTTGTTTTGAAAAACTTGAAACCGCGTCCAGCGCCTACCAAAAAGCGGCAAAAGAATTTCATGGGCAATTCGCAAGAATTAATGACCCTTTATCAGTAGGTGTCCTATGATCGCCGCCTTTATTGTCGAGAGAACGAGCGCTTATATTTCCGGCGGAATTAACGGGCAAATCAAAGCGTTACAAGCAATTCAAGGTGTTTAAGTAATGTTTTATATAGCGGAGGAGAAAAATCATGAAACATAAAAAAAAGCCCCCAAGCCGGGCAAGGCATTTAAGGGGCTGTAAAAGCGGTTACAGAATAGTAACTTATTCCAACACAAAAAACAACGCCCCGGAAAACAAGATAAATACCACAATACGCGCTGTTAATTACGAGGGAAGGAAAAAATAAATGGCACGAATACGCGCTATAAAACCAGAATTTTTCAAGCATGGAGAATTACAAGATTTAGAAAATGCACATAAGGGAAAATATATTATGTTGGTATATGCCGGGTTGTGGACACAGTGTGATAAACAAGGTGTTTTCTACTATGAAGCAAGGGCATTAAAAAACGAGGTACTTCCATATATTGATTTTAATATGCAAGAGACATTGAATATCCTCGAAAATAGCGGGTTTTTTGTAGTATTCACGACTAATGATCGCAGATACGGATATATACCCACTTTTTCAAAATACCAATTTCCAACCAAAGGGGAACGACAATCAGCGGCAAAATACCCACCACCGCCAGATAATATAAGGAACCTTCCTAAGAACGTCCTCAAGAACGTTCCCAAGTCGGAAGGAAAAAGGAATAAGGATAAAGGAAAAAGGAATAAGGATATTAACAGTTCTTTAATATCGTCTGATAAAGAAACAACCTCAAAGCATGAACCAAAATTACCCCTGCGGGAAAGAGAACCCGTGAACGATATGGAAAGGGTAGAAAAAGCATACCTTCAAAATTGGGATACACTATATTCTCAAAACAAGGTTAAAACGCCGAACCCCGTAATAAACTGGAATCAGACCAGAAGCCTATTAAAAACCCATTTTATAAATCTAACCCCTGAAATAATTATTCAAGCGATAAACAACGGCATGAAAGACGATTTTATTATGTCCGGCGGTTACTCTCTTGGAACAATGCTTGCCGCAGGGGTGCTTAATAGGCTTATTAATTCCGGCGGCGGACCCCCGCCCGGCGTGAACGGTAAAAAAACCCTGTCAGGGCTTGACTCCATATTCAAACACCATATAGCCAGTGATAATATTTCGCCAGAGGAAATGAAAAAATATATCAAGGAGGAATAATGAAAAACATTTTAGAAGAACATGAGGAAAAACAATAACCTCCTATTGAAAAAAAACAATAGCAATGTAAATGTAAAGGTAAAAGTAAAAGAAAACACGGAGTTGTTCAAGAAGAAACACTTGGGCAGTCTTTTTCGTGGTTGGCTCCTTTTAATATATATGACATAATATAATTCACAGAAAAACAATGGCAGGGAGGGTGTATGTCAATGGACGAAACTGATAAAAAATCATTGGTTGCCTGTTTATCAGAAGAATTAAAGAAAATCTGCTTGGCGTTGCGGGAACTGGGATATTTTGCGTATAAAGTTGATTTTCAACCTACAGGGGATACAGCCCCACACCTTTATATCGAAGCCCGCGCATGGCATACAGGCGATGAGGAATTAATCAGCAATTTGTAGTTTTTCTTTGATTTTTCTTATATCAAAGGAATTTGTTATTGAATGGTCTGTTTGAACAGAAATAACAGTACCGCAAAATTTACAAAAATGATATATTAGCCGTCCTTCGGTTATGCTATCGGCTTCAAATGCTCTTTTGCATTCTGGGCATTTTGGCGTATCTTTTTCTTTGTTAAACATTTATTTTTTCTCCTAGAGAGGCGGTTTTTCTGGGGTTTCCATGTTTTAATTATCGGCGGCAAATTAGAAACCTTGACAAGCTAACAGTAACGTAAAGAATAAGTGATACTTTATTTTATAATAATTATGTTATTTTATTTTTTCGCAATAGTGCAAAAAGTTTTCCGGGGCATAATCTGACCTCTGCCCCGGAATAGAAACCAAACGCATACCCCTATGCTTCCCCAACGGGGAACATGGTTATTATAACAGACTGCCCCGAAAATAAAAGGTGCGTATTGACATATTTGCATTTATTTGCAATAATTTGAATAAGATATTTTAGGTATGCGTCTTAAAGGGCAGCCAAGAATTCCGAGAGATCGGCGTTTTTGGTTGCCCTTTTTTATTTGGAGGAAAATATGAGTAAAGCAAGTGAAACAATGGATGTTTTTCAGGCTTCGGAATTCTTGAAATTATCGCGGTGGAGTATTTATCACCTTACACGAAAAAATAAAATTCCTTGCCACCGACCGACCGGCAGAAAAATTGTTTTTTTCAGAAGCGAGCTTGAGAAATTCCTCCGGGGCAAAAAGCGTAAATAACCGGACGTATGCCCGGTAATTATATTTTAAGGAGTTACAAAATGAAAATTTATGATGAGGTCAACAACAAAGAAGGTAAAGAGGTGTCTCTGGACGGAAAGACCGATGATATTTTTCTCTTGATGATGAACGGAAATACCATAATAGACACTATTAAAACATCGAGGGGGGATTTTAAGGTAAAGTACCCGAAACAAGAGGGGCTTGTCATTATTGGTCGGCTTGCGGCTGTCATGCGGGGCGGCGTACCGTCGGCTTCTATTGACGCTTTGGCGGAATACGAAATTCAAAAATGCGCCGTTTTAGACGTTACAGTCATAGGCGGTCCCGCATGGTTTGAAGAGGCAAAGAAAACCCATAATTTTTCATGGATAAAAATTCCCGATTCCAATTTTTCAGACGAAGTATACGCCAAAGTTTTATCCTTTTGCACGACAGTAAAGGAAAGGTTAAAAAGTAATACGAAAAAATAATGCCACAGGGAACAGTCGGACTACGTTTTAATATTGACACCTCACAAGCGCAAACTTCGGTTGACGATTTAAGTAATTCTATTGTTACGTTGGGTCAAGAAATACGCAATGCGGAAGCGGCGGCGGCGGCAGGGACGGGAAGTTGGGATGAAGTTGCCAGACTTTACCAGTCCCTTAATAACGCCACGTCCGCCCGTGGGCAGATAATGAACCAAACCCGGCAAGCCCAAGCCGCCCAAGCCCAAAATAACCCGAATAATGTCTTTAGCGGACAGACCGCTTGGATGTTCCAAACGACGTTAAACCAGATAACAAGCGGCATTATAAAATCAATGGACGCAGCCCTGTCCGCAGCGAAACAGAGGGCAAGCGGGGATTATTCAGGAGCGGCGGTTACCCAAGTGCGGGCAGAGGGAGAAATCACAGGGCAAGCCATCGGCGCGGGGGGTGGTGCTATTGTCGGCGGACTGTTGACCGCAGTAACTGGACAGGCGTGGTTAATTCCGTTACTTGCCGGGCTTGGCGCTGAATTTGGGAAATTCTTAGGTGGTACAACCGCAAAAAAACTTGAGGCGGATTTAGCTTATTCCGACCAGTATAAAAGAGCCATGTCGTCTATTGATATGCTTAACCAGAATTACGGCGGAGCTATAAACCAGAAAACAGGCGAACAAAACAACACGCACGGTCTTGAAATGCACGGACGGGCGGCAGAAGCGACCGAAGGCACGGGATTAACCACACAAGCCTTTATTCAGGCTATGAACCAGATAAGTGCATACGGCGTTAAAACTGGAAGTCAAGCCCTCGATATGGCGCACATACAAGCCCTCTGGTCTCGTTTTTCCGGGGCGGATCTGGGAACGATACAAAAATACACAGGGCAGTCATACCGCTTCGGCGGCGATACCGGGTCGGTGTCTACGGCTTATGGCGCTCTTATGGCGCAGAACATGGGGAAGGGGCAATTTTCCGAATTTCTGAATTCAATGTCAAGAATTTTGGAAGAGGGGATCGCCAAAGGCTTTGTGCGAAGCTCTGAAGAAATCGCCGGTAATATGCAAATGCTTTATAAACTTTCCGGCGGGTCTGTACTATGGCAGGGGGAACAGGGAGCGCAACGGTTAAGCCAGATGAATAACGCCATAGCCAACGCAACAAATCTTCAGAGCGTTGAGGACGTTATAACCTTCGGTGTTGCCCGTGAACTTCTTGGGGCAGATAACCTCGATGAAAGGAAAGCCCAATTTATGAAATACGGCGGAGTAGGTAAATACTATACCGGAACATACGTTGACGAAATGCAACTGCTTGAGCGCGGAGTTTCCGCCGACCTCTTAAAAGGGCAATTTGAATCCGTAAGCAAACTTGAAGGGAATAATGTCGCCGGGATTATCGAGCGGTTTAAGAGTATGTACGGCTTAAATTACACGGGCGCAGCACAAGTATATAAAATGATGGACGACGCAAAAAAGACAGGTGCAGACGGAAACACCTATTTTGACTTTAACGCAAGCCAGTATGAAACACAAATAAGGCAGATGAAAACAGACCCGAAGTATCAGTCCGATTCCGAAAAACTACAGACCGCCATAAACAAAATGACGGAGAACCTTGTTAATATCGGAAAATTTAAGTTTGACAGTACTGAATGGGCTATGCTTGAAAGCCAAGCGCGGGACGTTGAGGCAATAAGGGGGGCAATAGCGTTTGAAAGAGAAATGCCCGATGTTTCAAGGCGGGAAGCGGCGTATCTTCCCGAAACAGGACCGGGCGGAGCGCCTAAAACACATACCATAACCTCTTTGGTTTCAGATGAATATGGTATAAATGATAACGCAGTCATTTATAATTTAGAGCGTCTTTCAAAAGCCGCAGGTCAAACCAAAGACAGTAATAACCAGATATTAGGACGGAGATATAACACCGAGGTTTTTCCTTTATTAGAAAACCTGAATACCAACAATACAAGTAAAAATATAATTGAACTTGTTTACCAATTACAAAGAGGTCATTCTGAAGCCGTAACGGGCGGCGAAGCGGGAAACAGTGTCGGAAAAAATGAGTTTTTCGACTTGAATAGAAAAATTGACGCATTGATAGAAGCCCTTAATGAAAATACACATTCTGACCGTAGATTAAGTCTTATTGTAACAGCAGAAGAATAATAAAGCCAAATTCAAATTGATTATTCAAAATATTTTTCTCGATATGTGCCGTTACCCATATCTTCTAAAAACCAGCCGTGTAAATTAGTTTTTCCATTAGAGATAAAATCTGTCCAAGGTTTCTTTTGAACGTATTTATTTTCTTCGATGTAATCTATTAATACCTTTGTCCAAGGTCCATAAGGCTGTCTTATTGCATTATTCCATCCAGCCCGCCATGCGTTAAAATATACTATAACTCTTTGACCTTTCTGCAATGAATACCTTTGTTTGGCGTCCATGCTTATTCTGTCATTATTATTGTCATAAAAATAAACTGTTGTACTGGATTGCCTATCAAAATATAATTCCATTTTGAAATAACAATGAGTACGCCCGTATTCTCCATAATCAGTTTCTTCAACCCGATAACTGAATAAATCAATGCTTTCATATTTTGAAGAATCAAAACTATATTCTTGCCCGAAAACAGCCCCGGCGACAAAGAGAAGGACAAAGATAATCGCCATTTTTTTCATTGACATTATGTTTTAGTATACCTTATTTTGAAGCCATAGACAGACAACGGCTCCACAAAACTATATATTTCATGGGTTTTTATTAGTCTAAAAGTAGGCTATGGACTGACAAAGATCAAGAAAAAACAAGCACAAACGGGGCGCTCGATAGGTAGCGGAAAAGGCGGGCTGTTCACGCCGGAAGAACGGCTAAACTTTGCCGAAGCCTTTATAATGATTTTCTTTGCCTCCCCTCTTAACGGCAAAGCCCCGGAAAAAGCGACAGTGAGCTTTTTCGCACGTCTTAGAGGTTATTTTGGCAATGGAGAAGATACCCCCTAAAACACGTTTGAAATGAAAAACACCTACCCGGATATGGCAACGATATAAAAGTCCCAAGGCTGTGTAGCCTTGCAAATCACAGGTAAATAAAAAGACGGCAATGTAATTCTCTTATAACAAAAAAAGACATCAACAAAGTACCTTTTAATTTAATGTGTTTTCTCACCATCTAAGACAGTTAAAACGCGTTCATCTCTAAAAATCACCCATAATAATCTGAGCAAACAACTATGTTCGCAAAGAGCTTCAGGACAATTGGCACAGGACATATGGTAACATTTTTTTCTTTGCTCTGTCGCAAGAAAATTTCCTTTTGAACATATCAGGTGATATATGGAATCATAATGGGGTATCTTCTTTACAACGCTCTCAAAAACATCATTGGATGGAAAAGCATTTCTTTCCATAATCAAAGCTACTTTCTTGTTGTCGGACTTTTTTTTACGAGTAATCAGATCGTTAAGGATTTTTTCGTTGAATTCTTCCTCTATTTCGTTTTCAACATTAATACCTGTAGGAAACTCTCTGGTTTTTGATGCATCCAAAAACTGGACTTCGTATGGCGGTTTATCCTGTCCCGTAATTTGAGATGCTCGAGTCAAGTTTGTTTCCACATCCGTTTTTATACCTTGGGCATTTTTACTCAAGATTAATAACAGCCAACTTGAAGGTTTATAAATCAATCTCATATTGTACCTTTAAATGGTGGCATTGCGGATTGCTTCCGGAATCGCGCCGAAATTACCGTTCATATACAACACATCATAACGCGCATCCAGTCGTATTTTATTTCCTTTTTCATCTGTTATTTCCGATAAGCGTTTAGTGATAGATTCTCCGTAATCATTTTTATCCACAAAGCATATCTCATCTCTGCGTAAATCCTCCCGATTAACTACAATTGTATTGTGTGCCGTGAATATTAATTGAGCTCCCTTTTTATTCATGCCATTTTCGCCTGTGTCGTTGAACATCTCCACAATTCTTTTAAAAATAAGGGGATGTAAAAATTTATCCAATTCGTCGCAAATGAAGAGTTTTCCTTCATCCAGAGCCCGCTTTATAATCGGATATAATTCCATCAGTTTTATCGTCCCATTTGATTCTGATCGTGTTACAAATCCGACTCGTGCGATAGTTCCATTTGTTTCCCGATATTTATGCCAAACAGCAAAAATTGCTTTATCCTTGGTTTTAGATTCCGCAGTATCTTCTCTTTGCCGTGTATACGTCGATATTTCATAAAGCGCAGGGTCAAATTTTGTCATAAAATCACTGAATCTTGAAAGATTTTCTTTATCGAGATGTAACGTTGAGGCATATTCTTTTAAAGCTTCATGCCTGTCTTCTTCACCCTGAGTGTACATTTCGGACATAACATTACTGCACCATTGATAGAGTGGCTTAAAATCATCCCATCCAAGTTCACCCGCGTGTCTCATCACAAGAATATTTTTATTTGATGCAATCATTTTTAAAAAGTCATATTCTTTTTCTTTATATATTGAATTTATTATCTTTTCTCCTTCACGTACAAAAACCATTATTTTTTCACCTTTTTCTCTTAAATCACGTTTCTGTAAAGATTCTTTGAGCACTTCGGATTCTACCAAAAATGAGTCGGAACGCGCGGTATACTCGTACTCATATTCAATATCATCATGCACAATCGCCAACCTGTGCAAAAAAGTATCATCATCACAATTAGAATACATGAAGGAAGTATTGTGTATCCTTTTTTCGGATATATTTCTTACAGCGTCTAACAATGCTTGAAGCATATTTGTCTTACCGCCGGCGTTGGATCCGTATATTGCGAGTACAGGGTTCAAATAGACTGCATTATCTCCATCGCCGCGTTTGATCACAAAATTTACATTATCCTTCATATTGTAGTTGGCTGTCATTGATAATGTGGCTGTATCTTTGAACGAATAACAATTTCTAAATGTAAACTCCTTCAGTAGCATGTATAACCTCTCATTGGTATTCTAGAATTCATTGTACTTTCAATTGTAAACTATATCAGCGTCTATTATCAAGTATTCTTTGAGAATTTTTCTCAAAGATATGTAACTTAATAATGACCATTTGAAATGTCAAACCAATGATGTTTGATTCGTAAAATAATTCAAAATTTCTCGATTTATGGGCATTTTCTCCCTCTCATGGTAATTTTCGCATGACTGTCCCCAATATTGGTAGTGTCGATGACATAGAGGTACGCTAGATGTGGTGTACCTCTGGCAATCCTCAATCACCGGGACGCAACTCGGAGGCTTTTTCGCGGACAGTTGTTCAAGATCCCATTACCTTAATGTTTTCTGTTTCCATTTTATTCAACCGGAATCGGGGCTATTCTTCTTTTGAGCCAATTAAGGTAAAGGTTAATCCGCACTGGTAACGCGCCGCAGGGTTTTCGGGGTTATTGATTTTCCCATTGGCATAAAAACCTTTGCTTCCCGTCTTAAAATCTTTTTGGTTGGCAAACAGCCGCGCCCATTCCTTGCCGTTACCGTCAAGAATAACAACTTGCAAAGCTGCCGGGGCTTTATCATCTTTCATTTCCATAGTTAAATATCCTCCCTACCGCTTTTTTGTTTTTGGCTTGGTTTGCTTCGGGTCCGGTACGGTTTTCTTTGGGCGACCCATTGTAGTATTTTTAATAACTTCCAATGCCGATATTTCATACAGCGCGTCTTTTGAAATAGGCTTTATTCCACTTTGGAATAACCTTTGATTTACAGTATTTTTCGTTACTTTGAGAATGTCCGCCATATCTTTGACGGTTAAATATTCCCCGCTTTTTATTTTCATACCCTATATTATACAGCGTATTTTTAGTATGTCAAGAGAATTCTAATCACAAATTAGACATTTTACTATACAAGATATAAGTAAAAAACGGAAAAATTATTAAAAAATATTAATTTTTTTTCTAAACCTCTTGACATAAATCTAATTAGTAATTAGACTTATAATATAAAGACAAGATAAGGAGATAATGAGTATGAAAAACAGCGAAATGAAATCGAAAGTAGTTACCCTTGCCAATCGGCTTACTGCCCGAATGGGCGGGGATCGCCGGGCGGCTTTTAAGAAGGCATGGGCAATCGTGAAAGCCGGAAAATTGGAACTTGCCGTAAAGGGCACGTCCTTCGGAAACAGGCAGGAAGCCCTGAAACGGCTTGCCACTTACAAGCCCGATCAAGTCCGGGCATTCCTTATGCCGGAGCCGGAAAACCCTGCGGACGGCGAGGCGGTTGCCGTTATGGTAGGCGTTCAAAACGGGCGCGGCTTGTACCGGCTTGGGTATGTTCCCCGCAGTATGGCTGCGGTTGTTACGGCGATGGACGCAAAGAATACGGCGTTACGTGTAGTGTCCGGTTCATGGGGTTACGGAAAAACAACCTACGGGGCGCGGCTTGCCCTTGCGGTGTAGGGATAAAGGGCGGGGCGTATGCCCCGTACCCAATAAATACTTTAAGTAATAACAGGGGGAATTTATGTGGTTTGAATACAAGGGATTTACAGTACATCGGCTTGATTTGTACTGGTATCTGATAATCGGTCCTTACGGATATAGAGGTTATGAAACATCCACAAATGCGGCGCGGAAAACGATTGACGGCGTTATTTCCCGGCAATGTGATATGTAAAAGGGGGTATTCATGGGAATTCGTGGACGTGATAACATAACAAAATATTTTAATGTCGGTTTTTCAGAAGAAGAACTTCAAAAAGTGGATGCCGCATATAAAAAAGAGAAAATCAGTCGTGGTGATACAAAATATTCTTTTTCTTTTTTTATAAGAAGCCTTGTAGTGTCCTACATTGATGAAAAAGAAAAAAACGGGCGCAAGAAACAAGAGCGAGCGGATACTCAAGTCGCAGTTATGGGCGGTACAAAAAAAGAAACTACATGGACGGGGTACTTCCGGGGCGTAGAAAAAGAAGGGAATATTCTTTTCCCGGAGTGGGGGTAAAATATGTATGGCGCGGTGAGGGTGATATACGGCGTTGACTGGAAAAATAAGACTTATAATAAAAATAATCCTGAACAAGCGCCTGAAAAACCGGTAAAGAAAGTGGAGATCATAGAGGTTTCCCCTGAAGAAATAATGCCGGAAGGCTACCCCGATTATCGGCAATTACTTCAAAGGGACGGGTTATTTGTCTACTATTGGGCTGTATGGAAAGAACACGGAATTATTGTCGTTAACTGGATTCGAAGTTACGGACAGATGAGGCATTACGCTTCGGAATTCTGCCCCGAACATGACCTTGACGTAATAAGCCCCTCAAGACAGGGACACAGCATATACCAGACAAAATATCAAGACGAAGCGCCGGATTATGCGGTATACGCAGCTCCGAAGAATATTTATCATTCTTTCAACAGATCCGCTTATCTTAATAAATTACGCGCCGCCGGGGTTAAAGTAAATTTTAATTATGAATACTCACTTGGTAGACAGGGACAGGACAAAGAGAAAGCAGTTGTCGATAAAATTCAGAACTTCAATTTTATTACTGTCGAGGAAGCGGAATTATTAGTTGTATACCGGCTACTTAGCAATGAAGAAAAAACGGAACTCATAAAGCGTATGGAAGCCGTACAGACTGCCGATTCAGTGCCGGCACCGACATATACCGGAAAAAAGATTATTCCCTTTCCCGGTATACCATTATCCGAGACTGCCGGTTTTCAAGATGAGGTTGAAAATTTTCTACATGAAATGGGGTATATAAATTAACCGTTGTAATATTCCGGGGCAACCTCTCTTTGCATTTACCATGCCCCGGAATTATAATTAATTTAGAAGTAACCACATGGAAAAAATCACCCTTGAACTTGACAAAGAAAATTATCCCCAACTGTTAAGCCGATACAGCCTTGACGCGATCAAAACAATGGCAATAAATATGGCGTTGAAACAATACAGCGAGCGTCCGATAACAGCGGCGATGATGTATAGCTGCCTTGCGACTTTTGAAAGCGATTTAGAAGAGATGTTTCCAACGCCTTAAAACGACATATAAAACGGCATAAAAGAAATGATTTTTAATATGCCTTAATATGCTTTCATACCTCTGTATACTACAAAAATACTTGAGTGTATCTCTATTTTGTGGTTTAATAAGTCTTAATATAACGTAATAAGACGAACAATGACCCCCTCTGGATCTGCTTGTGGGGGTTCAAATCCTCCCTGGGGAAATAAATTCCTAATAAAAAACATCAAATAAGGTACAAAAAAATCATTTATAAAGTCTAGTTTTTGAGGATTTGAACCGGAGTGCTCCTTAAATAAATGCTAAAGCGAAGCTTTGACCAATAAAATCGGCGCATGGATGCGCCGGGAGCACGCAGGCGGGGGTGGAGTGAGCGGACACGATGTCCGCGAACGTAACCCCAAATCCTCCCTGGGGAACAAAAAAAGCACCCCGTCAAGGGGTGTAGATGAAAAATTCCAAACGTTCCGGCGCAAAACCAATCCTACACGACAAAAAAATGAGGCTTGCTTTAGCAAGCCGTCCGCGCCGCGGGATTGTCAACCAAACCCCGTCAAGGGTTGTAGATGAAAAATTCCAAACGTTCCGGCGCAAAACCAATCCCCCACGATGAAAAAATGAGGCGAGATTTATCTCGCCGTCCGCGCCGCGGGCTTGTCAACCAAACCCCGTTTAAGGGGCGTGGATGAAAAATTCCAAACGTTCCGGCGCAAAACCAATCCCCCACGATGAAAAAATGAGGCGAGATTTATCTCGCCGTCCGCGCCGCGGGCTTGTCAACCAAACCCCGTTTAAGGGGCGTGGATGAAAAATTCCAAACGTTCCGGCGCAAAACCAATCCCCCACGATGAAAAAATGAGGCGAGATTTATCTCGCCGTCCGCGCCGCGGGCTTGTCAACCAAACCCCGTTTAAGGGGCGTGGATGAAAAAACCGTTTATCCCCTATTTCTTCAACAAATAAAAACACAGCTTCTCTATAACTTTCTCAAAATCAAGCGGCTTCCCGATATGATCGTTCATGCCGACGGCAAGACATTCTTCCACATTTTCACGGAACGCGTTTGCGGTCATGGCTACAATCGGGACGGTTTTCCCCCTCGGCGTATCCAGCGACCGGATACGCCGCGTCGCCTCATAGCCGTCCATTTCTGGCATCTGCACATCCATAAAAATTAACTCGTACTTGTCCGGAGCTTCACTGAACATGCGTACGGCTTCCACGCCGTTTTCAGCGCAGTCTATCTCCATTTGAGTCGGTTCAAGCAGAGCAAGTACGATCTCACGGTTGATTTCCACATCTTCTACCAGCAAAATTCGCCGTCCCGCAAAAAGACCGTTAATATCTGTCGTTCCGTCCGCTTGCCGATCGCTCCCTGCGTTATGCGCATTAATTTCCGCAGTTTTGCCTTTCTTCGCCATGATCGTAAAGCTAAAAGTAGAACCTCTGCCCGCCTCGGATGTGATCCATATTTTGCCGCCCATCATTTCTACAATGCTTTTGGAAATAGCAAGCCCCAGCCCCGTGCCGCCGTATTTGCGCGTCGTACTGCTCTCGGCTTGCTGAAAAGATGTGAACAGGAGTTTTTGCTGTTCTTCGGTTATGCCGATTCCTGTATCTGTTACGGAGATTTGTATTGTGCAAATATCTTCTTCCTCTATAATACAGCGCGCATCAAGAGCGACCGATCCTTTTTCCGGCGTGAATTTTACAGCGTTACTCAAAAGATTGGTAATAACCTGAGACAGCCGCTGATCATCGGCTATAAGGATTTGGGGAATTTTACCGTCAATATAAATCGAAAGTTTTTGCTGTTTTTCGTCCACGCGGAAATTGATAACCGTAACAATTTTTTGCAGCATATTTTCAAAGTTGAATTCAACGGGAGACAGTTCCAG
>Ga0268262_10003953_pt1 | contig 15618 bp, 13 predicted proteins | sample TergutNc150P3_FD_190354 | JGI IMG/M metagenome (GOLD analysis project Ga0268262, IMG submission 190354) | Nasutitermes corniger P3 segment gut microbial community from laboratory colony in Florida, USA - Nc150 P3 (SPAdes) (version 2) | ecosystem: Host-associated > Arthropoda: Insects >... | reverse complement strand
GCGGCTCGGCTTCCGCAAAACCTTGTTCGGGCTTACGCCCTCTGCAAGGTTTTGCTCCAGCACATTTGGGGCAGGGGTCGTTGCTTCGCAACGCCCTATTACCTGCCCCAAACGTCAGTTACAGCCAGAACGTTAGGCGAAATAAAACTAGGAAATATTGTAAATTGAATATATATAAATTATTGTAAAAATTATTTAATTAGTTATTGACATAATATTAAAAATATTGTATATTGTAGTATGCGTTTATTATTTTTGTGTTTTTTGGTATTTATCTCAATTAATATTTATTCTCAAACAATGGACGAAAAGGTTATTATAATTCAAAATAAAATAATTGAATTAATAAAATCTTTTGAAGAAAATAAACAATTAATTGAATATTCAGATGAAATTAAAATATTTGAAAATATAATCAATATATTTAATTATGCTTTTATTACTAATAAAAATAATATCAATATTATTATAGAAAATAAGTTAACAAAAATAAAATTTAATAAAAATAATATATTTATTGAAATTATACCACAATTTACTCCTTTGCATTTAACTGGTTCTTTTACATATTGTACAGGAAAATTAATAATAAATGGACTTGAATATAATTTTAATATATATGAATATAATACTTATACATGGGAATATGATATTGCAAAAAATAATAATGGATTGGCTTTTTGTTATTTTGATATAAATAATAAAGATATTGCATATTTTAATATATATAAAATTAACGAAATAGATATATTTACAGTAAATAAACATAAAAATATGGAATATTTCTTAGAAAAAGCTGAAAGTAAAATTATGGAAAAGATATATTATAAACAATATAAAGAATAAAAATGTTCTTTAATTTAAGGCAAGTTTTACTTCGCCTAACAGGTCGGTAAACGCTTCGCCGCCTTCGGCGGCTCGGGCTACGAAGAACGGCAGTCGGGCGTGCGCTAGGCGCTAGAACACCCTTTGTGCCGTTCTTCTCCGCCACATTTTTTTGCGCCCGTAAAAATGCTTCGTATTTTCTCTTATCGGGCGCAAAAAAACGTCGTTTACCGCCGGAACGTTAAGCGCAATACACCCTAACTTTTATTTGAGAATATATGAATGGATTTATATTGACAAATAATAAAATATATTCTATAATCCAATTATAATTGGAGGTATATTGTGAAAAATATATTATTTATTATATTTTTTAGTTTAATTATTATAATATTTATATCGTGTGATCCTGCAACAGGAATTTCTGTTACAAATAGAACTAAATATAATATTTTTATAGAATATGAATTTAATGAAATTAATATTTCTTCTAATGATCCAATAATAAACAATAAATTTCAAGTAATATCTGGTCAAAATGAATCAATCATACATTTATTTCCAGCTACACGAATTATTGAAAGATTAGGATTTGAACCTGTAAAAACAGAAGAAGATATTATTAAGGCAATTAATTCAATATTTAATTGGATTAATGTATATAAAATAACTGATGAAGGAAATATATTAATATATGATAAAATGTATTTTATGGATAAAAATAATTTTATATGGCATAAATTTCCTCCAAAAAATTATAGTATAGAATTTATAATAAAATGAATTATAAATTTAAAATAAAATATATAATAATAAAATACGGGTGTACTGCGCTTAACAGGTCGGGTTATGCCAATTCCTTATTTTTTATAGAATAACAGATTAAAAACAGTTTGTCAATACTTTTTTGCAAAATAATGAATATTTTTTCACTATTTTTCTAATATTTCAAGTACTGACTCATTAGTGTATCAAAACGAAAATACTCCTCCTTTTTTTTGATAAAAAAATAACCTGCTGAATAAAATAATATATTTTGCATAAAAAAAATCCAATTCCTGCCGAAAAATATATATGCAGAATAGCATGGTATTAACAAGCTGTCAAGCGGCTAATATTTTACAGATAAATGAAAACGCACTTAATGCGCTAGCAATAAGCGGCAAAATTCCACATACCCGCATATTGACAACCGGCGGATATCAAATGAGGTATAATACGATTGATATTACAACGTGGCTTAAACACGGTTTGATATTAAATAATAATACCGCCAATGTTAATCGTTATAAACAACAGCTACAAAAAAGGTTTCCGGAAGAACTTGCGGAATTACATAACTATAATAAACAATTTGTCGCCCCGCGTAAAACAAAAGGATATAGTTTAAGTAAGGTCGCTAACAAAAAATTGGGTTTTGTGTATTATGTGCGGTATATAGAGCAGGGTAGAACAGTGCCAACAAGATGGTCTACGCATACAAACAATGAGGAAGTGGCCAGAGAATTTGCTGTCTGCAGCCGCGAAAAATTGCTAAGCGAATATAACCAGCGTAAAGCGCAAAGCAGACTTTCAGGTAGCTTGTATTCTATAATGAAAAAATATTATGAAAAAAATTCTCCATACTTAAAAAAGGATACCTTGCGCGGACGCGTACTTGGCGAAACTGCAAGGCGTATATATCATAAAAGCATATTAAACCACTGGATACCATTTTTAAAAAAGAATTTTATAAAAAACCTTGAAGAAATTAACACCCCACTTCTTGCGCGTTTCCAGGATAGCTGCCTTGCCAAAGGATTAAAGCCACAGACAGTAAACCATTACGTCAGTTTTGTCAGCAATATATTTGACTATCTTGTTATTCGGGGACAAATAAAAACAAACCCATGCGGCGGACTGACGGCGCTTCGGATAAAAGAAGGCGGTTATAAAGCGCGCGGCTGTTATCACATAGATGAAATTAAAGGTGTATTTAACAAACGGTGGCAGGACGAACAATCTTATCTTTTAAGCCTGCTGATATACTCAACCGGAATGAGAAACAGTGAAATCGACCGCATACAGATAAAAGACATTATCAGAATAAACAAATGCCGTTTCATAAAAATACCTAAGAGTAAAACAAGATACGGTGAACGCTTTGTTCCGCTAAGTGAATTTGTTTATAATAAACTATACAGGTACATAACAAAAAACGATAAAGATTCTGAATCTCTTTTGTTTTGCCAGGCAAACGGCAAGAAGCTTCCTCGGCAGCATTACACTAACGCAAACATGGCGCTTGGAGAATTTTTCAATTACGATAAAGCTAAATTAAAAAAAGAAAACATCACCTACTACTCAGGGAGACACTTCTGGAAAACCTTAATGAACGCTAACGACCTGGGAGAAGTAGAAGAATATTTCATGGGCCACAAAGTATCAAACAATGTGGCCAAACGTTACAACCACAGGGACAGACAGGGACAGGCTAAAATAACTGAAAAAGCCCGTAAGGTGTTCAAAATACTGGAAACCAAGCTTTTTACTTCCTAATTTTCCAAATTAGAATTATTACCAACCAAGTCAGCACCGCCGCCGCTGTCGAGATTATCCCCCACAGAAAAAATATCCGGTTCCTTTCCTTCATCGCCGCTATGGTTTTGTCTTTGTCTTGAGCCGCTTTCAATGTATCGTTGTATATAGTTGATAGCCTCTCTATTGTTAGCTGATATTTTTCTGATTGACTCGCTTGCGCTTTCTGTTCTTTCAGTAAGGCCGATAACGCTATTTCCAATTCTGTCTGTTGTCTCTGATTGTTCCTCAATAAGTCTCTGTTGCTCCGTTGTAATTGCTGTTTGTCGTTTGATAAGGTCGCTATAATCTCCCGCGAGCTCATTATATCTGCGTTCAAGTTCTGAATAAGCCGATCTGAGTCTTCCAATTTCTTCACTGCCTCCAACAGCGGCTGGAGCGGAACTGCATCCTGTCCCCATAAATAATACAGCGGTGCAAAGACCGACAATAAATAAAATACGACTGATAATAAAACCCATTTCATTCCTCCCTCCGTTTATCTTTTTTCCAGCCAACCGGCAAGCCGGTCGTAGCTCCAGCGCCCGATATACGCGCCTTTTTGTTCCCTGCCTTCTTTCAAGGCTTTTTCATTAGCGATCCCGTCCTGCTCGAACACGTCTATTCCGGAAGCGTCCGCGTTAAGACAAATTCCGATATGCCCGTACTGATTTGATCCTGTTGATTTAAAAATCACAACCGAACCCGCAGGCGGTATGTCGCCTTTTATATACGTGCGGCATTCGCAGAACTCTTTTTGTATAGGCCTGCCGTCGTGTTTGTAAAAAAAGTCCTGCGCTCCGACAACGCCTTCAGGCTGTTTTGGCAGTCGCCAAACATCTTTGAAGTACTGCCGCGCGAGATCAACGCACTGCGCCCCATGCGCGCCGTCGAAGTCAACAGGCGTTCCTTTGTGCCTGTTTACAAATTCATTTAAATTCATTGTTTGTTTTCCTCTGTGTTTTCAGCGTCATATAACGACCGGTTAAAATATTTACCTTTAACGCCGTTATCAACCATTTGTATGGCGAAGAAACTCCCGGTTAACAAACCTATCGCCGTCATTATGGTATCGAGCCGCGCCGCCCTGTCGGGCCAGATAAACGACATAACCCCGAATACGCATATCATGCAAAGCCCGATTATACAGGCGTGCCCCTTGGTCATTAATAACCCCCGTCTATCCGTTTCTCGATCCATGCGATTGTTTCTTTGAAGTGGCTGTTGATTTGCTTTTCATGTTTCCTTATGAAAGAATTAAGAATACTTTGGTAAATTATTCTCCCGTTAGGTTCTTTCATTATCGCCACAACAAGTTTTTCGCGCATATTACCGTTGGCGCCTAACAAGATATTCAGGAGAGCAGCCTCAACAAGCTCGACGAACGGAACTCCTTGACCCCATACAACCGCAACGCCTGATTTTAAGACAGCTTCTCTAATGAATTCGTATTGCGAGTCTAGGCGTTTTTCTATTTCATCAAGCCTTGTAAATATTTTTACCAGGTGGATGTTTTTTACTTTAGGTTTTTTCGCTAAAGGCCTGGAGCCATCCTTCTTTTGCAGCCATACCGGCAGATACATTTTAAGCAGTACCGTTGTCTCAAATATAACAACACAAACGACGACTATTACGATCACAATCGAAGGCGTGTTGTTATTATCTTTATTTGTAAGCCATTTAATTAATTCCATGAAACCTCCGGATATTCACCTCATAAATCATTACGGATTTATTACGTGAATATTTTTATCGCGAAGGTATAGGTGGGGATTTTTTATTTGTTACCAGCGCCCATACACTTCTAATAAAGATTAGTGCGTGAAGCGCCTATCAGCAGCTTAATTAGATTAACATATTACTTGTGTTTTGTAAAGTCTTTAAATAAGAATTTTTTTAGTTAAGGAGAGCGTCATGGTATATGGATATATAAGAGTCAGTACGGACAAGCAGACTGTAGAGAACCAGCGGTTTGAAATAAATCGCTTTTGCAAATCGGAAAAAATGAAAATTGCAAAATGGATTGAAGAAAAAATAAGCGGCACAAAAGCCCCTGAAAAAAGACAATTAGGCAGTTTGCTAAAACTTGTGAATGAGGGGGACATTATAATTTGTTCTGAGCTTTCCCGTTTGGGCAGATCGTTTTTTATGATAATGAATATTCTTTCAAGATGCATGGAGATGGGTGTTAAAGTTTGGACGATAAAAGACAATTACCGTTAACATCATCCGTGCGCCGCTGGAAGCGGGTAGCCTAAGCAACCCTGCACCAACGGCGCACGGCAGCAGTACGCGGGGAATTCTCATTGCCGGTAGGAACTACTCGGGAAGAATCAATGCCAACATCAACAACATGGTCGGCACTTCCGCTCTGACCAGTACTAGCTATTGCAATATTACCCATTGTAAGTGCACCTATACCATGTGAATATGTAAGACTATCGACTACAATGCGAATTAGCTTTCCAGTAATCGGTCTGCTTACATCTCCAGCGACTCCGCCAGTAACAAAGGGTGAAAAGAAAATGACGTGTTACGCGCTTTCCAATTCGTTCTCAAGTGCTTTAATTTCCGGCCTTAGTTTCTCAATTTCGTTTTGCACGTGCCGAATCCTTTTTACTGATTCTTCTACGTCAATTCCAAGTTCTTTTTCACGCATTGGTCGGTCTGCTTTTCTTTCTAAGAAATCGGCTTGACTTTTTAATTCCGCGAGCTTTTTCTCTTTCTCGGCGCGTTCTTTCTTTTGAGTGTCAACTTCCCATTTGCCTTTTTTCTCGTTGAATTTCTGGTACGGTTCATCCGGCAACGGCTCTTCTTTTGTGTAATCATCGCCGGGGGGCGCGGAATCTATATTGTTGATTGTCACGTCCTGTTTTTCACGCCCCTTGTGGTGGTATGTGCTTCTCGGGTCTTCTCGACCCTGCCTTAAAAGATATTCCTCATCGGATACTTTACGGAGCAATACACCTTCATTGTCTATTTCATACCAGTCCAGCGAGTCCTCTATCAGCACATTCTCGTACAAAGATATTTTCCAATCTTTATTCTCCGGCAGCGGTTTTTCGCCTTCCCGCGTTACCGCTACATCATTAACTTTGCCATCTTTAGGCGTGTACCATGTCACCTTTTTTATCTTTTGCATTTTTTGTCCCTCCGCAAATTTTAGTATATCATATACTAATAGTTTTGCAATACTTATTTTAAATCCATTTCTATTTCGTTAAGCAGTTTTTCTATTACATCTATTTCTTTTTCTATTTCGTCAAGCTGTAAATCATGTTCTAAAATCATCCTAACCAAATAATTTATTAATGCAGATTGTTTTATAATCAAATCCACTAAACAAAAAATTATCATAGTTTTACCTCCGTCTTTATATGGGCGCGGAGATGTTTTTCTGCTTTACTGAAAGAAAAAATATTTCACCCTTTGTTAATGGCGGGGTTGCAGGGGATGTGATAAGGAATATTAAAGGGGAAGCAAGCATTTTAGGTTGGTATAGGTATTTAGATAGTGGAGCTTTGTTTCCTTCAATTTCTGAAAAAATTATGCCAGCAGGTGGTGGTTCAAACGGGTGTAACGTAGCATTTGATTCTTCCCGAGTAGTTCCTACCGGCAATGAATTCTCCCCGCGTACTGCTTCCGTACGCCGCTGGAGGCGCGTAGCCTAAGCAACTCTACGCCAACGGCGTACGGAGAAGTTTGGAGGGATGTTATTGTGCGCTTGGTCGCCGCCTGTATAACTGGTATTTCGAGTAAAGTCTCCGTAAGAATTGCCATAGCCAGTATCTTTAACTGAAGAAGTAGCTATTCCCACATAAGCATGACTATGACTTGGCATTTCTGCTATTGTTAGGGTATGCTTTTCTTCGCCTTGCACTCCGCCATTAACAAAGGGTGGTCTGTTTCCGCCCTCATAACTGGGAAATGTTCCACTTAGCGAAATTACTTCGCTCACAACCATTCCCGCAAATACACCTTCTTCAATAACGTCTCCAATCGCAAAATCATCATCAAGCCAGTCCTGCAAAAACCTGCGCTCGACAATATCGCCTAACACGTATTTTTCCCACAGCACAGGGTCAAGTCTCTCCGCCGCATTTGTGATAGCGGCTTTCGCTCTCCATAATTCATACCCTGTGCCGGGTAAATGCCATAACACATAAGCGTTAGCCGCGTAATTTGCGCCTTGAGCGTATACCGTAAATGTCGGAATTGCGCCTGACATTAAACGATACCCGTCCGCTCTACCTGTCCACAGGTTCCATTGACCGGGCAATCCTGCTTCGATGGGATCGGGTTCACCAAATTTTTGTTCGTAAATAGAACCGATAGGGTATTCAGGGTAATCAAAATTGATGTCACCTGATCCTTCTTCAATCGTTTCCCGTAAAGCAAGAATAGCAACGTCTCTTGCTTCGGTTTCAGCGTCAATCGCTTCTCGTAAAGCCATATCGGCAGTTTCCCTTGCTTCAGCTTCAGCGTCAATGTTAGCCTGCAAAGCAAGAATAGCATCTTCTCTCGCCTCGGTTTCATTTTTAATAGCTTCTTGCAAAGCATTAATTATCGCCGGAATATCAGCTAACCCTTCAGGAGCAAGCGCTTCTATCGCTTCACGCAAAGCTATATCGGCAGTTTCCCTTGTCTCGGCTTCAGCGTCAATGTTAGCCTGCAAAGCAAGAATAGCATCTTCTCTCGCCTCGGTTTCATTTTTAATAGCTTCCTCCGCTTCCTTTAAGCGTTCAGGATACATTTCCAAAACTTCCAGCCGTTCGGGTAAGCCGTGAATATTCTCAACGTCAAAATACTTCAGGTCATTCCAGCGGTCCGTCCCGTTTCCCAGTTTGGCGTAAACTTTCCCTTCCTTCGTTTTCTCAAAACCCCAAACCGCGTTGTATAGTTTCGGGTTAGCCGCCTTCCACTCTTCCGTGGTTCCGATAAAATGCTGTGTAATAGCTTTCATTTTTCCCTCTCCCTTTTATTTGTTTTTATTTCACGGGTCAAACCCGAATATGATCCAAGGATTTTGCTCCTTAACCGCTTTGATAATCCGGTTGATTTCGGACGTTGGCAGTCCCGCGCCGAGTCCGAGCGCGTTTATCGCGTCCTTTATAGCGCCTTCAAAATTCTCGTTTGACATTTTTACCGGAATGTTAAATAGCCTTTCCGCAAAATCAAAATAACGCGTCTGGTAGATTTTCCCTTCGCCCGTAATCAGCTTCTCCGCAGTGCCGGAAGCAATGTTTCCTAAAAGCGGAACGCTTTCAAAAAACGATGAAAATAACATGTAATAAAAAACCTGCCGCGTTAGCTCTACGGGGTCTTTATCTTCGCCGTCTTTTTTCGCGAGCGCTCCCCGTGCCGCCGCCACGATTAACGCCGCGAGCCCGTAAGCCGTTACCCTCGCTATCGTGCTTCCGATACTTTTCTCGCGGCTTATCCAGTTGTCGTACGTCATGTTCTGCCAAACGACGTTTAGCGGCTGCGTAAAACGTATGAACGCCTGGCCGAGCCCGCCGTCCTTGTATATCGGGCTTGTCTCGATAGCGTGCAAATCCGGCTGCGTTTCCGCCGTTATCTCGTCCGCCCACACTATCGCCTTTTCCTCGGTCATGCCTTTATTAAGCGCGGTTTGGTATAACGCCCACCAGCCGGCAGATACCATTGTCTTGTCCGCCCACTTCTGCCCGAGCATGCCTATCTCGATAAACTTCGCGTGAAGCTCTTTAAATTTCCCTTTTTCTTTAGCGAGGTTCTCGCGGTACTCTTCGGCGACGTTCGCCACGCGCCCCCTTACCATGGCGCTTTTTTCCCACACCCTGTCCACGAGTTCGTTCCCCGGCTTCATGATTTCAAGCAGCGCGGAAAAAATATAACGCGTATCGGCCTTTCCGAAAAATCCTGCGATTGACTGCGGATACTGCGCAAGCCAGGCCGGTATGTTATACGCTATATACGCTACCCCCGTGTTGCCCGACAGCGCCCTTCCGAGCCCCGCGGCGTTTTCCCAGGCGCTGTTCAGTTTCGCTGACGGCGGCAGCCCTACCATGTTGATATGCTGGTAAAGCCTGTCCACGGCCCATTTGCCGTTCATCTCGGTTAATTTCGCGGCAAGCTGCTTTGAGTTGTTATTTATCCCCCGAAATACCGCGTTAAGGTCCCGCACATAAGGCGCGAATTTCGCGAAGTGTTCCTCGCGCTCGACGCCTTTAAAATAAACTTTAAATATGTCCGTTTCAATCGCGCTCTGATGCGTCGGGCCTATATCGACACGGGCCATATTCATGCCTTTGTCGGGACTTATTCTTACCTGGTAACTGCCCGTCGTCAGCGCCTCTATCTCGTCCTGCTTTTCGGCCATGGCGTTTTTGCCTTCGGTTATCATAATAGGCAGGTAATGATCCTGCCCCTCGACCACATAGTTAAACATGTCTTCGTAAACGGCCTTTGTTTCCGGGAAGTGCGCTTCAAAGTCATTCCTTATGGCATCCGTTATCTGCATTAAATGTTTTATGGGTATCCTGCCGCCCTTGCCGTCAGGCGTCTTCAAATGTTGGTCTATCGCGTCTTTTAACAGAGCTGCTTTTTCATTTCCTATGTCCTTTATTATTTCCATTCGTTTTTGCGTTTCTTCGTTTGGCAATTTGCCGTTTTTCGCGTCTTTGTTAAGGAACTGTTCCCAATAGGCCTGTTCGTCTTTGCTCCACAGATTGCCGTACAGTATGTGCTCCCTGGCGAATCTGTTATCCAGGGCCACAGAAATGAACATCAAATCCGCGAGCGACACCGTTATGCTTGTCGGGTTTTCAAAAATATTTTGCGTTTTATGCAGTTTGTAGTCGTCGTCATATTCCCATTCCCGAACCGCGTTGCTGGGGCCTACGCCTTTAATTTCTATGTTCTTCTCGCTAAGTTTTTTCATTAGTTCGTTCGCGCGTTTCTCTGTTAAACGCTTGCGCTTTCTTTCGCTCAAGTTTTTTTCCGCCGCTATTTGTTCCGGCGTTCCCCGCCCGATAATTTCAACTATCCTGTCTATGCGTCCGTAGTAAGCCTTGTCCCTTCTTTCAGCGTATTTTCTGTAGTCTCTCCAAACAATTTGATACAGCGCCCGTTTCTCGTTGCCGTCCATCCACTGCACAAGCCGTTTATCGTCAAGCGACATGAACGCTTTCCTTTCAAATTCCGAGCCTTTGGCAAGAATCTTTTCCCGCTCCGCCGTGTTACTTGCTTTCATCGCTTTTATGAAACGTTTCGCCTGTCCTGTTTTGCCTTTCTTTACAAGCTCGTCCTGTCCGAATAAAATCGCCTTTATTAATTCCTGTTGTTCCAAATGTACGGCGAACTGCCTGCGCTGCCAGTTAGCTTTCCCTTCTTTGTTAAGCTGCTCTATAACTGTTTTTATGGCAAGCAAATCTTCTTCGCTCATCGTCTTGGCAAGTACCGCCGCGCTTGATTTTCTTTTTTCGCCTAACGTTTTAGCTGACGGCGCGCTTTTGCGTAACGTCTTACGCAGCCTGGAATCCATAAACCCGTACCGGATTTTACCCTCGTAAAACAGTTCTCTGAATTCCTCTACGCTCATCGTCTTGCCGTTGTAAACGATTGTTCCTGTGTCGTAAGTGTCATTTCCCTGTCTGGGCTGATCCGTATTCACTCCGCTTAAATCCGGATGTGTGATTTCAACCTGCGCTCTCTCCGACTTTAATTTGTCAAGCTCTTTTTCGTATTGGTCTATTCGGTACTGTGATTCTTTTTTAACATCTTCGTTTCCGGTTCCCGTCATGCGCTTTTTTTCTTTTTCAATCTTTCTTGTTATGTCCTTTATCTCGGCGTCAAGCTTTCTAGCTTTCACAGCCTGCTTACTTGTCTCAAACAGGGCGTTTTGTATTCCTAAAATAAGTTCTCTCTGCCTTACCCAAACGTTCATGCCGATGCGATCCGCCGACATTACCCATAACGCTAATTTTTTATTCGCCGCAAGCGCCTGCTCCGCGGCTTTTTTGTCGGCCGCTTTTTGCTTGCGTTGCGCTTCTTTTTCCCGCAGCTTCATTTCCAATTCGTGACGCGCTTTAGCCCATTGCCACGCTTTTAATAACTCTTTTTTATCGTCCTTTTTACGAGCTTCAGCCCATTGCCAGGCTTTCTCAAGGCGTCCCTGTTTCTCGGCGTGCGCCGTGTCCTCTTTCAGCCTGCGGTTCAATGTTTTTATTTTGTCTCGTTTTTCCGCAAGCTTTTCTTTTAAATCAGCTTCCGATTTAAGCCTGCCGGCTTTCATCCGTTCCGCCATGCTCGATTTCGCCGCGCGCGCCTTGTCCAGTTCTTTCTTAACGTCCTCGGCTTCTTTAACCGCGGCTTCAAGTTCCGCTTTTGTTTTCAGATACTGTCTGTACCAGGCTTCGGCTTCGGCGCGTTCTTCTTCCGTCTCACCCTTTGACTTCTCCAGCTCGTCTTTCAGGGATTTTATTTCCTTGTCCATTTCGCGCAGTTCTTCTTCGCCGCGTTTAACGTAATTTTCAAGTTCTTCCTGCGTGGCCTTTCCCTTGCGTATTTTACGGGCGATGTCCTTGTCGATTATCCGTTCCGCAAGCCGCGTCCTCTGGAAAGCCGTCAGCCCCTGCGCTTCCCTCGCGGCCCTCTGCGCCTCTCCCTTTATTCCCGTATCCTGTATCTCGTTCTCCGCGTAACGGACAAATTCCTTGTCGCCGCTTAACGATGTATACAGTTCCCGGTATACCGTGGCGCCGCTTTCAAGGCTCCGCCTGATGTGGCTCATGGCCGTCCGGCGCTGCGTGTCGGTTAGCTTTTTCCCCGTAGTTGTGCGTAACGCGAGTGCGCGGACGTACTGGTGCGCTTCTTTTAAAATACGCTCCTTGTCGCGCTCGATTTGATCCCGCACGGCAACATCTTCTTCCGTTACCGCTCCGAAATGCGCGAGGTTTTCCCTCATAGTCCGTCCCATTAACAGCAGGAAATCGTCAATTATTTTAGGCAGCCTGGATACAAGCCTGCGGTTCGCCTCGCTTGTCGTTACGGGCTTTTTCGCGTCGTCCGACTCCTTCCGCTCCGCTTCAGCTTCCCTGTCGTATAAATCGGTATCGAAGTCAAGGCTTCCGCCTTCTTCTAACAGTTCCGGATTTACCGATTCGGCGTTCGCCGGTATACGCTCCCCGTTGTCGCCGAGAGCGGCTTCCCTCGCAAGTACCCGCGCTTCGTTCCACTGCTTCTCATACCAGGCTTCTTTCTCGGCCTTCGTTACCGGCTCCTCTTCAACGTTGTCCCTATGGTACGCCGCGAGTTTGTCATCGTATGATACGGCTTCAGCGAAAACGTCCGCTTCCATCCATTTTTGCCATGTAGAATAACGCAGGGCCTCGGCCTGTATGTCCTCACGGCTCATCTGAAACAGCATGTCGTAAAACGTTTTCGTGATTTTTATTTCGTTGTCATCGAATATGACATAATTGTGCGATCCTTCACCGGCGGTTCGGCTTGAGCCGTCAAGGTACCGGATGCCTTTAATGCCTATCGAGCTAAGATATTCCGAAGCGGCATTGTCGTCTCTCTCTTTTCCTCCCTCAAATATTTCACCAAATCTTTTTTCTCTTGCTTTTTTCTGTGAAAGTTGACGATATATCCGCTCGCCGGTCATATTGTCAATTACCGATCCCGGTAATTTTATTTTGTCCTCGTACCTTTTAATTATTTCCCGGACCTGCTCCGGCTGCTCCGCTAGCTTTTTATCCCAGTCTAGCATCTCTTCGTCGTCCGGAATGTCCACTTCATAGAGCTGGCCTTCTTCATAACGAAGGTTTTCATTGTCCAGTTTATTAATAAGCGGTATTATTCTTTCTTGTCCTTCCTGATTTAAAACCTTTTTAGCTTTCTCTACGGCTTCCTGTTTTGTAATTTTTGACGGCTTGTCAGTTTCGGTGTTAAAAAGGAACTGCGCCGCCCATGCTTCATCGCCGTGAAGTTCCCGGTCTCCGTCATAATATTTTGTTTCCGCTAACGACTCTCTGTACCATTCCGCTATTTCTTTCTTACCCGCGAAATAATGCCCCCAGCCGTAAGCCTGCGCTCCTTCGCCTTTGCCCATGTGCGAGCTGTCGAAACGGTCAAAGTTGTAAGGGCTTCCGTGATACGCCGCTTGAAACAGCATATCGAAAGATTTTCGCGTAATGCTTATATCGCTGTCGCCGTATATGACATAGTTGTAACCCTTCGGCACACCTATTTTTTCCGTGCTCTTGTCAAAATATTTTGTCCCCTTAACGCCCAGGTGTTCCAATAAAAGCGACGTTTCCCTCGCGCCTATGCTTTCCGCGAGAGCCTGATAAAATTCCTTTCCGGTTAAGGTTTTCTTAATCTCCTCTCTCGCGGCCGCCTGCGCTTCCCCCGCGTCCGTCCATTTCGCCTTTCCGTTAATGGACCTGTAAAACCCGTAACTGCCGTCGTTAAACTTTCTCAAGTTGTAAGCTTGGTTAAAATTGGAAACACCGTCTTTATTCCAGGTAATAAGTTTGTCAGCTGCCTGTCGCACGACGTCGGCCTGTTCGGATATCGTTTTTTCCCATAACAGCAGCTCCTCGTCGCCCGGTATGTCGACATGATAGAGCTGCCCTTCAGCTCCTTTGTATTTGGATATAGCCTGACTAAACCATTCAGCAGCTTCTTTTTGCCCGTACAGATAATGCCCCCAGCCGAAACGGAGGTTTCCCAAACCGCTGCCGACGTATGAGTTATTGTGCTTGTCAAATATGTAGGGGCTGCCCTGATACGCGGTTTGAAACAGAATACCGTTGTCGTCGTTTGAGAAAATTTCCGCCCGCGGTTCCCCGTTCTCGTCAACGATTTTTGATACGGAATCGCTCTTGACTGAATAAATATGCTGTAATATATTTTTAAGTATACCAACATCCGCGCCGTTCAGCGCGTCCTTTTGGTCGGTCAATGCTTCGGTCTTGAACGCGGATGCTGGTATATTTTCTTTTAAAGCGACTTCATGAACATAAAACCTTTTTGTATTATTATCCGCTCTTACCAGCGCAAGTACTATACACTCGTCAGTTCCTATCTTCACCGGAGCGGAAAATAAATATCCCGTTAAGTTCTTTTTCCGGCCGGCGTTTATTAAACGGCCGTTCTGCAATACTTCCGGAACCGCCGCGAACGCCGCGGCTTTTTTCCTTGTAAGCCCGTGCGCTATAGTAGATTTTACCGATCTCTCGTCAAGTTGAACGTTTCCTATTGTTGTCTCTATATTTGTTAAGTTGTTGTCCGATAACCATTTTAAAACTTTTGTTGATAATTTCTGTCCGTCAGGCTCAAACTCTGTGCCCTGTAATGACTTAACCGGACTGCCGTCTAAAAATTCTTTGTGCTTCAGCGCTTCCCAATCCCCGAACCAGTCCTTAAAACCTTCCGTCCTGACCGCGTACCAGGCCTCTTTCCCTTTCTCCTCTCCGAGCGCGTCCAGTAACAGGCTGTCCTTCCCGTTAGGCGCTTTGTACTCCGCGCCCGTGCCCCCGTACGCTTTCCGCAGCTCGCGGATATTTTTTATTACCTTCTCCCGCTCCGCCTCGTCCGGGATCGCCATGGCGCGGTCAATAAGCGCCGCGGTCGGTTTGTGCTTCTGATCTTCCGCGTATACCTTTTTATTCGCCCTCCAGCGCTCTCTGGCGGCCTCTGTAGCGGCTTTTCTTTCGTCCGCCGTGTCTTTTCCCGTCAGACCGTTTTCAATCGCTTCCTTGCCCTTCCTCATCGCGTATAGCATTTCCGCCTTTTCGCTGTCGGTGTAAACGTCGCTTTGAAGCACCCGTTCCGCTTCCGTCATCTCCGCGAACGCCTTCTGCTGCTCGTTGTCCGTCTTCACCCGCGCCCGGCTTTTGGTTTCCGCTTCCTGCCGGTTTGCGCCTTCCGGACCGGCGAACAGTTCGTCAAAGTACTTTTTCAATTCGGGATTGCCCGTCCACTGGGAGAACAATTCCCTCAACGCCTCGGCTATCCTTCTGAATAACGCTTTAAGCCCGGGCGTGGGCGCCTCGCCCGTTTTCATGTAATGCTCGAAATTCTTCGACAGCCATTCGTGCTGCTCCCTGTTAAAGTCCTCGAGCTTTATTTCTTTCCCAAACGCCTTGCTTACGGCTTCTTCTAAAAGCGTTTTATACCGCGGGCTGTTTGGAATGACGAAAGAAGTCATCCAGTGCATCCACTCGTGCAGGAGCGTGGCGGGGTCTG
>Ga0268262_10003952_pt1 | contig 15620 bp, 9 predicted proteins | sample TergutNc150P3_FD_190354 | JGI IMG/M metagenome (GOLD analysis project Ga0268262, IMG submission 190354) | Nasutitermes corniger P3 segment gut microbial community from laboratory colony in Florida, USA - Nc150 P3 (SPAdes) (version 2) | ecosystem: Host-associated > Arthropoda: Insects > Digestive... | reverse complement strand
CCGCCGCAAGACGTGCATCGTGTCGCGGTGCCTGCTGATGATAGACCTGACCGTGTTCCTTTTCGCCCGGTTCCACGTCAACGGCTCACGCGAGGAGCTATTGCAACTGTGCAATCTTCCCTTTTGAAACACTCTCCAAATTAGAAACAGGACACTGTATCGGTTGCCGGCTCGATATCGGTTCCCCAAAAAATGCCTTGACTAAACCAAACGCTTGATTAAAGTGGAATGTTGCGCCCGATGGTCAGCTAATCAATCGTTTGGCCAATCGGGGCGGGGCACAGAGAACCATGACACAGCAATCGCAAGACCACAGCACGGACACGCGGCAGCGGCTGATTGAGGCCGCGCTGCTGGCGTTTGCCGAAAAGGGCTTCGACGGCGCAAGTGTCCGCGAGATAGCCCAGAGGGCAAAGGCCAACCCGGCGATGATCGCGTACCACTTCGGCAGCAAGGACGGCCTCTACGAGGCCGCTATGCGGTGGGTCTGCTCCGATTTTTCGTCCCGGGTCCAAAAGATGATAGAGGCCGCGTGCCCGGAGCCGACCGCGGACACCGCCCTAGGCAGCGTCAGGGCCATAGTGGGCGACCTGTTCAAGAGCGTGGTCATCTGCGGCCACGGCCTTGGCCAATGCGTCGGGCAGGGCCAATGCGAGCCGGAGGACAGGCGCAGGCGCGGCCTGCTGCACGATGCTGGGCACAGGCTGTGGGACCAGGAGATGTCCAACCCAAGGGCCTCGCTGCTCGATTTCATCATTGAGCAGATACGAGTGCCGATGGAGCGCATCGTCGCATGCATCAACCTGCTTAGGCCTGGACTGTCCGGCCTCGAACTCGACACGATGCTGATGGGAGTACACGGGGCCGTGTTCCTGTTCCACAAGCACTCCAGCTTCATAGAGAAAATACGCGGTGTGCCGTATTCGGGCGATGACTTGGAGCGCATGGCCGAGTACTTTGTTGACTTTTGCATCAGGGGGCTCGGCATACCGTCCGAAGCCGCCGCTGATTCTTTTGAACCCAAGGAAGCCTGATATGCCACTGTTTTTCCCTCCAGCAATTGTCGATTGCCAGAGCACGGCCGAAAGTCCGTCCGCGAAGCTGGACCTTGCCAAGGCCATAGGCGCGGCAAGGTCCGAAAACCCGCTGCTGAAGGCCGCCAAGGCCGCAGTGGAGGAGCGCAGGGGCCAGGTGAGGACTGTCAGGGCCGACATCTTCCCACAGTTCTCCGTGAGCGGCGACTTCAGCCGCGTCAGGGACGTTTCCATGCTCAACAGCAGCTTCGGCGAGATGCTTCTGGGGGGCGGCGAAAGCCCGATGCCTGGGCTGAACGCGTCCGCAATCACGGCGCCCAGGACCTACTACTCGACCAACCTGAACGTCAGCCAGCCCCTCTTCTACTTCGGCAAGATAAGCACCGCAGTGGAAATAGCCAAGATGGGCGAAAAAGAGGCCGCCCAGGCCTACAGGACTTCCGAATTGAACGTCCTGCACGGCGTGGCCAAGGCCTATTTGGGTGTGCTGGCCGCCAAAGCGGAGACAGAGGTCATCCAGTCGCGCATGTCGGCCGCGCGGCAGTTCCTGAGCGATGTGACGGCCAAGCTGGATGTGCAGAGCGCCACCAAGCTGGACCGCCTGAGGGCCGAGAGCGAGCTGCTGGCCGTCATGCCCGACGCGCTGCAGGCCGAGGCCAACCTACGGCGGACCAAAGAAGTCCTGTGCGGTATGCTGGGCCTGGACCCCAAGACAGACCTGGAACTGGCCGACATGGGGCCGCCGCCGGAGGGCCAAAGCACCACCAAGGGCGAGGAGCGCAGCGAAATAACCCAGTTGAAGATTCAGGAGGGCATCCTGAAGGCCAACGGTAAGATCATATTCTCCGACTACCTGCCCAAGTTCGACCTGAGCGCCCAGTACGGCTACCAGGCCAGCAAGACCGAAAACATGTTCAAAGAGCCGTACGACCCCTGGCGACTCACCATTTCGATGCGCTGGCCTTTGTTCGACGGTTTGCGCGGCAGCGGGAGGCTGGCCCAAAACAGGGCGCAGTTGGAGCAGATCCACCAGATGCGCGTGAACCAGGAGCGCAACTTCGCGGTTGACAGGCAGAGCGCCGAGCGCGAGATGGCAAAGGCAAAGGCGTTTTTGGAGGCGGCCAGAAAGGCCTTCGACACCGGCCAGGAGGCACTGCGCGTAAGCAGGCAGTCCTTCGACCAGGGCCTGATCACCAGTCTGGATCTGTTGCAGGCCGAGCGCACGGCGCACCAGTTGCAGAGCCAACTGCGCCACGCGGAACTGGGCGTGTGGTCCTCCGTCTTCGACTACCGCCGCTCACTTTCACTGTTACCGAACTAAACAAACAACACGACAACGTAGGTTTCCGAAAGGTAAAAAATGGACAAAACCAAAAGGAATTGGATACTGGCGGGCGCCGCGCTGCTGCTTCTGATAGTCGGCTCCATCGCGCACAACAGGTACAAGCGCAACGTGGAATTGACCAAACAGCACACCGTCAAGGAGCTGGCCGAGGTGCCGGTGACGCTGACAAGGGTGGAGCTGAGGGGCTTCCGCACCACCATCCCCTTTACGGGCAACCTGCTGGCGGTGAACAGGGCGGAGCTGAAGGCCGAGGTGACGGGGCGCGTCACCCGCGTGGCGGTCCGCGAGGGCGACCGCGTCGGCCGCGATTCAGTGCTGTCGGTGCAGGACGAGGAGGACCTGCTGCTGGGCGTTCAGGCGGCCGAGGCCCAGTTTACCCAGGCCAAGGCCCAGGCCGAGCAGGCCACCAGGGACTTCGAGAGGGCCAAACAGTTGCTGGAGACCAGCAGCATAACCAAGCAGGCCGAGCAGCAGGCGGAGACCATGTACACCGCGGCTATGGCCGGCGCCAGGGCGGCCGAGAGCAACCTGGGGATGGCCAAGAGCCGGCTGCACAAGGCCCAAATCAAAAGCCCTTTCGAGGGCCAGGTGGCCAGGAGCTACGTCAAGCTGGGCGAAATGCTGAACCCGGGCCAGCCTGCGTTCAGCGTGGTTGACAACAGGCGCATGGAGATTGAGGCGGACCTGCCCTCCGAAAACATCGGGCTGGTGGAGGTCGGCCACAATGTCAGGTTCTCCGTTGGAGGGCTGGACACATTCTTTGAGGGCAAGGTGGCCAACGTGGCGCCGGCCTTGGTCCAGGACGGCCGCACACTGCGGGTCAGGATAGAGGTGCCCAACGACAACGGGAGCCTGAAGAGCGGTCTGTTTGCCGAGGGCGAGATAATTTCCGGCAAGGTGCTGGACAAGCCCGCGCTGCCCGCCAGCGCGCTGACCGTGGCCGGCAAGAGCGCGGAAGTGTACGTCGCGGAAAACAACGTGGCCCGCCTGAGGCGCGTCACGGTCGGCTACGACCAGCAGGGCTGGCGGCCGGTGGAAAAGGAAGGCCTAAAGCCCGGCGAGCTGGTGGTGGCCCAGGGGCGCGACCAAGTGGCGGAGGGCATAAGAATCCGCGTGACGGAGATAGAGGCCCCGCCGCAGGACCAGACGCCGGACGCCCCCAAGGCGGACAAATCCACCAAGCCAACCGCCCAGCAGGTGAACTGAGATGTTCATATCCAATCTGTCAATCAAGCGGCCGGTGTTCACCACCTGCATAATGCTGGCCCTGGTGGTGCTGGGTCTGTTCAGCCTTCGCAGGCTGGGGCTGGATCTGATGCCCGACGTCGAGTTCCCCTACGTGACCGTGAGCGTGGTCTATCCAGGCGCCAGCCCGGACGCCGTCGAGCAGGACGTGGTCAGAAAGATAGAGGAGGCCATAAACCCGCTGGAACTGCTTAGGAACGTCAGCTCCACCAGCATGGATTCCGTGGGCATAGTGGTGGCCGAGTTCGAGCTGGAGCGCGAGGCCGACAAGGCGCTGGACGACGTCAGGTCGGCCGTGGCCACCATCAGGCGCAACCTGCCGGACACGATGGACGAGCCTGTCATCCAGAAGGTCGACCCGTCGCAGAGGCCCGTTTTGAGCCTCGTGGTGCGCCCCAAGGAAAAGGATTCCGGCATAGGGCCCAAGGAACTGACGACGATAGCGGACGAGTTTTTGAAGCGCCGCCTGGAGAACGTGAAGGGCGTCGGCAGGGTTGACCTTGTGGGCGGCGCCAAGCGCGAAGTGGGCATAAAGGTTGACCCACACAAAATGGAGTCGCTGGGCATAGCGCTGCCGCAGATCATAGGGGCGCTCGGCAACGACACCGTCGCCGTGCCCAGCGGCAACCTGCGGCAGAGCACCCGCGAGATAGCCCTGCGCGTCGACGCCAAGGCCAAGCTGGTGTCCGACTTTGAGCATGTGGTGGTGGGAAACCTGAAGGGCAGACCCATAGAGCTGCAGGAACTGGCGACGATCGTCGACGGCGTGGAGGATCCCAAGACCCTTGCACTGCTCGACGGCCAGGGCGCGGTCTCGCTGGAGCTGCTGCGCCAGAAGGGCGGCAACACGGTGGAGATGGTCAACAACATCACGGCCGTGCTGAAGCGCATAAAGCCCGAACTGGACGAAAGGGGCGTGGAGGTATTCAAGGCAAAGGACAACTCGTGGTTCATCACCGATTCCGTCCACGACGTCGTCGTCACCATAGTTTTGGGCGGCTTGATCACAGTCCTCATCGTGTTTTTCTTCCTAAAGTCGTGGCGCAGCACGGTCATAACCAGCCTGACGCTGCCCGTCTCAATAATCAGCGCGTTCATCATAATGAACACGATGGGCTTCACGCTCAACACGCTGACTCTGATGGCCCTGTCGCTGGCTGTGGGCATCCTGATAGACGACGCCATTGTGGTGCGCGAAAACATCACGCGCCACGCCGAAATGGGCAAGGACCACGTCCAGGCCGCCATAGACGGCACGGACGAAATAGGCCAGGCGGTCGTCGCCACCACCATGTCGATTTTGGCCGTGTTCGTCCCCGTGGCGTTCATGGGCGGCATAGCGGGCAGGTTCTTCTTTTCGTTCGGCATAGTCGTGGCCTTTGCCGTGGCGGTGTCGCTCTTCGTCAGCTTCACGCTTGACCCCATGCTGAGCGCCGTCTGGCCGGACCCGGAGCATGGGCACGGCGAAAGCCACGTGGCGACGCGCCGCGCAAACCGCGGCTTCATAATGAAGGCCGTGGACTGGTTCAACGACCGCATTGACAGGCTGGAACACTTTTACAAAACCGCAATCCACTGGGCGCTTGACCACCGCAAGACCGTGATGACCATGGCGGTCGCCAGCTTTGTGGTGTCGCTGCCCCTGATGGGCCTGCTTGGCAACGACTTCCAGCCGGACCACGACAGGGGCGAGGCGTTGGTCTCGTTCAAGACCGAGCCGGGTGCGCACCTGGAGGCCACGGCGCGCAAGGCCGCCGAGTTGGAAAAGATAATAACCACCAAGCCGGACGGGACAAGGAACCCCGAAATCAAGTTCCTGTACACGACGATAGGCACGGGGATGATGGGGACGGTGAACGAGGGCGGCATTTACGTGAAGCTGTCCGACGGCCACCGGCGCGGCCACGTGGAAATCAGGCGCGAACTCCGCGAGCGCCTGCGCCGGGTGCCGGGCGTGGAAGTGGGCGTGGGCGAAGAGGGCATGGGCGGCAACAGCAAGCCGTTGAGCATATCGATACTCGGCGCGGAGCGGAAGTCCGTTGAAAAGGCCGAGCCGCTGGTGAGGGCCGTCTTTGAAAAGATAGCCGGCGCGGTTGACATATCCTCCAGCAACGACAAGGGCAAGCCGGAAATCAGGCTGGTCATAGACAGAAAGCGGGCCTCGGACCTTGGGGTGTCGCCCATGTCCGTGGCCAGCGTGGTGCGCCCGATGGTGGACGGCCTGGACGTAGCCAAGTTCGAGGACGTCACGGGCGAGCAGTACAACGTCAGACTGCGCCTTTCGGACGAAAACCGCGCCACCGTCGACCAGTTGGGGGCACTCACAGTGGCGTCCAGCAAAAAGGACCAGGCCGGCGCTACCATCATGGTCAAAGTGGCAAACGTGGCCACATTCGAGGAGGGTCTGGCCCCCGCCAAGCTACAGAGGAGCGGCCTGCGCTCCAGGATCATGCTCGGCTCCAACACAGAGGGCAAGACGCTGATGGAGATAAGGAGCGAGTTGACCAAGGGCGTGAACGAGCTGAAGGCCAACGGGAGCATCCCGCTGGGCGTCGACGCCGAGTTCGAGGGCATGGCCCGGATGACCGCAGAAATGGCCAGCAACATGGCCACCGCGATGCTATTGGCCATCATATTCATCTACCTGGTGCTGGCCAGCCAGTTCGAGAGCTTCAAGCTGCCCGTCGTCATCATGCTCACCCTGCCGCTGGCCATGGTCGGCATGGTGCTGATGCTGCTCATAACGGGCGACTCCCAGAGCATGATGACCCAGATAGGCCTGATACTGCTGATGGGCCTTGTCGTCAAAAACGCCATACTGCTTGTTGATCGCACATTGCAGTTGATGCGCGAAAAGCACCTGTCGCGCCGCGAAGCGCTTGTGGAGGCCGGCATGACGCGGCTCCGCCCAATCCTCATGACCAGCTTCGCCATGATTGGCGGCATGTTGCCCCTGTTCCTCGCCATAGGCAGCGGCGCCGAAATGCGCGCCCCAATGGCCCGCACGGTGGTGGGCGGCATAATAACCTCGACCCTGCTGACACTGGTGGTCATACCCGTGTTCTTCGACATCCTGGACGGGTTCACACTGAAAAAGCTGTGGGAAAAAATCAGGGGGAGGCGGTAGGGCGGTTTTGGTCATTGCCCCTGGGAATGGGCACAAAGATGTGATCATTTTGCCCGGCAAAGCCAAAACCAGGGTAAACTGTAGCAAAATTGCGCTTGCTTGCAGGCACGGGCACACCAACATTTTTCGCAGAGAGGCAACATGGAAACCGTCAAACAGTCCCTAAGGGAATCCGCAAGACTGCGCTGGATCGCGCTGGCCATCGTGTCATTCACGATGCTGTGCGGCTACTACTTTGAAAAGGCGACGTCGGCCTTCAAGCCGGCGCTGATCGACAGCGCAGGGTGGACCAGCACGCAGTTCGGCTTCTTTAGGTCCTCCTACATGTGGCTGAACGTCTTTGCGGGGATGCTGGTGATTGGCGGCATCATCCTGGACAAGAAGGGCGTCCGGTTCACCGGCGTCATGGCGACGATCATCATGGTCTGCGGCGCGGCCATCTGCGGCGCGGGCTTCTGGGGCGGCACGGCCTGGGGCTTCCCCGTCACCACGCAGATGTGGATAGCCTGCTGCGGCTTCGCCATTTTCTGCATGGGCGATGAGATTGCGGGCATCACTGTATCCAAGACCATCGTCAAGTGGTTCAAGGGCAAGGAGATGGCACTGGCGATGGGCCTCGAAATGGCATCGGCCAGGATGGGCACCGCGCTGGCAATGGCATTTGGCTACCCCATCGCGCTTAAGTGGGGCGTCCCCGCGCCGGTCCTTTTGGGCGTGGGGCTGCTGACCATCGGCATGCTGGCCTTCATCGGCTACACCACGATGGACAGGAGACTGGACGCCAGTGAGCCGCCGGCCCCCGTCAATGCCGGTGGCGAAAGCGAAGAGGCGTTCAAGTTCTCGGACATCCTAGACATTATGAAAAACAGGGGCTTCTGGCTGATTGCCATACTGTGCGTCCTGTTCTACTCGGCCGTATTCCCTTTCCTGGACTTCGCAGTTGACCTGATGGTCCAAAAATACCACCTGCCCGGGGAATACGCGGGCTACGTGCCGGCGCTGCTGCCCATGGGCAACATACTGCTGACGCCCGTCTTTGGCTCCATCTACGACCGCAAGGGCAAGGGCGCGACCATCATGGCCCTGGGGGCCGTGCTGCTCATCGTCGTCCACGTGATATTCTCTGTGCCCGCGCTGGACCACTGGGGCTGCGCCGTGTTCGCCGTGCTGATACTGGGCGTCGGCTTCTCGCTGGTGCCGTCGGCCATGTGGCCCAGCGTGCCCAAGCTGATACCCGAAAGGCAACTGGGCACGGCGTACGCCATGATCTTCTTCATACAGAACATCGGCCTGGGCTTGGTGCCCCTGCTCATAGGGTGGGTGCTGGACCGCTTCTGCCTGACCAGCGAACCCGGCGCTGCCGTCACAACGTACAACTACACGCTGCCGATGATGATATTCACGGTCTTCGGCGTCCTGGCCCTAATCGTGGCCGTGATGCTGAAATCGGCCGACCGCCGCAAGGGCTACGGCCTGGAGATGCCGAACATCAAAAAGTAGCGACCGTTTTCTATTTTTTTTCGCTTTTTGTGGTAGCCTATCTCTACGAACAGGAGAACGGAATGGCCGCTTCGGAACAATCGGACAGGATGAAGGCCCTTGGCAGGGCGATCACGGACATCGAGCGCGCGTTTGGCAAGGGCTCCGTGATGAAGCTTGGCGACCACATGAACGCCGACGGCATCGAGGTTATACCCACCGGCTCCATCGGTCTGGACTTGGCCCTTGGCGTTGGCGGCGTACCCAAGGGGCGCGTGGTGGAAATATACGGCCCTGAGGCCAGCGGCAAAACCACCCTGGCGCTGCACATCGTGGCGGAGGCGCAAAAGCGTGGCGGCCTGGCGGCCTACATAGACGCCGAACACGCACTGGACCCGGAGTACTCCAAAAAACTTGGGGTCGACATCGACAACCTGTTCATCAGCCAGCCGGACAGCGGCGAGCAGGCGCTTGAAATATGCGACCAACTGGTCAAGAGCGGCGCGCTGGACGTGGTGGTGATAGACTCCGTGGCCGCGCTGGTGCCCAAGGCCGAGATAGACGGCGAAATGGGCGACTCGCACATGGGCCTCCAGGCCAGGCTGATGAGCCAGGCGCTCCGCAAAATGACGGCCACCATCAGCCGCAACAACACCTGCGTGATATTCATCAACCAGATACGCATGAAGATCGGCATCATGTTCGGCAACCCGGAGACCACCACCGGCGGCAACGCCTTGAAATTCTACGCCTCGGTGCGCCTGGAAGTCCGCAGCGGCCAGAGCATCAAGGGCGGCGGCGAGGCCGGCAAGGACGGCGGCAAAGACGAAGACGGCGGCGTGGTGGGCAAAAAGACCAAGGTCAAGGTGGTCAAAAACAAAGTGGCGCCACCGCTCAAAATCGCCAACTTCGACATCATGTACGGCGAGGGCATCAGCCGCACGGGCGAACTGGTGGACCTGGGCGTCGCACAGGAGATCGTCCAAAAGAGCGGCTCGTGGTACTCCTACAAGGACAGCCGCCTTGGACAGGGCATGGAGAACGTCAAGAAGCTGCTGATCGACAACCCCGGCCTGGCCGAGGAGATAGAGAACGCCATCCGAGCGAAGCTGGGGATGAAAGCCTAACAAATCTTTTGCGCCGCACACCGTCACTACCGTTGACCGAGCCAACCCGTGCGGCGCCTAAGAGAATGACGGTAGCAAATAAAGACGCGGCCATACGGGTGCCGGCGTGACCGCAGCATTGATGGCCGCATCCGGTACGAACATAGTCGCGCCGCAGGCGCATCAATATCCGCCCAGCGCAAGCTAGGGCATTTTAACTTTGAAATGGCACGTCAACTTGTAGTTAGCGTCTGCGCTCTCCGTTCCGCTCACCGCCTACGGCGGCTCGCTTCACTCTCAGCGCAGACTAAGCACTCCGTGCCAATTCAACTTTTTCAAAGTTGAATTGCTCTAGGGCGGGGAATTCAATAGAAGGCGCGTCAGCAGCGATGTTCACTGTCAACTAGCAGCTAACGGCTAGCAACTATCGGCTAGCTCCACTCGGCTCCAACACCACCTGTATCTTCTTGCCGTACCGCAGCACGTCGAGGGGCAGGGGCGCGTTTGGGGGCTGTTGCTCCAACAGGTCCCACAGGGCCTCGCTGTCGTCAACCTGTCTGCCGCCGAGGCCTATTATTACGTCGCCGATTTCCCAACGCGGTGCGGCGGCGCCTGGAACAGCTTTGACCGACCGCAGACCCAACAGGCCGGCGCGTGAGGCCGGCGAGTCGTCGTCCACGCTCGCCACCAGTACGCCTCTTGTGACACCAAAGTAGCTCTCCGCCTCCGGCCCCGCAACGCTGACGAAGCCCAGGGCGGGCCTCTCCACTTGGCCCTTGGCCAATAGGATTGGCACTATGCGGTTCAGTGTGGCAGAGGAAAGCGCGAAGTTGATTCCAGCGTGGGAATTGGGGCCTTCCATGAAGAAGCCCATGCCCACAAGGCTTCCATCACTATCCAGGATGGGGCCGCCTATGTTGCCAGGGTTGATGGCCGCGTCTGTCTGGATTACGCCGCGCAGCTTTGAACTGAGGTCGCGACCGGCGGAAAGCACGCCGGCGCACAGGCTGTGGTCCATCCCAAAGGGGTTGCCCAGCGCGAATAGGTCTTGGCCCACATTCAAACCCGCCTGTCCGGCGAGCGGCAGCGGGCGCATGTCCTTGAAGGGCGCGAAGACGCGCAGCACGGCCACCTGGTATGTCAGGCTCCGCCCGATTATGCGGGCGCTGTACGTTTTGCCGTCGGCCAGCGTGACGGTCAGTTTTTCGGCCTCCACCATTTGGCCCGAAAGGGGGTCCGACATCAGCACGGTCCGGTACGCGGTGACTATGTGGCCCAAGCCGTCCCACACTATCCCTGTGCCGGAGGTGGGCCTCAGGCGCAGGATGTTGCCTGTCCATACATCGTCTATGTCGAATTTGCTGGTCTGGGCGTGGACATAGACCACCGCGTCCTTGCCCCTCTTGAATACCGCGCCCCCGTTTTGGTCCTCTGGACTGCCAAGTGACGCTTGGGATAGCTCCTTGGCGCCCGTCACGGTCTCTATCTCCCTGCGGATTAGGTCGCTTGGCACGGCCATGCCCACGTTGGCGTTCACGCCGGATGCGCTGAACATCATCGTGTTCATGGCTATCATCCTGCCGCCCAGGTCCAACAGGGGTCCGCCGGAGTTGCCGGGGTTGATGGCTGCGTCAACTTGCAGGGCCCCCTGTATGGGGGAGCCTGCGGGCGACTCGATGGTCCTGTTCAGCGCGGATACGATGCCGGCCGTGAGGCTGTGGTCATTCCCAAACGGGTTGCCCAGCGCCAGCACGGACTGCCCCACGGTCAGCCCCGCCGCGCTGCCCAGGGGAATGGGCTTCAGGCCTTCGGGAACCCGGTCCAGCTTCAATACCGCTATGTCAATATCAGGGCGCAGGGCAACCACTTTCGCGCTGGTTTCCTGGCCGTCCCGCATGGCGACGGTTATCACGTCCGCAGCCCTGAGGTCGCCCTTGGCTACCACATGGAAGTTGGTGACCACGTGCCCCTTTGAATCCCATATAACGCCGGAGCCGCTGCCAGTGGGGTTGAGCGATTCAAAGCCAGTCCAGATGTTGCGGTACAGCTCCTTTGTATGCACAGCCACGACGGAGTCCTTGGTGCTATTGAACACGTCCGCGCGGATCTGCTCCATCTTGGTCATGGTAGGCAGCGGCTCGACATTCTTGGGTTCTCCCAGCAGCTTGGCGATTTCGGCCGCTACGGTCTCCGACGGAATGGCATAGTTGAGGCCGGCGCTCCAGCCCGACGGCGAGACAAGCGCCGCATTCAGGCCGACCATCCGTCCCTTTGTGTCCAGCAGTGGCCCGCCGGAGCTGCCCCTGTTTATGGCCGCGTCGGTTTGGATTATGCCGCCGATGGGCGTGTTGGCCGGCGAGCCAATCACCCTGTCCAGCGCCGACACTATCCCGCTAGTAAGGCTGTGGTCATAGCCGTGGGGGTTGCCCAGCGCGTGGACATACCTGCCGACCACAAGATCGGACGACCTGCCAAGGCGGATGGGAACGGCGCCCTTTATGGGGGCGTCGGTTTTCAGGAGCGCTAGGTCACATTCGGGCGCCGCGCCCACCAGCTTCGCGCTGCACTCGGCGCCGTCAAGGGCGCGGACGGCGAAGTCCATTGCCTGCGCCGGCATCGCAAAGAATTGGGAAAGAATGGGCGGCAAGCCTTGGGGCGCGTTGCCCGCAGAGACGAGGTGATAGTTGGTGACCACGTGGCCCTGGCTGTCCCAAACCACGCCTGAGCCGAAACTCTGCGAGGAGGTTGTGACCTGCACCACGCTTGCCCTTGCCGCCTCAAAGGCCTTGGTCCGCTCTCTTTCCCTGTCGCCAAGGGGCGTTTTCCTTTGGACGAAGGGCCTCGGCTTCGCGCCTCGGCGGGCATCCTCTATGGCCCGCAGCTCGTCATGCGGCACTGCAACGTGCGAGCGCTCCAGCACCCCCTGCGGACGCAGCGCGGGCGCAAAAAGCACTATCAGCAAAAGCCCACGCAGCACCGCCATTCAAAGCCCTCCGCAACTATGGGCATGGATGTGATTATAGAATGGATGGACGTTGGGCACGACATGACCTTTGGCTACGCAAACACTCTGCTTGAATACCTTTCCCTGTTCGGTCAGACCGTTGGCATAGACGGCAGGGACTTCGAATGTGTACTGCGCGATTGCCTTGACCTGAACGAGCGCAGGGAGCGCACGTTTGATAGGCTGTTCCAGGACATCGGCGAATCGCTCGGCGGGCGGCCCTTGGCGCTGTATGGGCTGCCGTCGCAGGTGACTCAATCTGTCCTGCGCCTTTTTTACGACCGTGGGCTGCGGGCGGCCTGCCTCTGCGATCCACGAGGGGTCGGCGGATGCAGCGAGTTCAGCGGACTCAGGGTGGTCGCCCCACAGACCTTGGGAAAGGACTTCGCCAACGCGACCGTTGTGGTCTGCCAGCGCACCGGCGACGGCGCCAACGCTATGGGCGTTTTGACCTCCCTTGGCTTTTCGCGGCACCAGATCTTTCCGTGGGAGTGGGTGGACTTGATCATAAAGGCCAACCCAACGATACTGTTCGATCCGTCAAAGCCCCTGAACCCATCGAAGCAGCTACAGGCGCACCTGAGCCAGTATTCATGGGCGTACAGCCTGTTCGAGGACGATCTGTCGAAAAGGACCGTGCTGGCGTGGCTGCGGAAAAGCCTCTGCGGCACGCCCATGGACACGCCCTCCCCGTGCGAAAAGTACTTCGAGGACGGCTACATCGCCCTTGGGGGGCGCGAGATATTCGTGGACGGAGGCGCGAATTCCGGGGAGAGCGCGGCGGCCTTCATTGCCCAGGTGGAGTCGGCCAAGGGCGGCTACGCCCACATCTATTCGTTTGAGCCCGATTCCGTCCACTACGCGCAGGCACTGGAAAACACATCCAAATACCCCAACGTGACGGTTGTGCAGAAGGGGCTGTGGGACAGTGACACCGAGCTGCGGTTTTTGGAGCAGGGCACACTGGGGCACTCGTCGTCCTTCTCGATAATTCCAGCGGAGCTGCCAGGCACAATCGTGGCGAGCGTCCCCGTCACATCCCTGGACACATTTTTTGGCGGTGTGCCCGAATCCGACTGGCCGACATTCATCAAGATGGACATAGAGGGCGCGGAAAAGGAGGCCCTTGAGGGCGCAACGGACACCATAAGGCGCACCAAGCCCAAAATGGCCATCTGCGCCTACCACAAGCCCGAAGACCTGTACGTCCTGCCGCAGACAATACTGAAGATGCGCAACGACTATCGGTTCGCCCTCAGGCAGCACGCGCCCGAGCTGCACGAGATCATTCTGTACGCGGTGTAGGGGCGGCTATTTCCGATCCAGCCCGTTCAGTTCTTCCTGCAACTGCGCCAGATGTTTCTGTAGCATGTCCACCATCCCTTGCAACTGGGCCTTCCTGTCGTCGGTTGCATCCATGCCGACCTCAATGACTTCGCATACCCCGTTGTCATCGCAGACCATCTTAATGGGCTTCGCCCCCCCTGTTTTGCCGTCCAGCTTGGCCATGATGCCATTTAATCGCCCCAACCCTTCGAGTTCTTCAAGGGGGAGGTTGGGCAGGTCTTTCAGCGTATCGCGGAGGCGGTCGCCGTTCACCCTCATGTAGAAGAGGCCGGGGTTCAGCGTCAGGTTCTTCAGGCTGTCCGGGAGCACCCTTATATCCGCACCGTCATTGCCATTCGGATCCAGCAGGACGACATCAAAGTCCTCTCCCTTTTTCAGCTTGAGCGCATCAAAGTGGGCGTCCAGCGCCGCCTTAATATCGAGCGTGTGTGCGCCGTCGGTGGCGCCCAAGGATAGGCCACCAGAACTCTTCGTGAGTAAGACCAAGGGACTGGCCCCGTCCTTGGTGGCCACTTTATACGTTCTCTGGAGAGCGCCGTCTGTAGCTCCCTTTGCGAGGTCAACCCGACCTTTGGCAACAAAGGGCTTGCCGTCTCTGATGACTATCGTCTGCGTCTCCTGAGGCCCATCACCGCCGGGGGCGAAGCCCCAGAGGGCGCCCGCGCCCATGACGGAGACGGCCGCTGCGGCCATGAAGCCTGATCGGAGGCCCGTGGTTGTGGGTACTGGAACGCCTAAGAGGCGCTGTATGCGTTTCATGAGCGAGGCTCCTTTGGCCGCTGGGGCCAGTTGTGGCGGGCTACTAGCCCGCAGTGTCTCAAGGTCGGTCAAGGCTCCCGCGTACAAAGCCCTGCTGCAGTGCTTTGCGGCGGCGTCGTCGCAGCAGTACTCGCGCAGCTCGCACGCCTGCCTGGACAGCCACCAAATGGCCGGATGGTAAAAGAACAGCACCTCCATGATGGACTGCAAGATGTTCACCACGAAGTCGTGGCGCGCGATGTGTGCAAGTTCGTGGACTAGTATGGCCTCCAGGTTTTCGGGGCTGAGGTGCAGGAGTGCCGAGGCAGGAAGCAGCACGGCAGGTTTGATCCAACCCACAGCCAGCACAGAGCTGGTTTTTTTGGAGACCAAAAGGCGCACGTTTTTCGTGACGCCAAGTGGCCTTGAAAGGGCGTTGAGGCGCCACTGCCACTCCGACGGCGCTGGTCCGGCTCCGCGCATGACACCGCCGAAGAGCCAGCACCAGCCGCCGAGCAGCCTAACGGAGAGGGCAAAGACTCCCAGCATCCAAGCCACGGCCAGCCAAGGGACTATTTGGGGGAATGCGCCATACACAGTTCCAGCGACCAGCGCGGTTCCTGCCATTTCGGTAGCCCTGGTGGACGCGCCAAGCGCGGCGGAAGCCGCCACAGGCTCTGCGGCCAAATATGCATAAGTGCCAATGCCCAGCGCGAGCATGACCGCAAGCGAGGCACAGGCGGCTAGGTACTTCGCCTGCGGCCCCCTGTCGCGCAGGAGGCGGAACGCAAGCACCGCCGCCATGAACACGAGCGCCCCCTGCCAGAGCGTGTGCAGCAACGTCCAGCCAATGACTTGGAGACAGTGCGACTGCCAGAGATGAATCATTGGCCCCCCTTGGTCATGGGCGCAGACGGCGCCGCATCCGCTTCGGCGCGGTCGAGCAGTTCCCTGATCTGGGCCAGTTCCTCGCCTGATGCCGGCCGCGAGCTGAGCGCGTGCATCACCAGCTTTGCGGCTGACCCGCCGAAGGCGCGCGACATGAGGTCGTCAACAAGCGACCGCTGTGTCTGGTCCTCGGTGCTGGTCGGCGCATAGACGTGGCTCCGCTCGGACTCGTCCCGCGTGACCAGCCCCTTTTCCGCCATCACCTGTAGTGCCTTTAGGACCGTCGTGTAGCCAAGGTCCTTCTTCT
>Ga0268262_10003950_pt1 | contig 15621 bp, 13 predicted proteins | sample TergutNc150P3_FD_190354 | JGI IMG/M metagenome (GOLD analysis project Ga0268262, IMG submission 190354) | Nasutitermes corniger P3 segment gut microbial community from laboratory colony in Florida, USA - Nc150 P3 (SPAdes) (version 2) | ecosystem: Host-associated > Arthropoda: Insects >... | reverse complement strand
GAGAACGGAGAACGGAGAACGGAGAACGGAGAACGGAGAACGGAGAACGGAGAACGGAGAACGGAGAACGGAGAACGGAGAACGGAGAACGGAGAACGGAGAACGGAGAACGGAGAACGGAGAACGGCTTTTCTAATTGTAGCGGGTTCATGCGGGACGAGTCAACGGGCTTTTTCATTTTCATAGGGACGCTCCTTTTGTTTCGGTTCGGGCGTACATTACGCTCTTGCGGATTATAGTAGCATAAACTGATTAAAGGCTCAATGGGGGGGAAGGCAAAAGAGCAAAGAGCAGGTAGCAATTAGCAAAGGTAAGATTGTTGTATCTTGCTTTGCTCTTTGATACTTGCTATTTGCTCTTTATTCCTAATTCCTCACTCCTAATTCCTAATTCTTCCCTCTGCGCCTCCGCGATCTCTGCGAGAGGTCTTCTTCACACGTCTTCTTCACACGTCTTCATACTTCATATTGAACCAACCGGTTTTATAGTATATAATAAATCATTCAGAATAATTCCAGGGGGATGGCAATGGGAAACGCGGCGGCGGATATTGGCCTTATCGGGCTGGCGGTAATGGGTGAGAACCTTGTGCTTAATATGGAAAGCAAAGGGTTTTCTGTGGCGGTGTACAACAGGACTACTTCAAAAGTAGACGATTTTGTACAGGGCAGGGGACAAGGCAAGAAAATCACCGGCTGCCACAGCGTGGCGGAACTGGCGGCGTCTTTAAGCAGTCCGCGCAAGGCTTTCATCATGGTTAAGGCCGGGCAGGCGGTCGATGACGCCATTGAACAGCTTCTGGGAGTCTTTGAAAAAGGCGATATAATCATTGACGGCGGTAATTCCAATTACCAGGACACGATCAGGCGTACCGCTTACGTCGAATCAAAGGGCCTGCTGTATATCGGAACCGGGGTTTCGGGCGGCGAGGAAGGGGCCTTAAAAGGGCCTTCGATCATGCCGGGCGGATCGCCTGCGGCATGGTCTGAAGTTAAAAAGATTTTTCAGGGAATCAGCGCAAAGGTTGAGGGAAACACGCCCTGTTGCGACTGGGTGGGAGAAAACGGCGCGGGCCATTTTGTAAAAATGGTTCACAACGGAATTGAATACGGCGACATGCAGCTTATCTGCGAAACTTATGACCTTATGAAAAACGTCCTGGGCCTTTCCTGCGATGAAATGGGCAATATCTTTGACGAATGGAACAAAGGAAGCCTGAGCAGTTACCTCATCGAAATTACTAGAGACATACTTCGTTATAAAGATACGGACGGACAGCCCCTTGTCGAGAAAATTCTTGACACGGCGGGGCAGAAAGGAACAGGCAAATGGACAGGCATTGCCGCGCTGGATCACGGCGTTCCGCTTACCCTGATCGGCGAGGCGGTTTTCAGCCGCTGTCTTTCTGCGGTGAAAGACGAGCGGGTGCGAGCCGCGAAAGTTTTTTCAAAACCGAAGGCCGTTGCTATTGCGGACAAGGCCGCTTTTGTCAAAGACCTGGAAAAAGCGTTGTACGCCTCCAAAGTGGTTTCCTACGCGCAGGGCTATTTGCTGATGAGGGAAGCGGCGAAAGAGTACAAGTGGAATCTTAACTACGGCGGCATCGCGCTGATGTGGCGCGGCGGCTGTATAATCCGCTCGGTCTTTCTGGGCAAGATAAAAGAAGCGTTTGATAAAAACCCCGGCCTGGACAACCTTCTCATGGACCCCTTCTTTACTAAAATACTGGAGGATGCCCAGGATTCCTGGCGCAGGGTTATTGCGGCGGCGGTACAGAGCGGGATAACAACTCCGGCATTCAGCAGCGCCCTTGCCTATTTTGACGGCTACCGCAGCGAGCGGCTTCCGGCGAATCTCTTGCAGGCCCAGCGCGACTACTTTGGCGCGCATACCTACGAGCGCACCGACAAACCGCGCGGGGAGTTCGCCCATACCAACTGGACCGGGCACGGGGGGACGACGAGTGCCTCTACTTATGTCGTCTAACGCTTGGAAAATTAGGAAGTAGGAATGAGGAATTAGGAATAAGCTTCATGAAAATCCTTGTAGTAGGTTCAGGGGGCAGGGAACATGCCCTTGCCTGGAAATTTGCACAGTCTCCAAAAGTGGAAAAAGTCTTTGTCGCGCCCGGAAACGGAGGGACGGCGGCTGAAGCCAAATGCGAGAATATCGCAATGCAGGCAGATCCCGCCTCCGCCGAAGGGCAGGAAAGTCTCAAGGACTTTGCCCTGATGGAAAAAATCGACATTACTGTTATAGGCCCGGAAGTGCCGCTTGCCGCAGGTATTGCGGACACATTCCGCAGGGCAGGGCTTAACGTCATCGGTCCGGGAAAGCAACAGGCGCAGCTTGAGTCCAGCAAAATCTACTCTAAGGCTTTTATGGTGAAATACGGCGTCCGCGCCGCTTCCGGTATGAGTTTTACCGATCCGGTAAAGGCCCTCGCCTTTGCGGACGGGTATTTCAATTCCGAAACCGCCCCCCTTGTGATAAAAGCCGACGGTCTTGCCGCCGGAAAGGGCGTTGTGATTGCACAGAATATGGCGGAAGCCGAAAAGACGATTGCCGCTTTTATGCAACAGAAAAGCCTTGGCGACGCAGGCGATTCGGTTCTGATGGAAGAATTTCTTGAAGGGAACGAAGTTTCCGTGCTGGCGGCGGTAAGCGTTACCGGGGGTAAAGGTTATATACTGCCCTTTATCTCAGCGCGGGATCACAAACGCCGTTTTGAGGGGGCGCAGGGGCCGAACACCGGAGGCATGGGGGCTATAGCCCCTGTTCCCGATTTTTCACAGGAAGCGCAGGACGATTTTATTAAATCAATTTTGGAACCGACGCTTAAGGGCATCAGGACTGAGGGCTTTGACTACCGGGGGTTTATCTTTTTTGGATTGATGGTACATAACAACCGTTGCTATCTGCTTGAGTACAACGTGCGCCTCGGCGATCCTGAAACGCAGGCTGTATTGCCGCTTATGGATTTTGACATTGTTGATCTTTGCGAAGCCATGATTGCCGGACGTGAGTTTCACCTAACATGGAAACAGGGATCTGTCTGCGCCCCTGTCGCCGTTGCCGAGGGTTATCCCGGCCCCTACCGCAAGGGCGACACCATTTCCGTTGACTTAAGTATGCTGGAAAAAACCGGCGCGAAAATATTCATCAGCGGGGCTTTTAAGGGCATTGGGGCGAATGGATCTCCCGCCCCATCACTGCTTACATCCGGCGGCAGGGTGCTGACGGTTTCCGCTTTCGGTTCCAATGCCGATGAAGCCTACGCCCGCGCCTACAAGGGTCTTGAGGCAATCAGCTTTGACGGCATGGGTTTCCGCCGTGACATAGGCAGAGAACAAATATGAAGAAAAATCAACCGCCCGATGATAACCCCCAAATGTCGCCTAACGAAGCTAACGCTTCACTTGAAGAATTAATAGCCAGGATGACAGCAATGAGGGACACGCTCGCCGCATACGAGGCGGGCATGAACCACCGCGAACTCAAACACATCCGTAACGAAGAGGACATGATAAAAAAAATGCCCTTCGCAAAAAAAGCTCTGGACCTCGCCTTTGAACATCAGGAACTAATAACCCCCGAATTTTTAGAAAAATTCTGGGAAGACCAGGCCCGCTTTCTTACCATGAAAGACCTCTATGAAAAGACCAAAGAGTTACATGAAAAGCTGAAGGAAATCTGTTCCGATGCCTCCGAAACACCGAATAAAACCGAGGGCACCACAACCAACGGCTAGCACAATTTTATAGAAACCGAAAAAATAATTTTTTCTCTTTCATGCAATCAAAATGATCATTTGCGCCCTATATATAGTGGAGGCAAATATGCAGGAAATATACGACCCGTTAAGCAATGCCGTAAATAGCTTGTTCGGGCTTTCGTACCTTTTTCCCTATCAGCGGCTGGTAGTGGCAAATATACTTGAGGCGGCAGAGGCGGCGGGGCTTACTTTAAACTGGCCTGCCAATGGGCAAAGCGGCCTGTCGGCCTTGAATGAACCAACTGGTCTGACTAGTCATTTTGACCAGGCAGACGAGCCAATAACGGATACCGACCGGGGCTGTCTTGGCCGCCAGATTGTAATACTACCCACGGGCGCGGGAAAATCGCTTTGTTTCCAGCTTCCGGCAATGATCATCGAAGGGCCGACGCTTGTCATTTACCCCATCCTCTCGCTTATGGCGGATCAGAAACGCCGCCTGGACGAAAAAGGGTTTTCCCCGGTTGTCCTGCGCGGCGGGCAGTCAAAAGAAGAACGCGATGAAATCTGGAAGAAACTGGAATCGGGTGAGAGCAAATTCATTATCGCAAACCCGGAAGTTCTGCTTACCGAACAGGTGATGAAACGGTTTGAAAAGATAAAGATCGTTCATATTGTTATTGACGAAGCGCACTGCGTCAGCGAATGGGGGGAAAGTTTCCGTCCAAGCTACCTTGAGATCAACAAGATTATTAAAAATATTTCTAACGCAAATAAGGAAGCCGCCAACGGTGCCGCCACCAACGGCGGCGCAGTTCCTCTGGTAACGGCGTTTACCGCGACGGCAAGCGCGCCGGTTCTGGAAAAAATCAAAAAATATATCTTTGGCGAACTGGAAGCCAGCCAGATCGTGGGAAATCCTGACAGGCCGAATATCTCCTACGCCGCGAAAGGCTGTATAGTAAGGGAACTTGCCGTGCGGGATCTGCTGGTGCAAAACGCCCGCCCGGCGATTGTGTTCTGCTCGTCCAGACCGGGGACGGAGAAACTTGCCCGTTACCTCAGAATAAGCCTGGGGGAAATGGGCATGGACTGGCATAACGAGATACGTTTTTACCATGCCGGTTTAAGCAGGGAAGAAAAATCAGACGTGGAAAAATGGTTCATGGGTAACAGCCGGGCAACGTTATGCGCTACTTGCGCCTATGGGATGGGGGTGGATAAAGCCGATGTACGCACCGTTATACACAGGGACTGCGCCCCCTCCGTGGAGGCGTATTTGCAGGAATCGGGCAGGGCGGGCCGCGACGGCTCCCAGTCAAAGGCGATACTCCTGTGGGGGCCGGATGACAAAATCAGCCTGCGCCGCGCAAAAACAGAAACAGACCGCATGAGGCTTTCCGGCCTTTTGGATTACGCGCGTGACACAACCCAATGCAGAAGGCAGGCCCTTTTGAAAATGCTCAATTATGACAGTAACGGAGAAAGCCCGGAAACTCAATGCTGTGATGTCTGCGAACATCAGGCAAGCGCTGCGTTACGCGAAGAGTCCGGCGTTCTTGATTTTTTCCATAAAAACAAACGCTGTTATTCCCTGAATGAAGCGGCGAATATTATGGCGCGGTCAAAAAGCCATTTCTGGTCAGAAGAAGAGGCAAAGCAGACGGTAAATTATTTGCTTGACATTGGCAGGCTTAAAAAATCAAATAATCCCCTGTGGAAGGGAACAATAAGCAGTAAATGCGTATGATGACATATCTTCTATTCTTGTAGTAATTATTAAAACCGTGTATATTAATTCAAATGGAAACACGGATAATTCCTGAACCCGCAGATAAAACTATCAGAATAGATATTGAAAAAGACCGTGCGACGGAAGCCGCTCTTGCGGGCGGAATGCTTAAGCCCGGTGAAGAAGTCGGGGGAGTTCGTGTAGACGGATTGCTTTCCACGTCCGGCGGGGAAGCTGAGGTCTATCTATGTACGAAGGGCGATGAAAATTTTGTCCTAAAATATTACTATGCAAAAAAACCGAACATGGAAGTGGAAGGTAAAATAAAGTCCATTTCTCATCAGAACATTATTTCAATACTGGACTGCGGCGAGTATAAGGACAGGTTTTTTATCATTTCCGAATATGCCTCAGGCGGAGCTTTGGATGACAAACTGCCCGATGGTACGTACAAGTACCTGCCTTTAAGCGATGACGAGGTTCGGCAAATCGTACGAGAAGCTATAGACGCATTTGATACTTTCCACAAGGCTGGAATTACCCATCGCGATATAAAGCCTGGCAACCTTTTTTACAAAAATCATGAACCCCTTGCGAACGGCAGATACAAAGGCAGCCACTTGATGATTGGCGACTTCGGAATCGCCACTCTCATTGATGTTGACGCGGGGATGAGCAAATGCATAACGGAAACCGGCGCAAGAACCGAAGGCTACGCCGCGCCTGAGGCGTATACCGGCATTATCGGCAATGAATATGACTACTATTCACTGGGCATTACGCTCTGGACTCTGCTTACGGGCATGGAGCCTTTTGTCAACGAAGAAGGCAAGCCCCTGTACTCCGGCCAGATAACGCTGGACACCATTCAGGGCAAGACCGTTGAAAACCTGCTCTCCCGTTCCCCCGGAATGAGCGCCTTCATGCAGAAGCTTATACGGGGGCTTTTAACTGTACGCCACGACAAGCGCTGGAAATACGATGAAGTAACGCGCCACCTTGCGGGCGAGAATGTCGAACTGTTCACCGAAGTGCGGACATTGCCGTTAGTTGAAATCGGCGGCGAAAGCTGTTCGTCATATCAGGAAATCGCCCGCGCCATCATCAGCCATCCCGAAGAAGGTAAAAAGTTTATTTTTAAGGGCAGGCTTTTGAACTACCTCGTCCAGATTGACCAGAAACTCGTGGACAGGCTGATCGATCTGGTTGACAGTTACAGCGCCGAGAATCGGGAAGACGAAGGCGCGGTCTTTATAAGTTATTCCCTATGCCCAAACATGGCCTTTCCGCTGGAACACGGCCTTTCAATCAGCAGTCTGGAAGAGATGTTCACGATTCTGGATACAGACCCCGACGCGATACTTCCTTTTCTTAGGGACGAGAGAAGGGGTTTTTACGCCTACCTCGAAGTTTCAGGCCTTGGCGAGCATGGCAAAAAGGTAAAGGAAATCGTGAACGCCACCACCGGGGACATCAGGGCGGTGTCGCGGATCATCGCCACATTTCAGAGCAACGTGATAAGCCCCTTCCAGGACGGAATCAACAACGGATACCGGCTGGCTTCTTTGGAAGACCTGTACAATCTGCCCGATTACTTAAAAGAACGGACTATGATTTTTATTGAGCGTAACTACGGCCTGTTGCCCGCATGGATAGAGAATCTTACCGGAAAAAATATTGACACCTGGTTGTTATTGCTTTCGGAACAAAAAAAGCGCGTTGCCCGCTGGCCCGCGTGGGAATACTTCACCTTGTTTTTGCAGGGCCTTGATTCTTACGATAAAATTCAGAAAAACGGCACTTTTTGCCTGTATGAAAAAGACGGCAAAAAAGGCTTGTATCGCATAACGGCAAACACAAGCCATGCGGAACTGCTCTACGGTGTGGAAGTTGGCGGCAATCGCCTAACGCTTAAAAGAAAAGACGGCACGACCGCATTCAGCGGAATATATGCGGTTAATCTCTGTGCCGGGTACGACGGGTACGGCGTTTCCATGCTGCCGTTCCTTGACGCGCAAAACAGGATGGCGGTTTTTGACGGCTCAATGCTCTATTACTTCGATATAAATTCAGGCGTTAAAGAGTCGCGTTATGAATTAAAAGACGGCGAAGTCAACCTGCTCAAAGGAATGGACAGCACCGTCTCCGCCCTTGATATTGCCCGGAGCTTTAAAGAAAAAAATAACTTTGCCGACATGAACAGGATTATTTACGCCTTCTGGCTACAGTTTGGGCAAGAACAAAAATACGAAACAGAGCGGGAACTTTTGCTTTTTATCAACAGGGAGAACATGGAATGTTTGCCGTATTCTTATGATTTTTTTCTATGTGAAATAGGCTATACATATTTTGCTGAAAACTTATACAGTGAAGCGTTACCTTATTTTGAAGAGGCATTGTCGATCAATCCCACAGGCATTGGTTCAACCGGTCAATCGTACAATTACAGTTACGGCTTGACGCTTTGTTCCATGGGAGGCCAGGATAACTGGAATAAGGCTATAGAATATTTTAAAAGGGCGATTGAAATAACGTCTGATAAACCGCAGCCTCTGGTATTGCACGGTGTTTGTTTGCACGACCTGGGCTACTATACCGAAGCCATTGCCTGTCTGGACATGGCGTTGAAGTACAAAACTTTAAGCAATGCTGAAAAAGGCCCTGTTTTTGTGACAAGGGCAATGTGTTACGATGCTTTGGGCATGAAGGAAAAAGCGGACAAGGACAGGGCAGAAGCGGAGCGTTATGCGAAACTTTCTGCGGTATAAATTGACGAAACAAAGGAGCATATAATGGCAGCACTGATCTGCGCCGCCTGCGATAAAGAAAACCGGGACATTGCGAAATACTGCCGCTTCTGCGGAAAGATGATACCTGCTTCTGCTCCTGCGTCCGCGCCTGCAATCGCCATTCCCTCTGACTATGTTGGGCATGACAAAATACGCGCAGAGCTTGAAAAAATAAAGAGCAACATAAAATTTCAAAAACGGCGGCAGAGTGCCGGCGTGGGCGGGACTATCGGCTCAAAGATATTTGTCTTCAGGGGGAAAACCGGGGCGGGCAAGACCCTTGTGGCAAAACATTTTATTGAGGAACTTCGCCGGGAAGGATGCCTTTCCTCCGAAATAATTACCAACAAAGAAGCCAGGGAACTTTCAAAAACGTATAACGATGAATACGCCATTGCCAGATTCCTTTCTGAAACAAAACCCGCGGCCCTGGTGGTGGACAACGCCACGGAAAAAGAAAAACTCGCTTATATTCACGAATTGATCCTCGCGGCCAGCAAATCTGCACAGGAGTGTATCTGCATTATAATCGGTAACAGCGAAGGCTTTGACGAATTCTTTGGCAAGAATACCGAAGACCGTCAGCGTGTTACCCAGGATTTTAATTTTCAGGACCTTTCGCTCGACGACCTTACCCTGATTTTAATGAAGAAACTGAAGGAGCGCGGTCTGATCTTTGATCCCTGTTTGAAAAAACATTTTTCGTCTTACATACAGGAACGAAGGAATGATTCTTCCTGCGAATATAAAAACGGCTGGCTGATTGAAAAAGACGTTATTCCGGCGATTGACAAAAACCAGCAGGCCCGCCTGGAAAAACTTGAAAGCGCGTCAGTCACGGACGAAGACTTCAAGACCATAAAAGCTGAAGATCTTCCGCTTAAAAATAGGCCTAAGACTGCGGATGAAATCCTTGCCGAGCTTGACGGCATGATAGGGCTTGCAAAGGTTAAGACCGCAGTGCGGCAGCTTATCGAGACTATCAGTATGCAAAAAGAGCGCGAAGAAAAAGGCGGCGCTACGGCAAAGACCCAGGCAATTCACCTGTGTTTCTATGGCAATCCCGGCACGGGGAAAACCACTGTCGCCCGAAAACTTGGGGCGCTGTTCCAGGCCATGGGGCTTTTGCCCACAGACAATATGCTGGAGGTGACCAGGGCCGACATGGTGGCGGGCTATGTGGGACACACTGCGCCCCAGGTGAACACTGTGTGCGACAAAGCTTTAGGCGGTATCCTCTTTGTAGACGAAGCCTACGACTTATGCCGTGATGGATTCGACAGTTATGGGAACGAGGCGGTAACGGCGTTATTAAAACGCATGGAAGACGACCGGGGAAAGTTCGTCGTTGTCGCCGCTGGTTACCGTAAAGAGATGGATAATTTTCTTCAGTCCAACTCCGGTTTTAAAAGCCGCTTCACCCATTTTCTGGAACTGGACGATTACAACCCGGACGAGCTTTTCGCCATTTTCGCGTCAATGGCAAAATCAAACGGTTACACGCTTTCTGGCGGCGGGGAAAAGCGGGCAAAGGAAGTCATTGCTGAGATACACCGAACCAGGGGCAAGGACTTTGCCAATGGCCGCACCATGCGTAACCTTCTTGACGACACGATACGCCGGATGCCGGAACGCCTCGCCTCCCTTACCCAGGCAGAGCGCACTGTCGAGGCCCTTTCAACGATCACAGAATTGGACTTCCCCTCCGAGAAAAAAGAGGAGCGCACTGTCAACGAAATTCTCGCGGAGCTTGACGCGATGATAGGCATGACGGACATCAAAAAGACAGTCCGCGAAATTGCCAACAAAATTCAAATACAAAAAGAACAGGAAGAAAGAGACGGGACAAAGAGCGCGGGCGAAGGGAACAACATTGTGATTACAGGCAATCCTGGTACCGGCAAGACAACGATTGTCCGCACATTGGGCGCGTTGTTTAAGGCAATCGGCCTTCTTAAAACGGATACGGTTATTGAGGTGAACGGCAATGACCTTAAGGGGTCGTACCTGGGGCAATCGAAGGACAAAGTCAACGAGAAATGCGACGAGGCTATGGGCGGCATCCTTTTTGTCGATGAGGCCTATGTGTTAGCCGACACCCAAAGGGGCGGGGCGGCGGATCAGTACGCCAGGGAGTCGGTGGAAATTTTGATGACCCGTCTGGAAAACGACCGGACAAAGTTTGTCGGCGTAGTCGCGGGCTATGAAAAAGAGATGCAAATGTTCCTTGATACGGTGAACCCTGGAATGAGGCGGCGTTTCAAGCATTACCTCCATCTGAACGATTACAGCGCGGAAGAGCTTTTCGCGATTTTCAATTCTATGGTAAAGAAAGCCGGTTATACCCTGACACCGGATGCAAGCGAAGCCGCAAAATCGGCTATCGCCGATATGTACAGCAACAAGGGGCCGAATTTCGGCAACGCAGGAGAAATCCGGGTGTTCTTTGAAAGAGTCACCAGCAGGCTGGCAACCAGGCTTGCGGCGCTCTCCAAAGAAGAACGCGCCGATAAACTGAAAACCATTGAGGCTTGCGACATACCGGCTAACGAAGCATGAACCTTTGTTATCTGTTACCTGTTATTTGAATACAGCACCTTCCCCACGCGGTCGATATGGGCTTTCAGGTCAAGGTTTGATAACCAGTCATAAATTGAAACATCAACAAAATAGGGCATATCCGAATCGTCAAAATCTCCGGCGATATGCAACAAATCGGTATGGGTAAAAGTTTCGTCAGTTTTTAGGGACAGATCAATATCGGAACCCCTGCGGTATTTCCCTTTTGCCCTGCTACCGTAAAGAACGGCTTCCCTGATGCCGGGGTATGCGCGGAAAATTAAATCGAGCGTGTTAAGGGTTCTGTCGGGCAATCCGTATTCCATATTATTCCATGCTGGTCATTTTTCCTGCAAATGTGGCAAGCTGATTATAATAATTGCCAGTTATTGCGGCAGCCAAATCTTCGGCTGTCTTTTCATCATACGAATGGGCGGCAAGATTTCGATCTTTTATCATATCCATCCATACCTGTCCGTCTTCTATAAGGCCCTTGTTGAAGGCGTGACGAACCGCGCCCTTGCTGCCGATAATGCCGGTAATTCCCTGTTCTTCAAGGTAGTCCTTCATTACATTCCAGGCCATTTCAAAGGTAAACTCAAAACCCTGTATCATTCCCTGTTTTTCAAGATCGGTCAGACCACGGCTTGCCGCAAGCTCCACGGCGTTTTTCAATGTGGCAAGGGCTTTTTTGTAGTTGCTAAAACGTTGCTTCCAGCGTATGTCTTCGTCTGTTTGTTCCATAAATTTAAGTATAAAGGGTATAATACCGCAGGGCAAGTTCCAATTTCCCTCCTTAAATTTTAATTGGTTACATGCCAAATTTCTCCTCAAACCTCCTCCTCCAAAAGGGTGACAAGACAAAATATATTTCTCAAAAATTTTAAATCATTATTTTTGCTTATTTAGGGCTTTTTCTATAGCCCTATCAATAGATTGTTCTAAATCATTTATTATTTTTTGTTGAAATTTCTCCAAATCGACCAAAATATCATTATGAAGTTTTTTTTTAACTTTTCAATTTTCCTTTGTTCAGATATGATTAATAATAATGACCTATGAACAACAATGCCTTAACGCCCAAAAACCCTTATCCTTGCCTCGACTTTATTCCCCCATGAGGAATGGATACCTACAGAAGCAAATATTTGGGTTGCCAAAAGCCGCCTTGGTGTCAAGTAAAAAACGCTATACACGACAAACGCATGAACATACGGTTTTGGAAGAGAATTAACCACGAACCACACGAACTCTTACTTAGTATTTGCCGGAAAACCTTCATGTTCTATCTTTTTTCATGGAATTTGAAGGTTAAAAATGGTTTTCTAACAGCAAGTTCGTGTTGGTTCGTGTGGTTCGTGGTAAAAATTCATTCATGCGTTTGTCCTGAACTAATGCTACCCTTCCAGAAGGGTAGCATCGTGTCTGCTGTTGAGGTCTACCCTTCCTGAATAGACTTCAAATTATCAATATCTTCCTATATACTGGCGTAAAAAGGAGGAACCGCATGAACTGCCCGAATAAAATCTGCAAACAGCAAATTCCTGATGATTCGTGTTTCTGCGACCAATGCGGCGTTCACCTTCTGCGTTGCGATAAATGCGGTTTTGTCGGTATGGGCAAGTTCTGCGGTAGTTGCGGTGGCTCCATGTCCGCCATACAGGTCAGCGAAACACCGGCAGCCCCTTCGCCGTCCGTACCTTCGTCAGCAGCGACCGTCATTGTATCGTTGCCCGCAGAAAAAATTTATTTGTGCCACCTTGAAGGCTGGAATATGGAAATTGCGGACGGCAACATTCTTGGCAGGACAAACGGCCCCCATGCGGCTATGCTCGGCAAGTTCCCTGTGGTTTCATCAACCCATGCGAAAGTTACGCGGGAAAATGGCGCGTGGTTTATCACGGATTTGAATTCCACGAATAAGACTTATGTCAATGGCGCGAAACTGGAGCCGAATGTTCCGGCAAAAATAAAACAGAATGACGTTGTCATACTCGCCAATGTTACATTTACTGTGAGACTCGCATGAGGAGTAACTAATGGCTGAAAATATACAACTGCGGCAGCAGGAAGCGCGGGAACAATCCAAAGAAGCGGCGGCGCGGCAGAATGCCGCGATTCAGGAAACTACCGCCCTATGCAGGCACTGCGGCGGCGCACTTGATCCTGAATTCCCGTTCTGCCCCTCTTGCGGGGAAAAAGTCGGCGGCGAGGAAAAAACCTGCGAATTCTGCCAAACCAAAACCTCAAAAGAGTTCTGCCCGCACTGCGGCAGGCGGGTTATTCCCATTCCCTGCCCCAGATGCGGGACTCCCGTTGTTTACGACGCTTGCGAAAGTTGCGGCGCGATTATAAACCCCGCCCTTGAAAAAGCGCTTGCCCAGGATGCGCCTGCCGAACTGGCGGCGATGAGCGATGAGGAAGCTGAAAAAATAGAGGCCGGTTTTAAGGCAATGAAATCAAATGAAAGCGCGGAGTTCAAGGCGTTCCAGAAGAAGCTGGTTGAACGCCAGATTTTGCTTGAGGAGCGAGACTACTTTAACAAGCGCGAAAAGCGAATCATCAAAACATTCGGCAGCCGCCCTTTCACGCTGGAACTGCCTGATCCCGCAGAGGAAGCCTTCAGGATGAAGGCTTATGCCGCTCTGGAAAAAACGGTGATTGAACGCGAGGAGAAAGCGATAGAGGCGGAATTGGAAAAATTGTTTCCGCCGTTGCCTCCGGTAGACACCAGTGTCGAAGATGCCCGCCTTGCGGAAATAGAACGGAAACGCGCAGAGATGGAAAAAAATTTCAACGAAGCGCTGGCGAAGGTGAACAGTGAAGTTGATGATTTCCGTAAAGAACAAGAACGCAAGCGCATTGAAAAAGAAGAACGCAGACGGATGGAAGAAGAGCGCAGGCGGCTTGAAGAAGAACGCAGGCGCAAAGAAGAGGAAGCGCGGCGCGAAGCTGAACGCCAGCGGCAGATAGAGCGCCAACGGCTGGAGGAAGAGCGGCGGAAAAGACGTTTTCAGGGAAATTATTATCATATAAGCCATAACGGTATGCTGACTGCGGAACTCAGAATCGGCAGCAATCAGGCTGAATGTTGGTATCATTGTACTGTCTGCGGACACGCTACTGTCGTTTACTCAGTTTCAGTTAACGGCGATAACATCACATTGGCCGGGGGAAGGAAACGCGGCGACTATTGCAGTTTCCAGGAATACAAACTGGTTGAAAATTACCAGGGAACCGTAAACAGTTCGGGAACCATACTGAGCGGGTACTGGTATAACAATGGCGCGAGCGTGCCGATTGTTTTTTACAAATGCTAGTTGTACGCCATTTGCCATTACGTTTGAAAGCGTTAATTTGTTCTGTCAGGCACCTTTGCGAATACCTGTTCAAGCGGTATTTTCAATTCGGGGAATATCCCAACAGGCATAATGCCCGTATCGTTATAAATATCAGATGATATTTTATCATTACTAAAATGATACGCGTGAATCTTCTTGTTTTCGGGGTCTACAACCCAGTACTCGCGGACTCCGGCATTGCGGTACAAATCGAGTTTTTCCTGCATTTCAATCGCGGTGTTGGACGGAGATAAAATCTCTATCACCAAATCAGGAGCCCCCCGGCAGCCTTCCGGGTATATTTTATTTTTATCGCAAATAACCAGTATATCTGGTTGTACTACCGTATCATCGTTATCATCCCCTTCATAAAAGAGTCGTACATCGTATGGAGCGGGGAATACCGTACATGGTTTTCCTTCCAGAAAATTAAAAAACTTATTAAAAATATAAGAGAGAACAATCTGATGCCTTGTATTAGGGCCGGCCATAGCATAAGCCTCTCCGTAGATAAGCTCGTAACGCTCGCCTTCTTTTAGTTCCCATTCTTTATAATCGGCGTAAGTAAAATTCCGCTCTTCTTTTGGCAATGCCCCCATAATACCCTCGTTATTTATTATACACATCCGCAGAAATAAAACAACCTTGCTTTTCTCATAATAAATTCAATGAGCAAGATACAATTCTTTCCGTGCTTCCTCAAGTGAGTGATACCATTTGCCGGGTATTTTACCGCTGGCTATATCTTTAGCCTCTTGCATAGCTGCCAAAGTCGGCATTAAAAGGGGGATTTTCGGCATGAAGGGGACGGCCTCCCCGTACATACATTCCGTAGCAGTTTCGAACCGTAGGTTCGCGGTCTCGGTCGCTGTAATCATATTTTGAATTTTGGTGTCAGATACCACGCGCTGTCTCAAAACCTTATGCGCCTACAGCAAGTTTTTCGTGAATAAGATCGTTAATTACCGCAGTTTGGCTTTTGTGAAACTTTTGCGCCTGTGTACGCAAGTATTCGGCGGCATCCCGGTCGAGTTCGTTTAACAGCACGGCGTTATGCGCGAAACCGGGCTTTATCCCCTGTTTCAAAAGATTTGGTCCCAACTCAAAGGTGTTTTTAGTATAATATTCATCCCAATATTCGCACTCGGCATCGGTTATTCCGGTTTCTTTTTCAACTTCTGTCATAATTTTATACCCCTTCCTCAAACTGATATAAAAAACGGCTTCTGCATGGCATAGCATGAAACACGTTTACCATATCCTCCCCAATCTCATTATACAATATTTCGGCTGGATTTGCTTCCATATTAAAGCCCAAAAGAATATAGACGTTTTCACGATTGCCATATTTACCAGCATATCGGCACGTTTCAAAAGCATGGCGAATGTCCGCTTCGGTAAATCCATGCTTAAAGGCTGATTTGCGAAATCTGAACTGCAAATCCATAAACCAGTATGCTCAATAAATATAGTGAAAAACAAGCC
>Ga0268262_10003949_pt1 | contig 15622 bp, 16 predicted proteins | sample TergutNc150P3_FD_190354 | JGI IMG/M metagenome (GOLD analysis project Ga0268262, IMG submission 190354) | Nasutitermes corniger P3 segment gut microbial community from laboratory colony in Florida, USA - Nc150 P3 (SPAdes) (version 2) | ecosystem: Host-associated > Arthropoda: Insects >... | reverse complement strand
GGAGCCGATAGCGGACGCCGTGCGTTCGATTTTAGACGGCCACCTGGTTCTGTCGCGCCGCCTCGCGCATAGGAACCACTACCCCGCCATCGACGTGCTTCAGAGCATATCGAGGTGCATGTCCGACATCGCGTCTAAGGAGCACCGGGCGGCGGCGGGAAAGGTGAAGGACGCGATGGCGGCCTACGCGGAGAGCGAGGACTTGATACAGATAGGCGCCTACGCGACGGGGACGAACGAGCGGATAGACAGGGCGATCCGCCTGAACGCGCCGATAACGGAGTTCCTGCGTCAGGCGAGGGACAGCTCAACGACGCTGGAAGAGACTCTGAAAAAGCTCGAGGCGATCGCGAAGTGAAAAAATTCGTCTTCAAATTGGACACCCTCCTGAAAGTCAAGAAGAACAAGGAGGACGAGATCAAGCGCAAGCTCGCGAAGAAGAACCGCGAGGCCGAGGCGGTGCGGACGGAGATCGAGGCGGCGCACGCGGAGCTGAATGACTTCCAGCGGAACGTTAAAGAACAGCGCACGCAAGGCGGCGAGAGCGTGGCGGATCTGCGCCAGTCGGTCTCCTACAGAAACGCGCTTAAGCTCAAACTGCTGAAAGCCGGGCAAAGGTTAGACAACGTGATGGTTGCGGCCTACGGCATAAACCAAGAGCTGATAAAAGCCGCGCAAGAGCGCCGAGCGGTGGAGATCATCAGGGAGAAGCGTTACGAAGAGTGGAAAAAAGAGAACGCCGCGGCGGAGCAGAAATTCATAGACGACCTATCGCAGCAAATGTATATCCGGGCAAATAAGTAAGATGGATTGATAAAGATTAATAATGTACAATATCAAAACAATTCTAACGGCCATAACGGCTCTAACGGCCGCGGCGTTCGCCGATCCGGTGGTGATCACCGGCAAGGATCTCCCGAGATTCTTGGGGAAGCCTATCGCGTCCATAGTCGTCATGAACGGGAGCGGCGCCGCCATCCCATTTCAGATAGACGAGGTGACCAAGGACGGCGAGTACGTGCTTGACAAAGGCGAATCGCCCAATGTCAAGGCCGGGAACGGGTTGCTGGACGAGCGGGACGAGATTGTATTTTTATGGAACGACGCGGATATCGCCGTCACCGGCGCGGATACAGGTATCGATACCGGCGTCAATAATAATACCGATAACGGTATAAGCGCCGACATAACTCTAACCCGCGGCAATGAAAAGCGCACTGTCAAAATCTTCCTTGACGCGGCCTCTTCCCTGCCCCGCTCTTCCAAGAGTTACATCAACTACAACCATAACACCGGGCGCGTGTCCACCCCTTACTACTATGCCGAATTCGCCAAGGACCGTTTTCACTTCGTGCGCGCCGGTGTGATGAACTTCGCGTCGGGCAGGTACGTCGACTTGACTAACGAGTTGCGGGTGGAGATACTGCTCAAGACGCTTTTCGGGCTGATACCCATCCGTTACGGGGAGGGGGACATCGTTTGTTTTGTCCGCAGGTACAAGGTTGGCCCCATACGCCTGATCCGCCGGGGCGATTTTCACTTGAATTTGGGGTTGGGGGTCAAGGGCAGCAAAGCGGCGGTCAATCAGATATGCTACTCCAGGGTGGTGAAGGTGCCGGTCTACGTTCACCTGCCGATCCGTTTCCGCACGCTGTTCGGTCAGGCGCACGTGGAGATGACGCCGGTGATAAGGGATGCGGGCAGGCGCTTCATCTTCGCGGTGCCGTCGAGGAAACTCTACTTTCCCATAAGCGGCGCCGATATAGACACGCTGCAACAATCAATGCCGCTGCGCCAAATGTTCACGCTCAAAAACGGGGTCTTAGGGTACGGCTGGATACTGGACGCGACGACGCCCCCCGAACACATATCCGGCAGCGGGTTCGTAATGCGACGGCCCGGAACAAGGGGAACGGGTCTGGCCGAATGCGGTTTTCGGCTAACAGTTAGGGATGTGCCCAGAGGAAATTATTATATTACTAATTGGGTGCTATTTTCGGGAGGAAATTCCGGAGACATAGAAAAGCTGGGAAAGGGTCTGATGGAACCGGTAGTAATAAGCGAGGAAAAACATGGCGACCACTGACGCAAATATCAACGCAGAAGCTAACGGCCCGGAAACCACGTCCCTGGGCAGTTTGTGCGACGCCGTTTTAACACTGCGCACCCCATACGACGACATCGCCGAACAGATTGAGGACGCCGCCTATTTCGAGTACGAGCGCGGCGGCCTTGAGCACGCCGTGGAGCTTCTCGGCGGCCTCGCCCGTTTTTTTGAGGGATTGCGCAACAAGAACGAGGAGGTGAGCCGCGATCTGGCGCAGGTTTACCTGCTAATCGGGCAGATATATTTGTACGCCGGCAATTTCGAGGAGAGCATAGCGTGGATAAACAATTCCATAGTCGTGGACGACATGTACCCGGTCTCTTACCATAGTTTGGCGCTGGCGTTCAGGAGCATCGGCGACGAGTCTATGGCCATAAAGAGTTTGGAGCAGGAGATACGCGTCGCGCCGGGTAATTACTACTCGTACCTGCTGCTTGCCGATCTATATGAGAAAAACGGGGATTTCGCGCGATTTGAGGATGTGCTGCGGCGGCTTTTGGAGCGCGCGCCGGACAATGTCCAGGGGCTGCACCGGTTGATACGGCACTGCGAGCGCGTGGGCGGGGGCGCGGATGTGGAGTTGCTGAGGCGGCGGCTGCTGAACAATACCAAAGGCCTGAGCCGCATAGAGGCGGTGATCCGCGCCTATCACTTGGCGCAGTCGAAGCGGGAGCGGGAGGCGGCGGAGTTTCTGGAGGCTTGGGGCGAAGAGGCGCCGGACGTCTCCATCAACCACTTAGCTAACGCGCACATCTACGGTCAAATGGGCCTGCACTCAAAAAAGCGCCGTGAAATGTCGCTGTTCCGTATAAAGAATCACGCGCGCGAAGATGTAATGAAAATAAAGATAGCCGAGTTCGCCTCGGTATTCGGGGAAGAAGCGGCGGAGAAAATCAGGCGAAGCCTCAGAGTGGCGGGCATGGTTTAAAAATGCATACAACGAAAATCACAAAACAAATCGCCGCGCTCACGCTGATAATCCTAACAACCGCAAGCATCGCGGCGGCAGACGGTCGCGACAACAACCCGCTAAACGCCGGGGAAACGCAGTTTCGCAACTCCTGGGGTCTAACGTTGGACGGCGCCGCGGGAAACCCGGCGCTGGTAGGCCTCGACAAACCGCCGCGCTGCGGACTCTCGATCCTCCCCTTATCCGTCGCGCTGTGGAACGACAAGCTCATTCTGCCGCCGGGCATGGGCGTCCTCGTAAACCCGTCCGGCTATTTGGCGAACAGCCTGCGAGAGAGCTTCGGCTTGACGGACGACGCCTCGAAGAACTCTGATAAACTTACAAGCGGGCTGCGCGACGGCATAGGCGTGTACGCCGGGACAAAGGTCTCCCCCATTGTCTTCGCGACACGCAGCTTCGGGCTAAACGTAAGCACCTTTGCCGACGTCGACGTGAGGATCCCCGGCGGGCTTCTGCTGCCGCTTTTCTCGGACACGGCCGGACTGTTGGACAACGGCGGCAGCCTTGACCTCTCCGACATGCGCCTGAGCGCCGTGTGGGCCACCGAGATCGCCGTCAAACTCGGCTACTCGACGACCATGCCATTTCTCCGCGACTACCTAGGATTGGACAAGGGCGCGGCGGGGATGGGGATAAAGCTGCTGCTCGGCCACGCCTACTTAGACGCCGCAATGGAGGACGGCGGCGCCATACGCTACGACGCGGCATCCAACAAATACAAGGCGGGCGCCAAATTAAATGTAATCAGCGCCGGAACGGGGTTTCACGGCGACTTCCGATACGACAAGAACTCCATGATCAACAACCCGATAAACGGCGAGGGGTGGGGGCTAGACTTCGGGACGGTCTTCCACAACCGCAGCCACGCGCTGTCCGTCGACGTGCAAGACGTCGGCATGATAGTGTGGAACGGCCAGGATGTGCGCAGGGGGAGCGTGAAGTTTGATCGAGAGTTTGATCTGAACGACCTGTACTTGGGCACGAGCGAACTCTTCGACTTCGACACCGACACGCTTAAGCCGGACAACAAAAACTACTTTATGTGGCTGCCTGCCGCCCTAAATTTAGGGTACTCCCGCACAACGCAGTTCGACAGGGAGAGGGGCGTAGGCGTGTTCTTGGGCTACGCAACGGCGAGTTTGGGCTACCGTCAGCAGCTGGCGCTCGGCATCGGCCACAACACCTATCTGCCACGCTTCTCCGCCGGGGCTACGTTTGGTTTTTTGGCGGGCTATCTGCCCGTGCGCTACGGCGTGATCTTCGGCGGCCCGGAAAAGCTGGCCTCGGCCGCCGGGATCGGGCTGGACGCTAAGTACATTTCCATAGACGCGTTCTACAAGGTGATAGGAAGCCCCGCGCTCCTACCGGCGAAGGGTTTTGAGGCCGGCGGCGCCGTGACCTTGCGTTGGGGCTTCAAGCGCGGTATGGAAAAGGTGAAAGACGCGGCTAAGACCGGAAAAACCGCGCCGGAAGCGGCGCCGGCCGATACGGCGTCGGAGCCAGCCTTGCCGGATGTTTCGGAGTTCTTCCCGGACGACGCGGAGGAGATCTACGAGCCGGTAGAGACGAACATAATGATAATACCGGCTCCGCTGCCGGAAACGGGGACGCCCGCGCAGCCGCCGGAGGCACCTAAGCAGCCGCGGCCGGAAACCGAAACGAAACCGGAAACGACGCCGACGACGCCGGAAACCGAGACGAAGCCGGAAACGCCGACGACGACGCCGAAACCGGAAACGAAACCGGAAGCGCCGCCGCAGCAGCTCTCCGAGGAAGAAACGCTAACGATCGGCGCCGCCCAGCGCGCGATCAACTTCATACCCGGCAGCGCAAATCTGACAGGAAGCTCTTACGCCCCGTTGGATACGATAGCGAACCTTCTGGCGCAGCATCCGGACATCCGCTACGAGGTGCAGGGCCACACCGATTCGCAGGGCGACGAGATGCACAACCTGCTGCTCTCGGCGGAACGCGCCGCTGTGGTGAAGTACTACTTAATGTTCCGAGGCGCGCCGGATTCGAGCTTGGTGGCGGTGGGCTACGGGAAAAACATCCCCATAGCCGACAACAATACCGTGGTAGGCCGAGCGCTGAACAGACGCGTGGAGTTCGTGCCGATACAATCGCAGGAGCACTACGATTGGGTGAAGAGATTTGAGCTGGATATGGTGCCCAGGCTTACCATGAGGATAATTAACGGCAGAGTGATCGCGGAGCCTAAGAAAGCGGAAGAGTAAAGAAGATGTATTAATATTAGGATTAGAAAGCCGGATCGGGGCGGGGTTTAAACCGCCCCCTTAAAACTAGAATTCCAACGCGATCTTAAGCATCCGCCTGACCGGCTCCGCCGCGCCCCACAGCAACTGGTCGCCCACGGTAAACGCCGTCAGATACTCCGGCCCGATGTTCATCTTGTGTATCCGCCCGACAGGCACCGTCAGAGTCCCGCTTACAGCCGTCGGGGTCAGTTCCTTAAGCGTGCTCTCTTTGTCGTTCGGAACGACCCTGACCCACTCGTGCGCCTCGGCTATCATGCCGTTCACCTCATTGAGCGGAACATCTTTCGTCATTTTTATGGTTAGCCCCTGGCTGTGGCAGCGCATGGCCCCGACGCGTACGCAGACGCCGTCGACGGGGATCGTCTTCTTCGTACCCAGAATCTTGTTGGTCTCCGCGACGCCCTTCCACTCCTCCCGCGTCTGTCCGCCGTCCGCCTGTTTGTCTATCCAAGGGATGAGCGAGGCGGCCAGCGGCGCGCCGAAATTGGCGGTGGGGATGGAGCTTCCGCGCAACTCCTCGGTGACGGCGCGGTCTATATCGAGAGCGCCCGACGCCGGATTGTCCAGAAGGGTCTTGGCCGCGGCCGTTAGATGCGCCATCTGAGCGGCGAGTTCGATCATGTTCTTAGCGCCGGCGCCGCTGGCGGCCTGATAGGTCATGCTCGATATCCACTCTACAAGCCCGTGTTTGAAGAGTCCGGAGAGGGCCATGAGCATCAGGCTGACCGTGCAGTTGCCGCCGGCGAAGTCTCTGACGCCGGATTTCAGGCCGTGTTCGATGACATCGCGGTTGACCGGGTCGAGGACGATGATGCACGAATCTTTCATACGCAACGCGGAGGCCGCGTCGATCCAGATACCCTTGAAACCCGCCGCCCGGAGCTTCGGGTGCGCCTCGTTTGTGTAGTCGCCCCCCTGGCAGGAGACGATGATGTCGAGCGTTTTCAGTTCGTCGATGCCGAAAGCGTCCTTCAACGGCGGCGTGTCCACGCCGACGGCCGGGGCCTTGCCGCCCGCGTCGGAAGTTGAGAAGAAGACCGGTTCGTACCCGCCGAAATCGCCCTCGGCGCGCATCCTGTCCATCAAAACGGAACCTACCATACCGCGCCAACCGATGAATCCTACCCTTTTTGTACCCATAATGATTTTGTCCTTAGCTTGTATCTTTGAACCCCATTCAGCATAAAAATACATCGCGCCAAAAGATTAAAGATTAAAAATACTAAAGAACGCGCCGCCACGGGGCGCAAAACCTCCGGCAACCGTACCACGCGTCTAAAGGGTCGGAATCACCTTGCAACGCGGCACCCTTCGGCTACGCTCAGGGGCGGTCATCGAGCGCGGTCCCTGAGCGAAGCCGAAGGGAAGCCGAGATGCCGCTTGGCGGTTTAATGTTCCCGAAAGATTTTAAATCTTTTGAATTTGAATTTGATTTTGACTTAAATTGATTATTTTTTGGTATACGCCCCGCCCTTTTTGTATATTTATACATGTATATAGGTCTGTAAAGACGTTTTAAGGATTTAAAGATTTTGGAGGTATCTTTGAATTACACCGTAAAATTCGTAGTTATTATAGGCATAGTAGGCGTAGTTTCTTTTTTCACCGCCTCTTTGGTGATACCTGAAAAGAACGCCGTCGCGCCCGGCAAGAAGAGCGCCCAAAGGACGTCGGCGCCGGCGGCGCTTCGCAACGGGGACATACCCATTGTCGTTGTCGACGGCAAACCGGCGGATAAGCCGATCATGGTCTCTGAGGCGTTACCGGTCGATCACGAGTCGTTGACGCCGTCGGTCAACGCGCCCGCCGACGCGAAAACTTCCGCGCCGCCCGTCGCCGTCGCTATGGCCGATACGCGGACGCCCGCGGCCGGAGCGTCCGCCAGCGCGCCTGTCAACACGCCTGTCAATACAAAAGCTCCGCCCGCTGACGCAAAGGCCGCGCCCGCCGACGCGCAACCGGCGACGTTCAGCCCTAAGATTGACACGGCAGACGCGGTTTCTACGCCGTTTGTCGCCTCTAGAGCGATTCTGACCGACGCTAGGTCCGTACCTTTCAATACGATGGCCGCACGGCTAGAGGCGGAGCTAGCGCCGCCCAAAACGCCCCCCGCGCCGCCGCCGCCGGCCGCGACGCCGGCCGCCTTGGCGACAGCGTCCGCCGATACGCCGCCGCCCGAAGTTCCCAAGAAGAAACCCGACCCCAACGCGCCGCTCGGCTACAGGCTCGCGTCGACCGCCGTCTGCGCCGCCGTGGAAAACAGGGCGCCTAAAGGCGTGGCCGACAAGTTCTCCAAGGAATCCGGCGCCGTCTACTACTTCACGCACATCGTGGGCGCCACCTCCGACAGCGCGGCAGTCATGCACCGCTGGTACCGCGAGGGCAAACTCATACAGACCTCGATTTTGGAGATCAAATCGCCAAATTGGCGCACGCACAGCAAGCGCAACTTAACCACTATGGATGAGCCGACCGGGAATTGGAGGGTGGAAGTTGTGGACCGGAGGTCGGGGAAAGTTTTGGAGTCGGCTTCGTTTGTGGTTGAGTGAAAAGCGGCTTTAAATCGACGCCGACAGCTTTTTTACCTCCTCAAAGTCATAGCACTTGAACGCCGTTCGAATATCCTTAAGCGTAGCGTTCGTCTTTTCTCCGTAGTCGTACTCCATTAGCGCCTCAACAGCCTTTACACCGCTGTCGCCGTCGTAGGCTTCGGCGTACTCCTTGGCGGTTTTCAGCTTCTCTTTCAACAGCGCGTCGTCGCCCTTTGACCGCGTTTTAGGCTCGTCGTCGGGATTGCAGATCTGCGACAGCTTATCTCGCAGGTCGCAGATTTGCGCTATAAATGCGGGCGCGACTTCCGAGCAGCGTTTTTTGTCCCCGGCTTTTCCGGCCTTTTCCAACTCTAGGGCCGTATCCGCCAGCCCCATAGCGCCTATGGTTAATAGGGACGACTTCATTCCGTGCGCCAATATCGCGAAGTTTTGCATGTCGCCGGCATCCAAATATTCCGACAGCGCCTTGCACTCATGCGGGGTTTTGTCGTAGAATATCTCCAGCGTTTCGCGGTACATCTCCTCCATGCCGGCCACGCGGTTTTTGCCCACCTCCGCGTTTATGCCGCCTACCTTGCCGAGTTCCTCCCAGAAGCCGCTGCCGCCGTTGTCGGCCGGCTCCCCTATCATGCACAGCGCGTCCTTGAGCGCGCCGCCTATCTTTTCTATGGGTATCCACCGCCTGAGCATCTCCGAGAGCTTTTCCAGCTCTATCGGTTTCGGCATGTAATCATCCAAGCCGCTCGATAAAAATATCTCCTGCACGCCGCGCGTCGCGTTTGCCGTCAGGGCGACGATGGGGAGTTTAAAATACCTGCCGCCCAACGCCCTGATCTTGGCGGTGGCCTGTATGCCGTTCATGTCCGGCATCATGTGATCCATGAACACCAGATCGTACGCCGTCTTTTGAACGGCGATAACGGCCTCCTGGCCCGACGAGGCCATGTCCGCGGCGATGCCGTAGAGTCCCAGCAGCCTATAGGCGACCTTCAAGTTCAGGTTGTTGTCGTCCACCACCAGCACCTTGGCGTCGGGCGCGCTGAAGGATATTTTGCCGCCGTCGGTGTTCGGGCGCACGATCTTGCTCTCGTCGCCCGCGGTTATCGGGATGGTTATGGTGAAGGTGGTGCCCACGCCGTATTCGCTCTCCGCGTTTATGGTGCCGCCCATCATCTCAACGAACGTCTTGCTGATGGAGAGGCCCAAGCCCGCTCCCGTAAAGTCGCGGTTTTTGACCGAGTCGGCGCGCATAAATAGTGAGAACAGGTTCTTCAGGTCTTCGGATTTTATCCCGATTCCCGTATCGGTGATTTTGAATATCAGTTCGCCCCCTTCCGCCGCGACCCCTAGGCGGACGTATCCGCGGCTCGTGAAGTTGACGGCGTTGGCGCAGAGGTTTACAAGCACCTGGCGCAGCCTCACGTCGTCGCCGTAGAGGCACTTAGGCAGGCCGTTTTTACCCTCCTCGTACTTGAACGCGAGGTTTTTCTTGCGGGCCATGAATCCGAACATGGAGACGATATTCGCCATCATCTCGCGGAAGTCGTAATCGATCGGGCTTAGCTCCAGCCTGCCGGCCTCTATCTTCGAGAAGTCGAGAATGTCGTTGACTATTGACAGAAGAGAGTGGGAGGCTATGCTTATGTCTTTAACGTAATTGCGCTGGCGGCTGTGGAGCGATTCCAAAGACAGCAGTTCCGACATGCCTATAATGGCGTTTAGCGGGGTGCGGATCTCGTGCGACATATTCGCGATGAATTGGTTTTTCACCTTGGAGGCCTCGACCGCCCGCGCCTCCGCCGCCTTGTGCGCAGTGATGTCACGCGCTATGCCCACCAAACCGGCTAGCTCCCCGCCTTGGTAAAGTGGCATCTTTATGACATCGAGGAACATCTTCACGCCGTCGTGCGCCGTCGCCCACTCCTGCACCACTAAGGTTTTTTGCTCTCTCAGCACCTTGGCGTTCATATCGTTAAAGTAGGCGGCCATAGACTTTTTGTCGGCGAACACGTAGTCGTTGGCTTTCCCGATAATGTCGTCCTTGGTCTTCCCCACAAAAGCTTCAAACGCGCTGTTGGTGCTTGTGTAGCGCATGTCTTTGTCCATACAATAGACAAGGTCTGGGATGGCGGCGAAGATCGTGGCAAGTTTTGACGTGTCTTCGCGGAGTTTATTTCTCAGCACGACGCTGCGCCAAAACATAACGCCGAGGACAACCGCGGCGGCGGCGAAAAAGGCGGCAAGACCGGCGTATAAAAACGAGTTCAAGTCGCCCCCTTGAATATTCTGTTGATTTTCACCGTCACGCTGTCGGCGTTGAACGGCTTAACGATAAAATCGACCGCGCCGAGCTTTACCGCCTTCATTAAGTACTCTCTGGTGGTGTTGCCCGTCAGGAAGACCATGGGAGCGGACTGCCCGGCCTCGCGCAGCTTAACCGCCAGCTCGAAACCGTTCATCTTGGGCATCTCAATGTCGAGTATGAAGAGGTTCGGGGTAAACTTTTCTATGAAGTCGAGAGCCGCCGCCCCCGAAGTTACCCCCGTTACCTTGTACCCGGCCTTGGCGAGCGCCGTGCTAAGCATGTTGAGCGTAACCGGGATGTCGTCTACCGCCAAAATACTGTTGGTATCGTCGGCGTATATAACCTGGTACTTACGCGTCTTAGGTTTGGAGGACTCCTCGGCCCTGTGCTGCGCCATCTGTATGTCGACGGAGAGGGTGCCGGCCGAGGCCAGAAAATCCGTTATACCCGCTTCGAGTTTATCGTGGCCGGCGGCGCCTATGCCGTTCCTAAGCCTCTCGCACTCCTGCTTCAACCCGTCGGCGTGTATGTTGGCGAGCGTCTCGGCGAAGAGCGATAGATCGCGCTCAAGCGCGGCGTTGTCGCCGATAAAAACGGCCTTTTTGAGGGCGGCCTCGAATTCTGGGAAGTCCTCAACGAAATCAACAAGCGTGCCGCAGTATCTGTCCAACAATGTGGCGCCCATATCGTACATCCTATTGGGCAGCCTCAGCTGACTGATGGATTGCAACGCTTCTTTGCTTAATCTTGTGACCATAATATATAATATAATATAACCGGCGCTTAAAAAGTCAAATAATCCTAGCCTATCAATAATTTTATTACGGTATTTGACATTCCGACTCCCATATTCTATTTTATTTGTGTTGAAAACAATGATATATTTTGAAAAAACTTATCCTGAAATTAAGAGGTGATTTATGGCGACGGTACGAATGGATTCGCTCATCAAGTCTATAGCCACAGCCTTAGATATCGTGGAAGGCGGCCTTCTCGGGGCCAGCACCAATCACGGCAAACGAATCGCCGTTCTTTGCGCCAAGATGGGCAAGGTCTTGCAAAAAAATCAGGAGGAGATCACAGCCATAGCGGTTTGCGCCATGCTCCACGATAGCGCGCTTACGGAGTACATCCTTTCCGAGCAGACAGGCGGATACCATGACCCGGCAATGAAGAAACACTGCGAGTTCGGTCAGCGGAACGTGGACGCCCTGCACTTTAAAACGAACGTAAAGGATTTCATCCTCTACCACCACGAACGGGCCGACGGCGCGGGGCCGTTCGGCATACGGGAAGGAGAAGGCCCGCTTGAGGCGGAACTCATTACCATAGCCGACTCAATCGACGCCGCCCATCACCTGCAGCGGCTTGAGCCTGAAGAATTGCCCGCCATCCGAGAGATAATTGTCAAAGAAACCGGAAAACGCTACGGCAGAAAAGCGGCGGAGACCTTGCTGGAGATCCTTGATTGGCCCACGGTCGCCTCTCTCAAAGATCCGGTCATCAAACAAACCGCGGCGACGGTTTTGTCCCCATGGACCGTCGATATACAAACGGACACTATTATCGGTCTGGCCGGTTTTGTCGCCAAGATCATCGACTACAAATCCGTCTTCACCCAAAAACACTCGACCCAGATCGCCAATAAAGCCTGGTTTATGGGAAAACACTACCGATATGATCCGCAAGAATTGGCGGAACTGTACCTTGCCGCCTCCCTCCACGATCTCGGCAAATTGGCGATTCCGTCCGATATTCTGGAGAAACCCGGCAAACTCACCGGGGAAGAGTTTGATATCATAAAAGGGCACGTCCGCCTGACCTGGGAGCTTCTTAAGGATATAGAGGGATTCGAAAAGATATGCCAATGGGCCACAGATCACCATGAAAAATTGGACGGCAGCGGCTACCCCTTCGGGAAAAAAGCCGACGAGCTGGACTTCAATTCCAGACTGCTGGCCTGCCTGGACCTATATCAGGCGATAAGCGAGGAAAGACCCTACCACCCCGGGCGGAATCACGCGGACACCATGAAGATACTCTATGAAATGTCCGATACGGGGAAGATAGACGCTGACATTGTCAAAGACCTAAACATCGTACTCGCGCCCTGCGACGGGAAGGATATGCCGCCGCCGAGTTGACGGGGAGGATGTGGGTTGCGGTTGATGGAAAGGAATTGTTGACTTTGAAGATGGTAATTTATTATCTTATAAACGTTGCTGAATATTTTGAAATGATATAATTTAACGGAAGGAGTTTTTATGCCTGATACAGCCCATGTTGATAGGATTATTTCAGAAGTTAATGATTTAGAAGAAAACGAAAAGATTCTCTTCTTCCATAAGATAGAAGAACTCTTTAGTGATTCCTCTGATAATACAAATGATAATGATATTCCCATAGAATCTGTCTTTGGACTATGGAAAGATAGAAACATTACAAAAGAGATGTTGCGGAGAGATGCATGGAAGAACATTTGAATTATATACTGGATACTTGTATACTTATTGACTATTTGCGTTCAGATTTTAGGTATATTCCGAATATGCGGTTGTATCAGTTTATTACCAAAAACTAAGAAGAAGATTAGGAGACTATTGGTGGAAAAAGAATTATTTGAACCTGCCGTTGGAATTGAAGAACCGGAACTGCAATATACTTATTGGCAGGATGGGGCGTTTTTTGTGGGATTTTTGAATGACTACCCTGATGATTCGACCCAAGGCATTTCATTGGCTGAGCTTGAAGAAGCGCTTACTGAAATTTATGAAGTAAAGCAGGAAGAAAAAAGGCATCTTGCGATGATTCGTAAAACCGGTAGGATAAAATTACCTATATGAAAAGAGAAAAGTTACTCGAAACGGTAGCTGTAGTAGGCGCGATCTTTGTACGTCACGGGAAAAAGCATGATATTTATGAGAACCCTCGTACACATGAATTGATTTCAATACCGCGACATCAAGATATAAATGAGTATACGGCAAAGGGTATAATCAAAAAATTGTCCAAGTAAAAGAATTGAAATAATGAACATAAACAAAATAAAAGAGCAATTCAACAGTATCGCCGAAGAATATGATAGTCGTCGCAGATGCTTCATTCCGTGTTTTGATGATTTTTACGGGCGGTCGGTTTCGTTATTGAGGTATTTTGAAAACGGATTCGCGAATATTGTGGATTTAGGGGCAGGAATAGGACTGTTGACTAAGAATGATTTGTGTGAAAAATTATCTGAATTAGAATAACCATAACTAGGAGGATAAGATGGTTTTTAAAGGTATAATTAAAATAGAACAAGAAGAAGATTGGTTTGTTGCAACCTGTCTTGAGAATAATATCGCCTCACAAGGTAAAACAATAAATGAAGCCATGACGAACTTGAAAGAAGCCATTGCGTTATATAAAGAATAACAACCCGACCCTAAAAACCGACTTTTTACCCTAAAAACCCGATTTTCACCCAAAAAGCGATTTTTTTCAAAAAAATTAAAATATTTCCTCAATTCATTCGTCTGCCCTAGTATGAAACGCGTTTTTGGGTCATAAATATCAACTTTTACGTAGGGGGTGGGCGGTGAAAAACGGGATTAAGTTCAGGTTTGCGGGGATCGGGATTGTGCTGGCTATGTGCGCGGTGTTCGCGGTGGGGGTTATGCTGCTCTGGAACGCGCTTATGCCGCAGATTTTCGGGCTTCCGCAGCTCAGTTACCTGCAGGCGGCGGGGCTTTTGCTTCTCGCGAGGCTCTTGTTCGGCGGCATTGACCACCGCAACCCGGCGCACTACGCGCATCGGGATATGCACCACGGCGGCAATATGCTGCGGGAGAGGTGGGCGGGGATGTCGGAGGCGGAGCGGGCGGCGGTTATCAGCAGGGGCGATCCGCGCTTTTGGGACTTTATGAGGGACAGGGGGCGGCCGGACGGGCGGCCTGATATGGGAGACAGAGGACGGCCGGAGACGGCCGGGAAGACGGAGCCTTAAAATCAAAATCTTTTTAAGACGAAGCCTTCGGCTTCATAGATATATGCGGGGCTAAACCCCGCATATTCAATCAAAATCAAAAGCAATCAAAACAGGAGGTTATTATGTTACAGAGTCTTTTTGTGGTAGCGGCGGTGTTCGCGGCGGTATTCGTAGTCTACGGTTACACATTAAAACCCGAAACATCGGAAGGATGATTGACCATGAACAATCAAGTTATCTCGGTGAAGAATCTCACCAAACGTTACAAGAGGGCGGACAGGGCCGCCGTTGACGGCGTCAGCTTTTCGGTCCGGCAGGGAGAGTTCTTCGCCTTCCTCGGCGCAAACGGCGCGGGAAAGACGACGACCATCTCGATCCTTACCACTACGCTGTCAAAGACCTCCGGCGAGGTAAAAATCGCCGGGTTCGATATTGACAAGGAGGCGCGGAAGGTGCGGGAGAAGATAGGCATCATCTTCCAGCAGCCCAGCCTCGACCCGCAGCTTACGGCGGAGGAGAACATACGCTTTCACGCCTGCCTCTACGGGATGTGCGGATACCGCCCGTCCTTCAAGTCCATGCCGGCGGCGTACCGCGACAAGGTGATGGAGCTGGCCACGATCGTCGGTATACAGGACGCGCTGTTCAAGCCCATAAAGAAGCTCTCCGGCGGTATGCAGCGCAAGCTGGAGATCATCCGCAGCCTGATCCACACGCCGGAGGTGCTCTTCTTGGACGAACCGACGCAGGGGCTGGACGCGGTAAGCCGCCGGGGGTTGTGGGAGTATATCAACAACGCCCGCGAACGCTACGGGACGACGGTCTTCCTCACGACCCACTACATCGACGAAGCGGAGAATGTCGACACCGTCTGCCTGATAAACAGCGGCAAGATCGCGGCGTGCTCCTCGCCGGAGGAGTTGAAGCGGAAGTTGCTGCGCCACGAACTGATCTTGGACGCGGACGACAGGACGGCGCTGACTGCCGAACTGTCCGGACTCGGTGTGCCGTTTACGGTAAACGGTCGGATTGCCGTTCCTTTTCAGGGGACGGCGCAGGGTATCATATCGCGTCTTAAAACGGATTTGACGGTGTTGCGAATAAATGAACCGTCATTAGAAGACGCTTACATTGAATTTCTAAACAAGGAGAGAGCGGCATGAGCAGCATCGCTTTAACAAGGAGCAGATCCCGCCTGTTTTTGGAGCTGAATACGGTCGTGACCGTTATGGCGCGGGAGATTACGGTTTACTTCAAGTCCCCGGCCACGGCCATTATGAGCTTGGCCATGCCCATAGTCATGATGGGCATGATAGGCGGCAACATTATGCAGAATATGGCGGGCGGGCTGGGCTTTAACTTCGGGCAGTTTATGCTCATAGGTATGCTGGTCAACATGCTCTTTTGGATCACCACTATGGGCATGGCCTCGATGGTGGACG
>Ga0268262_10003948_pt1 | contig 15626 bp, 15 predicted proteins | sample TergutNc150P3_FD_190354 | JGI IMG/M metagenome (GOLD analysis project Ga0268262, IMG submission 190354) | Nasutitermes corniger P3 segment gut microbial community from laboratory colony in Florida, USA - Nc150 P3 (SPAdes) (version 2) | ecosystem: Host-associated > Arthropoda: Insects >... | reverse complement strand
TCCATGCTTAAAATTGCTTAAGGCAATTTTAAGCAGTGATCCAGGCAACAGGCAACAGGCAACAGGCAACAGGCAACAGGCAACAGGCAACAGGCAACAGGCAACAGGCAACAGGCAACAGGCAATTATACTACATTGTCAATTATTTTTGTCAAGTACCCGCTAAAACACACCCGCTAACACACTTTCTCATATATTCGTTTGGGAATCCATCGTCATTGGTGACTTGGATAGAGTCGCTGCATAATACCGGACAGGCTCAAGCCCCACGGGACAATACGTGCTATGACCTATGGCGGCAGGGATAACAGCCAGATAATGAGATTTCATAATCAGAAAAGCTGCATTAGGTGGGAAGCACACTTAAGCAAACTAAAAAACGCTTACATCAAATTGCGAGATTTTACCATTGGATTAAACAACTTTTCATTTTCAGGTTACCTGATGTTTATAATGGCAGGGACAACAGAAACCGCCATTATGAGTGGCATTGGCTTTTTCATTGCCAACAAAACAATGAATAGGAATTCACAATAGGAGGGGAGTAATGATTAAAATGGCATTTGTACTAATAGGTAATAACCTAAGGTTTATCGGTGGGCGTAGAGTTATAGCGGTTGCAAAGAAAAGTGTGTGTGTTGATGTTTATTTTGTACCCACAAATAATACAATGACAATTTCCGCTTATTTAAATCAGAATAAAGCAGGTGTCTTTTCGTCCATCGATGCCAATATTGTTTCGGAAACACTTGCATATTATGATATTGTATGCTTCTCATGTATGACACCTACAATCAGCTATGTGTTTGAAATAGTCCGAAACTTAAAAGAACGTAACAAAAAAGTATTTACGCTGGTCGGTGGAGTTCATACGACTCTGTACCCAAGGGATGCTATAGACAGATTCGACGCAATTTGTGTCGGCGAAGGTGAAAAGCCAATACGACAGTTTCTAGAAGCATATAAAAACGAAAGAGATTATTATGATACGAAAGGATTGTGGTTTAATAAAAACGGTAATGTAATTACTAATTTATCTGCCACCTTAAATAGTAACGAGGAATTAAACGAATATCAAATCGGGTACGATGGCTTCGACTATCAAATATATGATGCGAAACATAAACAATTCAGACAGATCACAAAATATGACTACGTGGAATTTAATGGGTTGACGTATTATACGACATGGTCTTTAGGGTGCCCTTTTTCTTGCTCATACTGCGCTAACAACGCTTTTGTCCAAATAGACAAGGACTATTCGAAATTACGGTTTCCAAAACCAGAAATCATTGTTCGCGAAATAGAAGAGGCACAAAAATTTCATCCATACATATCGACGGTCGTTTTTTGTGACGATAACACGATCGCGCTTCCTTTTGATGTTTTGGAAGAATTTTGCAAACTGTATAAGTCAAAAATAAACCTTCCTTTTTTCATACTGGGGATGCATCCAAACACAATAAAAAAAGAGAAAGTGGAATTGCTTGCTTCGTATGGGATGAACAGAACAAGAATGGGTATTCAAAGCGGAAGTGAAAAAATATTAAAAATGTACGACAGAAACACCTCTTTAGAAAAAATAGAGCGCGGCGTTGTCATACTAGCCGATGCTCAAAAAAAATTCAATATGATACCACCTTATTATGATATTATATGTGATAACCCTGCTGAAACAAAGGATGATATTATATCATCGTTAAAATTTTACAACGGTTTCAAAAGACCGTTCATATTTCAAGTATTTCCTTTGTACGTAACCCCTGGAACAAAGCTGTTATCTTATTTTAAGGAGAACAAAATAGCTTTTTCAGAGTTAGAATTTACTTTAGCACGTCCCACCCTAAATAATGTTATTGTTTATTTAATCGGACTCATAAAGATACCAGATCGGATGTTTGAGAAACTTATAAGTAAAGTAAAAGGTTACAATGAAAGACAAAAGGAATATCCGATACTTTTAAAAATACTCCATTTTTTAGCTCTGTTTAAGCGATTAATATTTCTTTTAAAGGTAAGGACTTTACCTACAACGAGCGTAAAATGGTGTTATCCGTTTTGGAAAATTTTTATAAGGAAAAAGACAAAAATGCCAGGTTGCTAAAACTTGCACATAACAGGACCGTATATGCATTTTTCTTGTCGGGCGAAAAATGTCTATACAGACGAAACGATATAACTATTTCGTACCTATCAGCCAGGAGTCAAAATTTGGTCTTTTTTAGCCAATTTTGACCTTTTAAAAGGGTATCCGTCAATTTAAGCGGTGAAAACGCTTTATTAGAGCGAAAAAACGAGAAAAATCAGGGGTTAATGATTTCCCAGGGGAGAAGTTTTTCCCAATCTTTGGGTGATACTGCAAGGGGCACCTTTTCAAAAAGACTTTTCAGATAAAGGTATGGATTAAGCCCATTATGCTTTGCCGTCTGAATGAGCGTATACATACCGCAGGAACTTTTTGCACCGTCAGGGCTTTTGCTGAACAGCCAATTGTTCCGCCCGATCACAAAAGGCCGTATCGCATTTTCGCAGGCGTTATTATCAGGCGTAAGGTAAGGGCTTTCCAAATACCTAACCAACTTGTTTCACTGAGTAAGGCTATAGTTTCCAAATACTTCATGTTATAAGCCTCCCGATTATTCATTACAGCCTTTTTTTGAGGGTTTTAAATGCTAAACCGAACAGCAGTGACCAAAATTGTCAAAAAATATTTAGTTGTCTTCTTCATTTTGTTTTTTAAAATTATACTATCATAATTTCTAATGTCAACACAAAAATTGATTTTCATAGTCTGGATTTATTTTTGTTCCGCAGGTAAATAATGGTTCTTAGAGCTTCCCAGCTCCACCCAAAAGACCACCCCTTCACTTGAGTTCTCCAGGGCAAAGGGAAAGCCCATACGATCCAGGGCCTTCTTTACAATAACAAGGCCCAGACCGCTTTGAGCGCCATGCCGCGTCCTTGCCGTATCCAGTCGGTAAAAAGGCTCGAATAGCCGCGGTATAACTTCTTCTGGTATTCGCGCTCCGGTGTTGGTAATTGAAAGACGCAGGTTTTTCCCTTCCACGGCTTCGATGCGAATGGTTCCGCCTTCCGGGGTATTTTGAACCGCGTTGGCTATCACGTTGGAAAAAACCCGCTGTAAAAGATTCCGGTTAGCTTTGATGGACACAGATGGAAAATCCCCCTGGATCAAAAGGCCCCGTTGTTCCGCCAGAGGCCGGTATTCGGCAAGCACCGTTCCACCCAGGTCCGCCAAGTCCAAGGAAGTTGCCTGAGATTCGGCGTCCACCAATCCAGCGGATGCTGAGCCAGCGTTTGTATCCGAAAGCTTTACGATTTCCAGGATTTCCGAAACCAGATGAGCCTGGGAATCCAGCATTTTTAAACATTCCCTCAGGTATTTGGGATGATCCTTGTAATCCCCCACTCCGGCAATCATGCTTTCCAAAAGGGCTCTGGCCGCCGCAATTGGAGTCTTGAGTTCATGGGACGCGGCGGAAAAAAACAGCCTTTGGTTTTCTTCTATCGTTCTTTCCCTGATTATTTCGTCTTCAAGGGGTCTGGTTATTTTCCATGCAAATACGAACGCTCCAAAAACCGCGATGGCAAGCATTATTGAAACACCCAGCAATGATCGCAAGACAAAAGCGCCGTAATCAATTTGCGAGCCGTATCCGATAAGCACAAAGCTGTTTCTTACGTTTCCTCTTTGTTCTCTTTGAATTTGGCCTCCTGGCAGAATTTGACCTCTTTGATTCTGGTCTCTTGAAATATTGACAAGCCGTATCTTTATTCCACCAAAGGGACCGACAGGCTCGTCGTCAATAAAATTGCCGGTTGTAAAAAGAACATGGCCGTTTTCTTCCTGAATCTGAAACCTGAACGACTGGTTGTTTTCCGCGAACGCGCGCGCAAGTTCCGCTATTTCTTCAGGCGTTCTGCCCCTGTCTGTTATTGAGTCTAATATGGGTTGAAAAGACGCAGAAAGCTGACGCACCTGCTCCGTGCGGAAAAATGTAAGGAACTGCCGCCAAAAAAGCAATACCGCTGTCAGGCAGATAAGCAGAACAAGAAACATTGTATACGTAAATATCTTTAAGAATATTCTCGGGCTTTTATTTTTCATTCCGCTTCCCCCAGGCAATATCCGACGCCGCGGACGGTTTTAATGATATTCACCGGCAACTTCGCCCGAAGATTCTTAATGTGGGTATGAACCGTGCCTTCGCTGCTGTAGTAATCGTAGCCCCATATCTTGTTGAGAAGAGTTTCGTGCGACACCACCCTGTTTTCGTTGTTGGCCAGAAGGGCAAGGATTTCAAATTCCTTAAGGGTAAGGGGCAGTTCTTCCTCCGCCCAAAAAGCCCTGAATGTTTCGCGGTTGAGGCAGAGTGAACCAAAGCGTATCTCCTTCTGCAGCGCGCCGCTCCGCCGGAGCAGGGCCTCTACCCGTTTCAGCAGTATCTGCATTGAAAAAGGTTTCGCGATAAAATCGTCCGCAAGGTTGTCAAAGGCCCGCAGTTCGTTTGAGTCTCCGGAAAGAGCGGTGATCATTATTACCGGAACATCGCTGGACTTTCTGAATTTTTTGAGTATTTCCTGCCCGTCCATGCCGGGAAGCATAATGTCCAAAATCGCCAGATGGAACTTCTTGTCGTACAAACGCTCGCAGGCAGCCTGCCCGTCGGCGCAGAGTTCCACATTGTAACCGGCGTCCAACAAAAAAGCCTTAATCGCGTTCCCTATGTGTTCATCGTCTTCCGCGACGAAAATATGTAAATCCATTGCGATTAGCATATCACTATTGTCTGAAGATTGTCTGAAGTGTGGTATAATAAATCAGAAGAATGATATAATAGTTCAAACAAACGAAAGGAGAGAAAATGGCAACCAAATTACTGTATCAGGGGCACGGCAGCTACAGAGTCATAGCGGCGGACGGCAGGGTCATCTATATCGACCCTTACGCAGGAGAAGGCTACGACATGAACGCCGACATTCTGCTGGTATCGCACCAGCATGGCGACCACAACAAAACCAGCCTCGTAACGCAAAAACCCGGCTGTAAGGTGATCACGAACGTCGAGGCCCTCGCGGACGGCAAGCACAACACCTTTAATGTCGGGGGCATTGTCATTGAAGCGGTCGAGGCCAGCAATAAAAACCACGATCCAAAGCAATGCGTGGGTTTCATTCTCACCGTAGACGGCATCAAAATTTACATCGCGGCGGACACATCCAAAACGAAATCAATGGAGCCTTTTGCCGCCAGAAAGCTCGACTACGCTTTGCTGCCCATTGACGGTCAGTATAACATGGACGCAAAAGAGGCCGCCGAATGCGCCCGGCTGATTGGCGCAAGGGTGAATATCCCCGTTCATATGAAACCTGGCGAACTGTTTGACAGGGAACGCGCGGAGGCCTTTGACGCGCCCGGCAGGCTCATCGTCGCCGCAGGCGAGGAAATTGAGTTGTAAGTACAGCCACGCCTACTGGCTTTTTTTTTGTTTATCTTGTATTATTTAAGATGCAAGCTCCAATATTTACTTGTGGACTTGTGGAGCTTCGATTAATATTATTTTTATTAAGGAGTTTATTATGGCAATCAGATTTATTGGCGGTTTGTGGCGGCGTATTGACGGGAACAATATTAAGAGTTTCACCACCTATCAAGACGCGGTGAACAATAGAACCAGCTGGGAAGATCTTGCCCCTCAAACCACATCGGACGATATTGCCGAGCAGATGCAAATACCGGAAGCGTCCGCCAAGCGCTGAATTAGGCTGGGGAACCTTAGGTTCCCCAGCGTGCATTTAAAAAAAATCACACAGGGATAAATGAAACAGCTCATTGCAGACTTTTGGAATATAGATCCCACTGTTATACTGTCGCTTGCAAAAGACCTGGCGGCATCGGCGGTTGTTCTCGTACTAGGCATGATCTTTTCAAAAGGGGCGCGGAAGCTGGTACAGAAAGCCAATTCAAAATGGTCGCAAAGCGATGAGACTGTAATTCCGTTACTGCAGGCAGTTATCCGCTACGGAATCATTATTATTTGCGCCATTATGATCCTAAACATTTTTGGAGTAAGCACCGCAAGCCTTATAGCCGTACTGGGAGCGGCAGGCGTGGCTGTCGGGCTTGCGTTGAAAGATACCCTGGGGAATATCGCATCGGGGATAGTTCTCCTTTTTTTGGGAACTTTCCGCAAGGGAGAGTACATAGAATTCGGTTCTTTTAGCGGTACGGTTAAAGAGATAAATATGTTTACCACGATTCTGGAAACCCCCGACGGCATTTACATATCCGCCCCCAATTCCAGCATCTGGGGCAGCCCTCTTAAAAATTACTCCAGAAACGGGAAACGCCGTATGGAACTATCTGTCGGCATTGCTTACTCGGATTCTGTTGACGCCGCTTTTCAGGTAATGCAGGGCATTATCGAGGCAGAAACCCGATTTTTGGAAGACCCTGCCCCTCAGGTTATTTTGCAATCTTTTGAAGACAGCTATGTAAAAATCACCGTTCGGGCATGGGCTACAAACCAGGATTACTGGACTATATACTGGGAAATGACAAAAACCATCAAGGCCAAAATCGAAGGGGCTGGTCTGCACATCCCCTTTCCCCAGCGCGATATTCACATTGTACAGGGCTAACCGTAGCAATCGGCCTTTTAATGGTTGTAACTTTTCTTAATTTCCTTTACCTTAGCAACCAATATGAAGAAAACAACGTATTTATTCGCAACAATTATTGTCACAGTCTTTCTATTGTCTTCCTGTTCAAAAAAAGGAACAGTCAGTGAGAAAGCCCAAGCCGCCGAGCTGCGCTACGGTCTTACTACCGAGCCTGTTACCTTTGACCCTTTGAACCCGGCCAACACCGCCGACGGAAGAAGCATCCTCTTTAACGTGTTTGAGGGCCTGGTCAAGCCCGATTCTTCCGGCGCGCTTATCCCCGCGATTGCAGAGAGTTACGAGATCGAAGTTGATAGCTCAGCTTATGTTTTCACCCTGAGGCCTGGAGTACTGTTCCACAACGGGGAAGCCCTGAAAGCGGGCGACGTGGTTTTTTCTTTGAACGAAGCAATAAGGGCTGGCTTTCCCGGCCTTAATAAAATCGCAGGCGTTGAGATCACCGCTCAGCAAAAAATCCGGGTAAGCTTAAAAGAGCCGGATCCGGAGTACCTCCCCTACCTCACCGTGGGAATTGTGCCGGAAAAAAATCCCGACAGGGAGAAAAATCCCGTCGGCACTGGGCCTTTTATTATCGAAAACTACGCACCCCAGCAGAACCTTACCCTGGTAAAAAATCCCAATTACTGGCAAAAGGGCCTTCCCAAACTTGACAAGGTAAAAATTATTTTTGCCTCGGACACAAACAATCTGCTTTTGGGGCTTCGGGGCGGCAACATCGAAGCCGCCGAAGTAACAGGCGCGTTTCTTCCTCAGCTCGATCAAAAACAATTTGAAACAGTACCGTGTTACTCGAACATGGTACAGCTCCTCGCGCTTAACAACGCCCAAAAGCCGTTTGACGATGAACGGCTCCGAAAAGCCCTCAACTACGCCCTGGATGTAAACGGGATTATTGACGCCGCTTTTTACGGGCATGGGGAGCCGTCAGGAAGCCCCCTCATTCCCGGATTAAAAAACGTTTACGATGACTCCCTGCGCGACCCATATCCCAGAGATATAGAAAAAGCGAAGGCTTTGATGAGGGAAGCCGGCTTTCCCAACGGTTTTTCCATGGAGATAACGGTTCCTTCCGTCTACACCATGCACGTTGATACAGCGCAGGTAATTGTCAGCCAGCTCTCCGAAGCGGGGATCAGCGCAAGCATACGCCTGGTTGACTGGGGAACCTGGCTTTCGGAAGTTTACTTTGGGCGCAACTACCAGGCAACGATAATTTCGCTTGATGCAAATACCGTTTCGCCCCGAAGCTTTCTTTTCCGCTACGTCTCAGGGGATAACGGCAATTTCATCAACTTCAAAAACCCTGAATATGACCGTGTTTATAAAGCCGCTCTTTTGGAACCGGATGAAAAAAAGCGCATAGCACTCTACAAGGAATGTCAAAGGATTATTTCTGAAAGCGCCGCCAGTGCCTTTATACAAGACATTCTGGGCTTTAGGGCTTTCGCTGCTGACCGCTTTGGAGGCGTGGTAAATTATCCTCTTTATGTAATTGATTTTGCCTCGATGTATCGCAAATAATCAAGAATGGCGTTTGTTGCAAAGCGACTTGTCATAACCCTTCTCACGCTGTTTCTGGTTTCGGTTCTTACCTTTGCCGCGTTCCGTTTTATACCGGGAGACGCAGCCCTTGTCTCGCTTGGAATTGAAGCGGGGGAAACGCAGATAGAAGCGCTCCGTGCCGAAATGGGGCTTGATAAAAGCTTTGCCGAACAGTACTTTTCCTGGCTGGGAAAATTCCTTACGGGAAACCTTGGGAACTCTTCGCGCTTTCGAGGCGTCTCGATTTCTGCGATGCTAAGGGAAAGGCTACCTGTAACATTCGCTTTGGCGGGACTTTCTTTTTTGTTCATTATTCTAATTGCCATACCCGCGTCCCTTATTGGCGTTAAAAGAGAAAACTCGGCAGTAAATCACATCATCACCAGTTTGACCGCGCTGAACATTTCCTTGCCGGGATTTTTTCTCGGAGTGCTTTTTATCTTTGTCTTCGGCATCCTCTTTAAGCTATTTGTCCCCGGTGAGTTTATCAGTTACCGCCAAAACCCGGCCGCTTTTGTTGGCTGCCTTGTTTTCCCCGGCTTTGCGATTGCCCTGCCCAACGCGGCTCTGCTTGTCAAGTTTTTGCGCCCTTCCATTTACAGCGAGCTTCGCAGCGACTATGTCCGCACGGCAAGAAGCAAGGGCGCGGGTAGTGCGCACATACTTCGCTGTCATGCGCTTAAAAACGCTTCCCTTCCTGCAATAACGCTGCTCGGGATGATCACAGGGGAGATACTTTCAGGCAGCGTTGTGATTGAACAGGTGTTCGGCATCCCCGGAATCGGGAAGCTCCTGATTGCTTCAATAACGGCAAGGGATTATTTAATGATCGAAACAATAGTGATTTACATTGCCTTTGTTGTTATCCTTGCAAATACCCTTTCGGATATTATTTTGCAGATAATAGATCCAAGAATTCGCCTTACTCAAAAGGTTTGAAAAGGAATGGCAAACTATTATTTCAAAGTCGGCGCGGTGCTGACCTTGCTTATTCTTGGAATCACAGCGGCGGGAATTTTTTTTCTTCCCAGTAACTACAACGCCATGAACTCCGATTCAAGGTTTCTTCCACCCGGAAAGAACCACCTTATGGGTACGGACAATTTCGGAAGAAATGTTTTCTACCGTGTCATGGCGGGAGCGAAATACACTCTGCTTACGGCTGTCGTTACCGTAGCCGGAAGCGCGCTAATCGGTTCGGCCCTTGGGATGTTTTCCGGTTTCGCAGGCGGGCTCCTGGATGAGGCCGTCATCCGGCTTTTGGATGTCATTGCCTCTTTTCCGGGGATACTCCTCGCGCTTCTAATGGTTTCGCTTTTGGACAACAGCCCCGGAACACTTGTCGCGGCCTTGCTAATACTTTTTATCCCCAGTTTTACCCGGATCATGCGGAACGGTATGCTCCGTTACAAGGATCGCGACTTTGTTCTTTCCGCCCGCGTTGCCGGAATCTCTTACCCTAGAATTATCTTTGCTCACATTTTTCCCAACCTTTTGCCTTCGCTTCTTTCAACGTCGGTGCTTGGGCTTTCAAACGCGATTCTCGCCGAATCCACGATGAGTTATCTGGGCCTCGGCATTCAGCCGCCTGTGCCAAGCTGGGGACGTATGCTTGCCGAATCCCAGACCTTCCTTTTTAACGCCCCCTGGTGCGCCCTGGTTCCCGGCCTCATGATCATGCTCACCATCCTTGCCTTTCACTACCTGGGAGAAGGGTTAAAAGAACGAGCTTTGTAGGAGACGGGATGGAAGCGCTGCTTGAGGTAAGAAATCTTTCAATAGGAATAAAACGGGGCGGGGATCTGTTAAGCTCCGTGGAAGACGTGTCGTTTGATATTTATCCCGGAGAAATTTTAGGGATAGTTGGAGAGTCGGGATCGGGCAAGACCCTCACCGCCCTTTCCATCCTCTCACTGCTTAGTGAAAACAAAAAAATTACAAGCGGTTCAATACTTTACAACGATATGGATTTACTCACCCTTATAGGGAAAAAAATGGAAGCGATCCGCGGAAAAGAAATCTCGATGGTCTTTCAGGAACCGTTTTCCTCGCTAAACCCGCTTTTAAAAATCGGCTCTCAAATCGGCGAAGGCCTTACGCTTCACGGGGAAAAAGACAAAACCCTAATTAAAAGCCGCTCAAAAGAGCTTATGGAAAAGCTAGGCCTCCATGACACTTACCCCCATCGGCTTTCAGGCGGAATGTGCCAGCGTGCGATGATTGCCATTGCGATAATTTGCGGTCCACGGCTTTTAATAGCTGACGAACCTACAACCGCCCTTGACCACGACACTCAAAGCAAGATTCTCGCTTTGCTTAAAAAAATAAACCGCGATATGGGAACTTCCATTTTATTTATTTCCCACGATATAGAAGTGATAAAGGAACTTTGCGGAAGGGTTCTTGTTATGTATTCGGGCTGCATCCTTGAAGAGGGAAGCACTTGCGAAGTTTTTTCCAACCCCGCCCATGAATACACCCGCGGCCTTATAAACTCCGTCCCTTCCGCCGCCATGCGCGGAAAGGCGCTAACGGCCATCCCCGGAAAAATCCCTTCGCTTGAAGAAGGCCGACCTTCCGGCTGCCCTTTCCATCCTCGCTGTACAAAAGCCATGCCAGAATGTAAAAGGGATTTTCCTCCCGCAAGAAAAATCGGCGCGAACCGCACAACCCGCTGTATATTAGGGGAATTTAATGACAAGTAGTTTGGAAAGGCTAAAGCTTTACAATATATTTTTTAAAAATATCCTCACGCAGAGCTCGCGGAGGACGCGGAGAACGAGACGTTATTATCAAATTATGCTCTCCTACATAATTTTTCTTACTCTCATAATGAAAATAACCATGAAAGAGGAATCTGACTTTCTCATCACTCATAGCCCTTTGCGTCCTCTGCGCCTCTGCGTGAAAAATTATGGAGTAATAAATTAGATGTCACAGAGTACTAACCAGCCCTTTCTAAGCGTCCGCTCTGTTTCAAATGCGTATATCTCAAGGCCCTGGGGGATCATCGGGAAAAAGGAAAAAAAACCCGTTCTCAACAACATAAGCTTTGAAATAGAGCGGGGTGAAATCTTCGGCCTAGTAGGCGAATCAGGCTGCGGCAAAACCACCCTCGCAAAATGTATCCTTGGGCTTATAGATTATGAGGGAGAAATTTTTATCAACAGCCGCAGGCGGGAAGCAAGGCCTTCCTTTGCCGAAAGGCGCAGGAGCGCTTTTGAAGTACAGGCGGTTTTCCAGAACTCATCTTCTTCACTTAACCCTGTAAAAACAATCGGCTGGATTCTGGAAGAGCCTTTAAAGGCGCACCGTCTTGGTAGCGTAATAGAAAGACAAAACCGTGTGGACGAAATACTCGATCTTGTGGGACTGGATTCTTCCTACAAAAAGCGAAGACCGGCGGAACTTTCTTCGGGGCAAAAACAAAGGGTCGCCATAGGTTTCGCTTTAATGCTAAACCCCGGCCTTATCGTGGCTGACGAACCGGTCAGCGCCCTGGATGTTTCGGTGGCGGCGCAAGTACTGAACCTTTTCCGCGATTTGAACAAAAGGCTCGGTCTGGCCCTACTTTTTATCTCCCATAACATGGAAATGGTACATTACCTCTGCGACAGGGTTGCCGTTATGCGAAACGGAAACATTACTGACATTTACTCGCTCAAGTAGTATGAATGCCAAATACTTTACAGGTCTGGCTGCTCTGCCATTGCCTGCGCCGACAATTCTTCAAGACTAAGTACTTTGACTTCCTCGGTTACGTTCACAGCGCTGCCTGAACGGAGGTAGTAAAGCCAGAGCGATACAGGTTTGCCGAAAATGTCGCCTGCAGCGCGGTAATATGCCGCAAGCTGGCCGTAGTGGTCTTCGGGGCTTTCAACCCTGTCGGTTTTAAAATCCAGCACAACCACTTCATTATCTTCTTCAAAAAGGAGATCCATTTGTCCGGTAATGGCAACGGCCTTCCCTTCGACATCGGCGGCGGTTATTACAGAGAATTCCGACTGCGAAAAATTTCGCCCGCTTTGAGCGGAAGCCCAGCGCTTCCCCAATACCGATGCCAGAAAAGAATCAGCCATTGATCCGGCAAGGGCTGAAAGGCTTTGGCGGGCTTTTTCATCTGAGTAAGAAGAACGCACTTCCGGAGGCATTTCACAAGGTATGCCTTTAAGGCGGCTTTCAAGCGTCGCGTGAACCAGGCTGCCGAAATCCGCTGGCGAAAGGCCGGCTTTTTCCAGGAGCAGGTCAAGAACAGCATCGTCAGAGTTGCTTTTTAGAGCTTCGTTGCCGCGGCCTTCCGGCTTGTAGCAGAGCTTGCTTGCCGTCAGGTAGGGTTGGGCCGCTTTACCTTCGTGAAGAAGCTCCGCGCCGTTGTAAAAACTTTCGGCGGCAAGCGCCGCCTCTTTCTGGCTATTGCCAAACTCTCGCCTGTCCGTGCTTTCCCTTCCCTCAGAGGCGGTTTTTTTAATCTCGTCTCTGGTTAAAAGCGGAATTGTTTCCAGAGCGCAGAGTGAAGGAGGGCTGGCGTGAAGTATCCCTGCAAGAAGCTTAAGGAACGTATCTTTCTTGCCCTCCGATTTTTCGTCGAGCTGGGAAAGGCGGCGGCGTATCGATCCATTGGTGAATTCTTCAGCCGCCATGTCCCAGTTTTCCTTTTCCCTGATAGTTTGTCTTGGCAGGGTAAAAGTAAGGAAGACCCTGTATTCGGCCCTGGTCATGGCGACGTAAAGGAGCCGCCTGAGTTCGGCAGTATCTTTTGCCCTCTCCTCCTCTTCCATGATCCTGCGAAAATAATTACCGCCCAAAGGCAGTTCTTCCGCCTGTGGTATGCCGAGGATAATGCCGTATTGTTCATGGTAACTGATCAAATCGGTCGAGCGCCTGATGTTTCCGGCATGGCTGCAGTCGTAGATAAACACCACGGGGAATTCCAGGCCCTTGCTTTTGTGGATGGACATGATCCTTACCCCGCCCTCCCCTTCGCCGGGTATGTCCTTGTCGTCAGGCTTTTCTTCCCGGTTCATCACGTCTTCCAGGTACTCGATAAAGTCCGCCAGGCTCTTGCCTTTCGCGTCGCATTCGGCGGCAAGGCTGAAAAAAAGATCGAAAAGGCTTTCGTAGACCTGGGCGGATTCTGTCCAGAGGGTTTCGTAGCGGTAGCCTTCCTCAAACCAAAGTTTTGTAAGAAGCTCGGTAACCGGAAGCGAGCGGCTTGCATCGCGCAACGATTGGTAGCGTTCTCTTGCGCGGCGGTAAAGTACGAGCTCGTTTTCGGGGATGAGCGCTTCGTTTTCCTCCGCAAACGGTTCCTGGTTTTTGCCTGGCGTTTTTAGGGCAAGCATACACACCGCAAGACTGAGATCGCTTAAACGCATGAAAGGGGAGCGGATCAACGCCGCGTAAGCGATACGATCTTCGGGATAAACCAGAAGCCTTAGAAAAGCTCTGGTGTCCAGAATAGGCGCGTCGTTAAAAAGTCCGGTTGGGCGATCCGTGTTATAGGGAATTCCGAATTCCCGAAAATGATTTTCCAGCGTGCTTTGATGGGTATATGAACGTTCAAGAACCGCGAAATCGCCCCAGGCACATTCAACCCACTCGGTTTTTGCACCATTACGTCTGGGAATTTCTTCCCTGTTCCTCACCATGTCCCTAATCCTGGCGGCGATAAAAACCGCTTCCAAATCCTGGGATTTCAAGCCCGCCGTGTCGTCCCTGGGTAACGCCTCCCCGTTCAAAAAGCAAAAATGCGCCAAAGAACTATCATCTTTTCTTTCCGCAGATTCATACGGTTCTATAGAACCGTACGGCTTCATGGAATTGTACGCCGCTTCATAATCCGGCACGCCCGGGCCCGGCGGTAAAAAAACATCGCGAAAGATATGGTTGAACGAGGCAATAAGACCAGGTTGTGAACGGTAATTGTGAATCAGATCTATGTTTCCTTCGAGGCCAATAGCCTGCCCAAGACTTCTAAAAACCGCCACGTCCGCCCCCCGAAAGCGGTAGATCGACTGCTTTTCGTCGCCAACAAAAAACATTCGGTTGTTTTCCAGCTCTTCAGCCTGGGCTATGCCTTTTCCGGTTCTGTCCGGATTTTCCGCCAGAAGATAGATCATGTCGCGCTGGAGCGCGTTGTTGTCCTGGAATTCGTCGATCATGATCATGCGAAGAGAATCTTTGTAAGCTTTGCGAATGTCGGGATGATCCTTAAGAGCGTCTACCGCAAGGCGGGCAATGTCGTTGAAACTTAAAAAGCCGGTTTCCCTTTTTTTTGCGTTAAACTCATCCTGGAATTTTTTTATAAGCTCGAAGATTCCCGCGCATAAGCCGAAATTAAACGCATAATTGGCAACGGCCTCCAGTTCGTGATAAATGCCGTCGCCGTCTGTTCCCTTGAGCAATTTGAAGTATTCGACTAACGGTGTGTATACATCGCCGTACCTCCCAGGAATTCTGGCCGCGATTACGGCGGAATAATAATCGAAGTATCTTTTGATTGCAAGCCGCGTCTCTGATGGAGGCAGTTCGGCGTTCCAATCAGAGTCCGCCAATGCGATGCTTGTTTCCAAAAGAGGATTTACGTCCGGCAGGGATGGAGGCGGGCTTTCAAGAAGAATGTCTCCCAGCGATTTTGTTAAACCGATGCTTTTCTTTAATTCGGCAAGGGTACGCAGCGCGTCGGTAATAAGGCCTGTGATGTTGTTAATCTCTTTAACTTTTTCCTGCCATGCCCTGGTTATTTCTTTTTTTTGAGCGGAAAGGTCCTTATTCAAATTCAGGGGGCTTGAGATAGGACTGTAATTAAGAACAACTTTAGCGAAAATATCTTCCGCGAGATCTTTAATTTTGTGATCCACAAGGAGCTGGCGTATAGCGGGCGTTTCCCGGTGATCCAGGACAAAACGCAGGGCCGCTTCCCGCGCAAGGTCGCGGAGCGCCGCATCGTCGCTTGAAAAATCAGGACTGATGCCGTAACGGGCCGCCGCCGCTCTGGCTACATTTGCGGAAAAGGAATCCAGGGTACTGATCTTTGCCTTGTGAAAATTTTTGAGCGCCCCGGCGGCCTCTGAATCAGCCTGATCCAAAAGGTAGCGGTAAATCCGGCTGTACATTTCACTCACCGCTTTGTTGGTAAAGGTGAGGGTTAAGATTTCCTCCGGCTTGAGTTTTTTTTCAATAACAAGCCACGCGTAACGGCTTGCCAGAACCTTGGTTTTGCCCGAGCCGGCCCCGGCTGATACCACGCCGTTGGTTTCCAGGGTTACGGCCTTTATCTGTTCATCATCTAAACCGTTTAGTAAATCTTTTACAGACAACCAGCCCTCCTAAAAATACACCGTTCTGCACACAGTCTTGTACGCGCAGCCCAGGCAATC
>Ga0268262_10003947_pt1 | contig 15626 bp, 12 predicted proteins | sample TergutNc150P3_FD_190354 | JGI IMG/M metagenome (GOLD analysis project Ga0268262, IMG submission 190354) | Nasutitermes corniger P3 segment gut microbial community from laboratory colony in Florida, USA - Nc150 P3 (SPAdes) (version 2) | ecosystem: Host-associated > Arthropoda: Insects >... | reverse complement strand
AAATACTCCCTGAATTTTTCAACACGTTCTTCCGCAAGCTCTATCACAAAATCTGGATGTATCCTATTTTTTACCTCTATCAAGGCTATGCTGTCTCCATTGACAAGCGCAATGTCAAACTCTATTTTATATTTCTTGCCCTTGTGCGTTAAATTTGGTATCATTTCATCGTATTTTATCCTGCCAAATTCCAGTTTTTCCTTAAATACATTTTGGAAAAATTGCTCCGCGTGATGACCTGCATTGTTGCTTATGCCGCCAATTTGAATGCCTTGTTCTTTTATTTGAATACCTTGTTTGTCTATTTGCTCAGTCTGTTTTTCCATACGCTCTTTCAATTCTTTCATTCCAATAGCGTTTTCTTTCTGTATAGCGATAGTTTCTTTCTGCATAGTGGCAGCTTCTTTCAGCAACTGCCTGATTTCTTTCGTCAATTGTTCAGATTCCTTGTCCATAAACATCCTCATTAAATTGTTGGGGTTTATTGTACAAATATAGTTATAAATTCAGAAATATACCCCCAAAGCTACAAAATCTATAAATTTTGCACACATCTGTTGCCTCCCCACCCCATTTTCACCCCCCAATATCACACGAAACGGCAGAAAAAATAGGGACTTATATACATCTTTTACACTAAACCTGTAAACTGCATTTTATAGTGATATATTAGCAATTTGTTAGCAATGTCACATTTTTTCTGCAAATTCAAAAAATCAGCGTTTACCCTTTGACAAAAATCAAAAAACTCTGCTGCCCCATAAAACGCCAAGCAAAAGGAATTTTTAAATAAAGCCAAACGAAAAACGGGTGCTTTGGTATTTTAGATTGCGTTGTATATGGCAAAAAACGGAGAATTTTATATTTTAATTTTAAGCCGCAAATTTTTGCGGCTTCTTCTAAACTTAAGTCGGTTAAGGCAATTTTATGGTCTATAAAATCCCAATATGCTGCTCCGGTTAATTTTATATTTGGTTGCAAAATTATAAGTTTGCCGTTTTCGGATAAAAATTCTTTGCATAAACGAATAGCCTGAATAACAGACTCCTTGCTATCCAAATGCTCTAAAACATTTGAGGCAAAAATAATATCTACCTTGCAAGTTAAGTGCTTGCTCATATTGAAAAATGAATCTTGTACCACTTTAACGCTTGAATGAGCATATAAAGATAGATCTGGATTAAGATCAAATGCTATCTTTTGTTTGGCTTTTATGTTGTTCATAAATTCACAATTTCCTGCGGCAATATCGCAAACGATGGAATTTTCGTCAATAAATTTTTGGAAAAAATATTTGCATAAAATCTTCCATATAGCATTCTTTTTTTCAAGCTGCTTTTCAAAACGATTTTTGTATAGCATATTTATATCAATCATCTTGGCCAAATCCCCCAGCAATCAATATAAGGAACAGTGGGAATAATATTTCTATACTCATTGTGCGGAGTTCCCAAAATAACTCCATCTGCTGAATTCAGGGTTTCTTGCAAAGACATTTCGTTTGGCAAATATGGGTCGTGTGTAATTACTTTTGCCATTCTAAATTCTAATAATTTTTTTATTTTGAAAGAGAGACTTTCTCTTGTATCGTCGTTGTTTGCTTTAAAAGTCATTCCAAGCAAAGCTATTCGCTTTTCTGCCAAGTTCCCAATTTTCTTTTCCAATTGCTGAATGAGAAAATTTGGCAATCCCTCATTTACCAGCATCGCGGATTGCCCTAGAAAGAAATTATTCTGGTAAAATGCACTTAATTGCATTGTATCTTTGAATAAACACGGACCTGCTGTTAAACCTGCGCTTGGAAAATGTTTTGCCCTTGGATAATCTTCTTTTATCGCATTTAAAATTTTATAGAAATCAAGACCATCATTTTCGGCAATCATATAAAAAGCGTTGGAAACTGCAAACTCCAAATAACGCCAAGTATTTGTCATCAACTTTACAAGCTCCGCTTCTTTTGGTTCCATGCGAATTATTTTTGGGCTTATTTTTGAAAATAATTCCGTTGCCTCACTATATGCTTTATCTGAATTTGCCGCTACTATTTGCGGCAATGTGAAAATTTCTTCCAAAGCCTTGCCTTGCAAAATGCGTTCCGGACAAAATGCCACCTTTGTTTCCCCAAGCAAATTTTCCAATTCCTTTGCAATTAGTTCCGTTGAACCGGGGAAAAGAGTGCTTCTTAAAATTATTAATTGCTCTTTTGAAAGTAAGCCTTCGTAAGAGCGAATTACTTTTAATACTTCGTTTATTTTTGGATTATGGTGTTCATCAACTGGAGTTCCCGTCACAAAAATAACTGCATCTTGATTTTTAACTAGCTTTATATCATCAGAGGCAACTAAGTTCTTTGAAATAAGTGATTTTAAGAGTTCTTCCGCTCCATCTTCCTTAAAAGGTAATTCCCCTTTATTTACTTTTTCCACTGCTGAGGAATTCAAATCCACAACGGTCACGAAAAAGCCTTTGCTGGCAAGAGCTAAACCGAGAGGCAAACCCACGTGCCCGCAACCGCCTATAATGCAAATTTTGTTCATATTATTTTTCCCTCTTTTTGCTTTTGAATGCTGTGAAATACCATTTGAGATAATTTGGCAGCCAAGCCCTCAATTTGAAATTTGATTTTCCAGCAACTCTATCTGTCCAGGTTGTGGGAGTTTCGCATATCTTTTTCCCTTGCAGATGAGCTTTAACAACCAATTCCAAGCCTAATTCAAAGCCACCCGTGCTTTCAATTTTTTGTTCTTTTAAAAAGGATGTTCTGTAAAGTTTAAAGCTATTTGTTGCATCGTGAGTGGAAATTCTAGCAAAATAATGCAAAGTTAAGCCTGCAAAACGGCTCATTAAACCTTTCAAAAATGGGCCTCCAATTTGCTTTCCCCCCTTCATATAACGGCTTGCGCAAACTACAGAAGCATTTTGCTCCTCTGCTATTTTCACCATTTCATTTATAACTTGAGGCGGGTCGCTTAAATCTGCCATTGTAACTACGACATATTCCGTTTGCGAGGTTTCAAGGCCTGTTTTTATTGCTCCAAGAACTCCACGCCCATATAAATTTTTAACCAACTCTATATTTTTGTGCGTTTTTTGCAATTCATGCACAATAGGCAAGGTTGTGTCTGTTTCCGTATCATAAATTACTTTTATTGTATGCGGAGTGGTAACCTCTTTTTCAATTTTCTCCACAGCAAAACGAATATTATCCGCTTCGTTGTAAACAGGAATGGCAATGGTCAAATCACTCATCAAATTCCCCCTATCCTCACCTGTTCCACTATCCAGGGAATAACTTCGTCTAAAATTGCGTCTAATTTTGTTGTTGCAGAAAACCCAAGTATGTCTTTTGCTTTTTGAACGCTTGGAACTCTCTTTTGAACGTCATAAAGAAATGGTTTATCGCTAACATAAGCAAATGGTTTTTCTGGTTTAAGTTTTTTCCATATAGCCTCTGCAAGTTCTAAAACCGTTGTTGAATCTGGCGTGGAAAGATTGAAATCTTCGTTGATGGATTTTTCGCTCTCTATGCAAAGCCTTATTCCAAGAGCTAAATCTCCAGCATAAGTATAGTGCCTAATTTGGTTGCCTGCACCTAGAATGTGCAAGGGGTCTTGCCCTTTGACAACTTTTTGCACCAAATCTGGAACAACGTGGCTCATTGCAAGCTCAACATTGCCAGAATATATTTGCTTATCGCAAAGAGCGCGTTTTTCTCCTATGCCAACGCAATTAAATGGGCGGATTATGGTATATGGCAATTTGTATTGCTCATAAGCACCTTGGCAATAATATTCGCAGGCGAGTTTTTGAAAACCATAAGTACTCAACGGTGGTGGGCATTTGCGCTGATCGCCCTCTTTGCTTGGAAATTCGGTTGCACTTTCATAAACCATGCTTGAACTCAACACATTTATTTTATGCAATCGGTGGTTTTTGTTTGCCCAAATTGCAGCATCAAAAGTTGAAGCTAAAATTCTTTCGTTTTCTGCCAAAAGCTCATAAGCCTGTTCGTGAAAATAAGAAATACCACCTATCATTGCGGCGGCAGCTAAAACTTGGTCACAGTCAACAACCAGTTCTTTCATCAGTTCTAAGTTTTTGGCATCGCCTTCTATAAATTTGTAGCTGGGATGATTGTCGTAAGATTTTTTTACTTTTCCGTATTTGGAAAAATTATCTATGCCAACCACGGAATGCCCGTGTGAAAGTAACTCTTCTACGACATAACCGCAAATAAAACCAGCAGAACCGGTGACTAAAATTCTCATTTTTTACTCTCCAATACAGATATTTTATTTACGGCACGTTGCATATAACTCCAAATGTTCTGGCTAGGTAGTGAAATATTTTTGGGTCTAGAATATCATCAATAGTAATATCCCAATACAAGTATATTCTATAAGACACTGTAAGAAAGAAAACAAACAGTAGGGTAATTCCTGCGCAAGAATAAAAGGTTTTCAAAATAACTTTTCTAATTGCTGCTTCTTTTTCTTGCAATTGAAAAGCACAAATTAATGCACCTATTGCCAGAATCCAAGAATAATCCATAGCATAACGCCAATTTCTAGCAGCAAATGCTATTAGAGCTATATTAAGCAGTGAAATAAAAATTCCAGCAATAATAAAATTTCTCAAAATATCAATTTTTCTAATATAAAATAAAAACCACATAATAGGAAAACAGAAAATGCCAACTATTTTTTCAGATTCATGAAACAAATTAGTTATAGCAATTGGGATATTTGATACTTTTGCTGAAACAAAAGGAAATGTCAAATCTAGATTTGGCGGGTTAAATAATACAAATAAAAATGTTTTTATAAGAGAATGAATTTTCCCAACGATACCAACTTGGCTATACATATCTTGGTTCGTCATCATAATAAGATGAGTTTCGCCAAATGAAAAAGGAGAATCAAAGCGTGCATAGTTGTACCATGCGAGAATTGAACCCACGATAATAAATGGAATTATTACTGCAAGCAGATACCTGCTCGCATTTATTAATTCCTTCCTCTTATCCCACAGCATTACAGGAATTAAAAAACTCCAAAACAAAGCGGTGGGGCGGCAAGCAACAGCAAGGGCAAAGGAAAATGAGGAAATAAGGAGATGGTTGCGCAATAACATAATCACACCCAAAAACACAAAGGCTAGTGCCGAATATTGTGCTATTAAATGGAAATGCTTATCTACTAAATGTATGGGTATGAAAGAACAAGCATATAGAGCCCCCCCGCCAATTAAAAAGAAAAAATAAGGGAGTTTTTTCAGATAATTCTGCGCAATTTGTTTCCAAAGTAGCATTAACAATACAGTTGCTAGAGAAGCAAATAAAAATGTTCCCATTGAACTTGGTAAATAATTTCCAGTTATCAGTTTGTAAGGAGCAAATAAAAGGATAACAGGAAGTATTCCGTAATAGCTATAAAATTTGCCATTGTAAAGGGTTACATCTAATACAAGGGCATTTTCATAATTGTCTAAATTTCGATTAATATTTATAAACATTCCATGCTGCAGTCTATATTTATCGTCATAAGGTCTTTCTGCCGAGAGCAATGCTTTTGGAACTTCAATATCCAAATGCAATTGCCTTTTTAAGAAAGCATCTGTCATCTGATGGCTGTACATTTTAATCCATTTTGCAGACAGTTCATTATCTCTAAAACCATAAATAGAATAAGAAGCGAGAAAGTTAAAAGCAAGCATAGAACAAATAAGCACAACAAAACCTGCACGCTGCCTAAAATTTGCTTTATCGTACATATAATCAAAACAGAAATAAGAAATTTTTTCGCGAAGTTCTGCATTCTTTAGGCAGAGCAGAAAAAGCGAAATTCCAAAAACAATAATCATGCGAATTGGCATAATTGCCATTGGAATTTCTTTATTTAATTCAACCTGTCTAATGGCTATATTATTTTCAAGAAATGCAATGCTTAAATTTGAAATTTTTCCTCTTGGAGTTATAGTTATATAATTGCTGAAATCCAAATCTTTTATTATGCTAACATCTATAGAACGTGCAGAATGCTCTTCGTCTGCCCAAATAATTCTAACTCTCTGTGTATTTTCCTGCAAAAATATAGGCTCTATGTAAATTGAGGCAATTTCCGTATTTAGATTTTTAAATTCAAAACTGCTATATTGAGCTGGCAATAAAAGAGAATCCTGTACGGCAATTCCATTGAGTGAATATTCATTTGCATTGCTGATAAAACTCTGTTCCTGTTCGCTGTACACAATGCCAAAATGCTCACTTTTGAATAAGATGGCATAGTGCGTGTAGTTAAACAGCGTTATCTCTAGAAAAAGCGAGATTAGCAGGGCTAGGGTTAAGGAAAAGAGGAGGAATTTGCGGTGCATATCAGAATACAATATAGAAAATGTACCTTTATATGCTAGGATAAATCTAAAATTATCTACGGCACATTGCAAATAACTCCAAATGTTCGGGCTAGGTAGTGGTGTATTTTTGGGTCTAGAGTATTTACGTTAAAAAACGAATCTATTCTATAAGATATTACAAGAAAGAAAACAAGCAGCAAAGTGAATATGCAACAAGAATAAAAAACTTTTAAAATAATTTTTCTCATTGTAATTTCGTTTTCCTGCAATTGGAAAGCACAAATTAATGCAATTATTGCCATAATCCAAGAAAAATCCATACTATAACGCCAGACTATGGCATTAAATACAAATAGAACTATGTTAAGCAATGAAATAAAAATTCCTGCAATAATGAAATTTCTCAGAATATTAACTTTTCTGATAAAAAATAAAAACCACATAATAGGAAAGCAGAAAATACCAACTATTGCTCCATATATATTAAAATGACCAGTTGTAGCTAATGGAATATTTGAGAATGTTGCTGAAACAAAAGGAAATGTCAAGTCTAGATTTGGCGGATTGAATAATACAAATAAAAATGTTTTTATAAAGATATGTATTTTTCCAATGATACTGACTTCGTTATAAAAAATTAGGTTTGAGTCCATAAGAACATAGATTTGGCCAAATGTAAAAGGAGAATCGAAGCGTATATAGTTATACCATGCAAGAATTGAGCCTATAATGGCGAATGGAATTATTATCGCAAGCAAATACCTGCTTGAATTTATTAATTCCTTTCTTTTATCCCACAGTATAATAGGAATTAAAATACTCCAGAGCAAAGTATTTTGGCGGCAGGCTACGGCAAGGGCAAAGGAAAATGAAGAAGCAATGAGCAAGCAGGTGGAAAGTTTTTCCCTTGCTTGCAATAACATAATCACAGCCAAAATCACAAAAGTTAGTCCCGAATATTGTGCTATTATATGGAAGTCATGTGCCATTGTTATGTGAATAGGAATTAGAGAATAGGCATACAAAGCCACTGCACATATCAAGAAGAAAAAATAAGAGAATTTTTTCAAATAATTCTGTGCAATTTGTTTCCAGAGTAGCATTAACAATACAGTTGCCATAGAGGCAAATAAAAATTCACCCATTGAAGTTGGCAAATAATTTCCAGTAATCAATTTGTAAGGGGCGAATAAAATGATAACGGGAGCAATTCCATAATAACTGTAATATTTGCCTTTGTAATATGTATGGTCATTCAAAATGAGATTATTTGAAGAATTTCTACTCCAGTTAAAAAATATTCCATTTTGTCTCCTATATTCATTGTCATAAGGCCTTTCTGCTTCCAACAATGCTTGCGGAACTTCAATATCCAAATGTGGTTGTTTTTTCAGCAAGGCATCTGTCATGTGATGGCTGTACATTTTAATCCATTCTGCAGCAAGTTCGTTGTCTCTAAAACCATAAACAGAATAAGAAACGAGAAAATTGAAAACAAGCATAGAGCAAACAAGCGTGGCAAAGCCAACTCGCTGCTTAAAATTTGTCTTATCGTACAAATAATCAAAACAAAAGTATGAAATTTTTTCACGAGTTTCTGTATTCTTTAGGCAAATCAGAAAAAACGAAATCCCCAAAACAATAAGCAAGCGAATGGGCATAACTACCATTGGAATTTCTCTGTTGAGTTCAATCTGCTTAATGGCTATATTGTTTTCATAAAATGCGATGGATAAATTTGAAATCTTCCCATGTGGATTTACATTTATATAATTGCTAAAGTCTAAGCCTTTTATTATGCTCACATCTACAGAACGTGCAGAAGATTCTTCGTCTGCCCAAATAATTCTAACTCTCTGAGTAATATTTTCCTGCAAAAATACAGGCTCTATATAAATTGAAGCAATTTCCGTATTTAAATTTTTAAATTCAAAACTACTCGCTTGAGTTGGCAATAAAAAAGAATCCTGCACAGAAATTCCTTTGAGTAAGTATTCTTGAGCGTTACTGATAAAGTTCTTTTCCTGTTCGCTATATACAATACCAAAATATTTGCTTGTGAATAAAGTGGCATAATGCGTATAGTTAAACAGCGTTATCTCTAGAAAAACCGAGATTAGCAGAGCGAGGGTTAAGGAAAAGAGGAGGAATTTGCGGTACATTTATGGAAAGTAATATAGAAAATCACTTACTCGCAAATATGATCCAATTGCTTGGCACTCCAAAAAGTTTAACGTTTAAAATTTTAGCATTGAAGTCTGAATTTTTTGAACAAAAATCCAACATAATTTTAAGAGCTTTTTTACTCAACAAATTCAAATTCTCTTCCAGAGCGAGTTCTTTTTGCCCTATTAAATTTAGTATTTTACGATGTATTTTTTTTGGTAGCCAATGGATAAAGGGCAGGTATGTGTGAAATTCAATGGGGTAAAATCTGTTTGGAGTGGTTAAAAAAACATATTTCTTTGAAACCCTTAAACATTCACTGAGAAATTTGCATTGATTCTCAAAAGAACCTACATGTTCCAGAACCGCAGATGAAAACACCAAATCAAAGCTATTGTCTCCAAAAGGCATATTTAAGCCATTGCCTTGAACAAATTTTAATTCAGGATACTCAGTTTCTAAAAAATTTGCCTCTTGGTTGGAAAGGGCAATGATGTGTTCTTTATATGGGTAAAATTTCTCAAAAAAATTGCTTTCTGAATGCAATTTATCTGCCGTTACCCCAACATCCAAAACTTGCTGCAAACTTTCAAAGTCTGCCAATTTTTGCAATAGGCTGAACATTTCCTTTCGCTTTGCATAAGAAATGCGGTTCATTAAAGATAAATTGTGGCTGTATTGAAGGTCTGGCATATTACTTTATTCTCAAAATTCCAACAAAAAATCCTGCAAAAATACTTTCAATTCCAACAATCATACAAACTGTAGCGGGAATTGTCAATCGCATAACCTTGCTTGGGTCAAGTTCTCCAAAATTCACAGTTTGCCAAATGATAACCGCTGCAACAGATACTAAAATTCCCAAGAGGAATAAAATTAGTCCAAAAATCATAATTTTTTCGGAACTCAAATTTATATAAAAAGAACCTGTATTTTCTTTAGGCAAATAACCGTGTTCAAAAGCGAAAATTTTTGAAAATATGTTGAATAAAAACAATGAGAAACCGAGTATAATGCTAACTCCAGCGTAAAGCAAGGTGTGAATATCCAAGGCAATATGCCCTATTTTCACCGAACCTGCGCTAATTAGGCAAGTGCTTATAATTCCAACAAACATCAACAAGGTTGCGGGCAAAACAAAAAGCCAGTTAGGGGCATACATAAGCAAAAATTTTAAATGCCGCCAACCATCTCTAAAACTTCTCAAATGAGGAGGCCTAGAACGCCCATCTTTATCAAGAGTTGTGGGTACCTCTGTTATATTGAATTTATTTAACGTGGCTTTTACTATCATCTCGCTTGCATATTCCATTCCATTGGTTTGCAAATTCAAAGACAAAATTTTTTCCCTATTATAACCCCTAAGCCCGCAATGAAAATCGTTTATTTTAGAGTTAAAAAATAATCTTCCTATAAAAGATAAAACCGGATTTCCTAAATATCTATGGAGTTTAGGCATGGCATCTTTTGCTATGCCTCCTGCGAATCTATTGCCCATAACCAAATCACAACCTTTGCGCAGTTTTTGGACAAAAGGCATTAAATTCAAAAAATTATAGCTATCATCTGCATCTCCCATTATAACATATTTTCCAAGAGCTGCTTTTGTTCCTGCAATAAGTGCTGCCCCATAGCCTTTGGTTGGGACATTTATAATTCTAGCCCCGTTTTGCGAGGCTATCTCTTGCGAGCCATCTGTGGAGCCATTGTCTGCAATCAGAACTTCTCCATTTATTTTGTTTTTTTCCAAAAATGTTTTTGCCTTTGAAATACATTTTTCCAAAGTTTCTGCCTCATTTAGGCAGGGCATGAGTATGGTTAATTCTAGGGAATTATGGCACATTGCATATAACTCCAAATGTTCTGGCTAAGTAGTGTTGTATTTTTGGATCTAGAATATTGTCATTATTATAAATACTATATATTCTAATAGATATTGTAAAGAAGAAAACGAGCAGTAGAGTAATTCCGCAACATGAATAGAATGTTTTTAAAATAATTTTTTTCATCACTGATTTTCTTTCTTGCAATTGAAAAGCGCAAATCAATGCCCCCATCGCCATAATCCAAGAAAAATCCATAATATAACGATAGCTTATACCGTAACCAAATGCCAATAGAGTTATATTAAGTAATGGAATAAAAAATCCTGCAAAAATAAAATTTCTCAGAATATCAACTTTTCTAACATAAAATAAAAACCACATAATAGGAAAACATAAAATACCAACTGTTGGTATAAAATCATACATAAAAGTACTTCTAGCTAAAGGTAGATTTGATATTTTTGCCACAATGAAAGGAAATGTTAAATCTAAATTTGGCGGGTTGAATAATGTGAATAAAATTGTTCTTATAGCACTATAAATTTTCCCAATAATACTAATTTGGTTAAGTGTGACTTGGTTCATTGGTCCTATCATATATGAGTCGCCAAATGAAAAAGGAGAATCAAAGCGAACATAGTTATAATATGCGAGAATTGAACCTACAATAACGAATGGAATTATTATAGCGAGCAGATACCTTGCATTTATTAATCCTTTCCTTTTATCCCACAACAAAACGGGAATCAAAATGCTCCAAAACAGAGCACTTGGGCGACAAGCAACTGCAAGTGCAAAGGAAAATGAGGAAATTATGAGCAATTTAGTAGGGGTGCGATTTATCGCATCATTTTCCTTTGTTTGCAATAACATGATAACGCCTAAAATTGCAAAGGCTAATGCAGAATATTGCGCTATTATATGAAATGGGCTAATTGATAAGAGAACGGGTATGAAAGAGCAAGCGTATAAAGTCGCTCCGCTTATTAAAAAGAAAAAATATGGGAGTTTTTTCAGGTAATTCTGAGTAATCTGTTTCCAGAGCAGCATTAGCAGTATTGTTGAGATAGAAGCAAATAAAAATGCACCAATTGAATTTGGCAAATAATTTCCCGTTATCAATTTGTAAGGGGCAAATAAAATAATAACAGGAAGCATTCCAAAATAACTGTAGTATTTGCCTTTGTAATATGTATGGTCGCCTAAAAGAGCATTTTCCAAAGTATCTAAAGATTTTATGTTCCAGTTTATAAACATCCCATGTTGTCTTCTATATTCATCGTCATAAGGTCTTTCCGCTTCTAGCAATGCTTTTGGAACTTTAAGATCCAAATATAGTTGTTTTTTCAATAAGGCATCTGTCATGTGGTGGCTGTACATTTTAATCCATTCTGCAGCTAGTTCATTATCCTTAAATTTGTAAACAGAATAAGAAACGAGGAAGTTAGAAATAAGCATGGCGCAAATAAGCAGGGCAAAACCTGCACGCTGCCTAAAATTTGTTTTATCGTATAAATAATCAAAACAGAACCAAGAAATTTTCCCACGAGTTTCTGCATTTTTTAGGCAAATCAGAAAAAACAAAATCCCAAAAACAATAAGCAAACGAATGGGCATAATAGCCATTGGAATTTCTCTATTGAGTTCAATCTGTTTAATGGCTATATTATTTTCATAAAATGCGATGGTTAAATTTGAAACCTTCCCATGAGGATTTACATTTATATAATTGCTGAAATCTAAATCTTTTATAACGCTCACATCTATAGAACGTGCAGAAGATTCTTCGTCTGCCCAAATAACTCTTACACGCTGTTTATTTCCCTGAATAAAAATTGGATTTATATAGATAGAGGCAATTTCCGTGTTTAAATTTTTGAACTCAAAACTGCTTAATTGAGTTGGCAATAAAAAAGAATCCTGCACAGAAATTCCATTGAGAGAATATTCATCCGCATTGCTGATAAAGCTCCGTTCCTGTTCGCTATACACAATGCCAAAATGTTTGCTTGTGAATAAGGTGGCATAATGCGTATAGTTAAACAGCGTTATCTCTAAGAAAAGCGCTATTAGCAGGGCTAGGGTTAATGAAAAGGGGAGGAATTTACGGTGCATAAGATTATCTATTACCTAATTTATTTTTCAGTTTGTTTGCTGCATAATCATTTATGAATTCTTCCAAGTCAATAAGTATTTCTTCTTTTTCATCTAGTGGTATGAATTTTGAGCTTTTAATCATACTCAATATTTTAACCATATCGTCATAGTAGAGATTTCCTCGTTTTTTAATAATTTCACTTTCTTCCAAAGTAAATGTTCTTAAACCAGCAATATAGCTATCACGACTTAAAAAACTATATATAGCTGATTCGATTTTAATACTCCCTTCGCTTTCGCGAGAATTAATAATGAGGAATTTTTCATTGGTGATTGATATTCTGACAAAAAGTTTTCTGGCTCTGTCTTTTATGATTTCCGATGTTGATGTGTCCGCTAGAACTACTTCTGATATGTCAAACATCATATCACCGTCAATCTAGCGGTTTCTTTCAAATCTTCTCGCAAAAAATCGTTTTCTACAATATCTTCAAATGGTATATCAACGCATTTTAAAATTCCTCTTTTGTTCCAATTTTTTTGCCAAGCTGGTTCTTTATGATTTATATCTCTAACTCCACTGAAATCAAAACCAGCATATTTTTTGTAGCCTATTTCCAGAGCTTCTATGTCAGACTCGGATAGCATATTGGTTATTGGAGGGCGTTTAGCGTATAAACGTTTTCCACTCCTTACAAAATCCATATTTGATTTTTTGCAAGCATCTGTATATATCCATTTTGGAACTGTGCCATGTTCCATAGCCATGTAAGTATCCCCTGTGATGGGTCTCTCATATTTGTTCAAATGATATTTTTCGGCTTCAAATAGCATTTTAAAAATATGGTACATACTGGTTTCTCCTTTTTGGATTAACCAAAGAACAACTTCAACTGCCTTGCACTCGTTCAATTTGAATTCTATAGCCATACTCATTAATGTAGAAAACTACGGCACGTTGCAAATAACTCCAAATGTACGGGCTAGGTAGTGTTGTATTTTTGGGTCTAGAAAAGCACCATAATCGCCAAAGCCGTATATTCTATGAGATATTGTAAAAAAGAAAGCGAGCAGTAGAGAGAGTGTGCAGCATAAATAAAAAGTTTTTAAAATAATTTTTCTCATTGCAATTTTCCTTTCTTGCAATTGAAAAGTGCAAATTAATGCACCGAGTGCCATAACCCAAGCAAAATCCATAGCATAGCGATAGGTTATACCGTTAGCAAGTGAGAGCAAAGCTATATTCAGCAATGAGATAAAAAATCCTGCAAAAATAAAATTTCTCAGAATATCAACTTTTCTAACGTAAAATAAAAACCACATAATAGGAAAACAGAAAACGCCAACCACTGGTTCAAAATCATATATAAAAGCACTTCTAGCTAATGGAACATTTGATACTTTTTCCGTAATAAAAGGAAATGTTAAATCTAAATTTGGCGGATTGAACAATGTAAATAAGGTTATTCTTATAGCACTATAAATTTTTCCGACTATGCTCATTTGGTCGCGTACGGTATGGTTCATCGATAATATCATATAAGTTTCACCAAATTCAAAAGGAGAATCAAAGCGGATATAGTTATACCACGCGAGAATTGAACCTACGAAAACGAATGGAATTATTATAGCAAGCAGATACCTACTTGCATTTATTAATCCCCTCTTTTTATCCCACAGCAAAACAGGAATTAAAATACTCCAAAACAAAGCACTTGGTCGGCAGGCAACGGCAAGGGCAAAAGAAAGCGAAGAGATAAAGAGCAATTTAATAGAAAGATTTTCCTTTGCTTGCAATAACGTCATCACACCCAAAATCACAAAAGACAGAGCCGAATATTGCGCTATTGGATGGTAAAATTTCGTTGCTAAAACGATAGGTATAAAAGAAGAAGCATATAAAGCCCCTCCACCTATTAAAAAGAAAAAATATGGGAGTTTTTTCAGATAATTCTGCGCAATTTGTTTCCAAAGCAGCATTAGCAACACAGTTGCTAGAGAAGCAAATAAAAATGTCCCTACGGAACTTGGCAAATAATTTCCCGTTATCAATTTGTAAGGTGTAAATAAAATGATAGCAGGAACCATTCCAAAATAGCTGTAAAATTTGCCATTATAAAAGGCAAGGTCAGCTATAAGGGCATTTTCCAAAGTATCTAAATGTTTTTGATGACGGTTTAAAAATAACCCATGCTGTAGCCTATATTCATCGTCATAAGGTCTTTCTATTTCTAACAATGCTTTTGGAACTTCAATATTCAAATGCAGTTGTTTTTTTAATAAAGCATCTGTCATATAATGGCTGTACATTTTAAGCCATCTTGTTGCAAGTTCATTGTCTCTAAAACCATAAACAGAATAAGAAACGAGAAAATTGAAAATGAGCATAGAGCAAATAAGCATAGCAAAACCAGCACGCTGCCTGAAATTTGCTTTATCGTACATATAATCAAAACAGAAATATGAAATTTTTTCACGAGTTTCTGTATTTTTTAGGCAAATCAGAAAAAACAAAATTCCAAAAATAATAACTAAACGGATTGGCATAATCACCATTGGAATTTCTTTATTTAATTCAATCTGTTTAATGGCTATATTATTTTCAAGAAATGCAATGGTTAAATTTGAAACCTTCCCGTGCGGATTTACATTTATATAATTGCTGAAATCTAAATTTTTTATTATGCTCACATCTATAGAACGTTCAGAGGATTCTTCGTCTGCCCAAGTAACTCTAACTCTCTGAGTATTTCCTTGAATAAAAATAGGATTTATATAGATAGAGGCTATTTCTGTATCTAGAGTTTTAAATTCAAAACTGCTTAATTGAGTTGGCAATAAGAGAGAATCCTGTACGGCAATTCCTTTAAGCGAATATTCATTTGCATTGCTGATAAAACTTTGTTCCTGCTGGCTATACACAATGCCAAATTGTTTGCTTGTGAATAAGGTGGCATAGTGCGTGTAGTTAAACAGCGTTATTTCTAAAAAAAGCGAGATAAGCAAGGCGAGGGTCAATGAAAAGAGGAGGAATTTGCGGTGCATAATTTTTATTCCTCCGTACTTTCACCGTTTAGCAAACTCTGTACTTCTTCAAATTCTGTAATCCATTCAGATAGCTTTTGCTGCAATAAGTTCTTTTCTGGCAAATACAAACTGTATTCAGATGCATAGATATTTGAA
>Ga0268262_10003946_pt1 | contig 15633 bp, 10 predicted proteins | sample TergutNc150P3_FD_190354 | JGI IMG/M metagenome (GOLD analysis project Ga0268262, IMG submission 190354) | Nasutitermes corniger P3 segment gut microbial community from laboratory colony in Florida, USA - Nc150 P3 (SPAdes) (version 2) | ecosystem: Host-associated > Arthropoda: Insects >... | reverse complement strand
TTTTTGAGGTTTTAAACCCTTTATTATTTCGCGCTCCAATAAACGAGGAATATTCTTCATAATTGTTAATATAGAAAAATTGTCACTCAATTGACTAAATTTACGTAAAAATCGTCAATGAATTGACTGAATTACCACACAATAACCGCTTTTACCATGACATTTTGTACATTTTTTCTATATTCACCAAACGTTATGCCACATATCCTTGAAAATGCTATTGCAGACAAACTTGCAGAAAAACACAAGCAGGGTCTTCTTCGTTCATTGTGCCAGCCCTCAGGCATTGACTTTTCCAGCAATGATTACTTGGGCTTGGCAAATCATTTTGAAATAGCAAAATCTGCCGCAGATGCTTATATTAAGTATGGAGCTGGTAGCAAAGGGTCTAGGCTTTTGGGTGGCAATCACAAAATTTTTGAAGAAACAGAAAAATGGTTGGCAAATTGGAAAGGAACGGAAGCATCTTTGATTTTCAACAGTGGATATAGCGCAAACGTGGGTGTTATATCTTCTCTTTGCGATTCAAAAACACATTTGTTCTGCGATAGGCTAGACCACGCGAGTATATTGGATGGCTACGCAATAGGCGGCGGAAAATTGCACCGCTTTAAGCACAACAGTCCGGCAGATTTGGAAAAGGCTCTGAAAGAGGTTGAGCCGGAGAGTTTCAAGCTGATAGCAGTAGAAGCCGTTTATAGCATGGAAGGAGATATTGCCCCATTAAAAGAATATGCAGACATTGCAGAGAAATACGATGCCCTGCTTTATGTTGACGAAGCTCACAGCGATGGAATTTTAGGACCCGAAGGCAAGGGCTTGATTGCACAGCTCGGCTTGGAGAGCAAGGTTCATTTATCGCTCACAACATTTGGCAAAGCTTATGGAACAATGGGAGCCTGCGTTTTTGGCTCAAAATTACTCATAGATTATTTAATAAGCAGTGCCCGCAGTTTTATCTATTCCACGGCAATTTCACCCGGCATGGTTGTGGCAATGCAAAAAGCCGTTGAAGTTTCAACAAGAGAGGGCTTTCGCAGAGAAAGCGTACTTAAAATGTCTGCTGATTTTAGGCAAAAAATAAAGGGAGCCGGCATGGATTGCCTGCAAAGCGAAACGCAAATTGTGCCTATAGTGCTTGGAACAGTGGAAAAAGCCCAGAAATGCAAAGATTTTTTGCTTGAAAAAGGCTTTTTTGTGCCTTGTATTCGTCCACCAACTGTGCCTAATGGCACTGCAAGGCTGAGAGTAAATATAAGTGCCTCACACAAAACAAGCGAAATTGATGCTTTGGCAGAGGCATTAATTTTCTATATTCAGTCTTTATGAAAAAATTGCATACCCTCTCGTTGTGCCTTTTTGCTTTGCTTGTATTGGTAGCTTGTGGCGAAAACTTGTTTGGAAACAGTTCCTCAGGGAGTGGTTCTGATATTAAATCACTGCGCATGGATGCAGAAAACGCTTTTAGAAAAGGCAATTATGAAGGTTCTTACGATATTTGCAAAAAAATAACTGAAATTGAGCCTACATCATCTTTTGGATATTATGGAATGGCAAAAGCAGGCTTGTGGTGGCATGGAGTTAATCCACTAAGCATGTTTAGCATTGTTAAACCAAGAGAGGGAGAATGTCCTTTTATGGGAGAAGATGTAAAGGTGAGAAACAATTATCTTCAAGCTATGAAAAAAGTTATACCTGCGTTATCTGAATTAGATAGGCGTGATTCTTTAACCGTTCTTTACGAACTTCATGTATATGCTAGAGAAAACAAAGGTTGGGATTCAATTTTTATTGTAACAATAGATGACAAACAAGTAAGTGTACATTTAAATGAAAGACTTTCGAAGTTTAGAGAAACATTCTGCGATAACTCTCCTAACAATAACTGCAACGATACAGCTTCCACTGGCAAAAGAAAGCCCTTTCCTTTAAGCGACAGGGAATACAAAAACAGTTATTTTGGAGGCATTTTGCTTTTATCTTCTTTTTCAAAATGGTTTTTAAATTTTTTTGACACAAATAAGGATAGCTGCTTAACAAGGAATCCAGGGACTGGAAGAGAACCAGGCGTAGATTATCCCAGTACTAATTCTGAATGGAAAAAATGGGGTTGCGTAGGTAGTGATGGCGGAAGTAGCGGTGATTACGATTTGTCTGTATCATTGATGTGTCCAAGAGATGAATACGGAAATATGAGTGTTATTATTGATTCCAAGCAAATACTTGAAGATTTGGAAGAACAATTGAAAGATTATTATAAGGATATGTCGAATTGTACAAAAGACTGCGAAAACAAAGTACCAGATGAAATAAAAGGCTTTAATGATAAAATAAACGATTTTGGCGATGATTTTGCAGAAGTAGAAGATGTGTTAAATAGCCTTGGGCTTGGAGGAAGTGATGATCCAGATATTGACCAAGGAAGCTTAAAAGACGAAATTGACAAGTACAAAGCTTATTCCTCCTTTTACAAAATGGGAACTCATTTTGATGAAGATGGAGACGGTTGCATAGACGAAGAGCTTTTAGATGGGCTAGACAACGATGGAGACGGATTTGTAAATGAAAACTCAAGGCTTTCTCCTACAGACCCAAACGATCCATATTACGGAATTAGCCCAATGAACAATTGCATGATTGGAAATGATCGTTATAAAAATAATGTAAATTGGGAGTATAACAAACCAGTGAGCTTTATGCAGCCGGTGAAAATATGCAATTCCCCCGATTGTTCAACTTTTACAGAACTTCCCTTAAATGAAGAAGGATGGGTAACCGTATTAAACTTCACGCAAAAAGGATACCCAGACGGCAAAAGATACTGGACAACAAGAGATGCAAACCTTAAACTTGAAGTTGCGCAAGACAAAAATTGCACTAAGTATGACCTCAAATATCGGCAAGACAATATAGGAGGTTGCTGGCCTTACTATGACAAAAATAAATTTGATGTATATTGCAGGAGTCGTAATTGAAATACTTTTCATTAGCCATATCTTTTTTGCTTTTTACTTTTGCATATTCTGCCAAAGGGCCTGAATATCATTCTTTAAGGGTGCATGGCATGGGCGGAGCCTTTGTTGCTGTGGCCGATAACAAAGACGCTCTTTACTACAACCCCGCGGGGCTTAATCTGATAAGTCGTTTGGGAAATTTTGAAAAAAATCCAGATATGGGTTATATGCCGTTTTCGCAGTCTGAGGTGCGGTTGTTTTCTGCCGCCATTTTTCTTCCAGCAAAAGAAATAAATACCGTGATTGATGTTTGCGGTGCGCCAAGGGTTGGCACAATAGTAAAAAGAGTTTTGTTCTTTGATTTTGGATATTTTGGCGATGTGGACTGGTGCCCAGCATATTTTGACATTAAACCAGATAGAGATGAGTTTTGGCCAGATTCTTTAAGAGCACACCCAGAACTTGCAGAAAATATGAGAAAATTAGACCGTAGCAATATTGAGATAGGTACGCAATTAAGCCTTCTTGAAATTGTTATCCCAAATTTTGGGATTTCTACTTGGATTAATGCTTCTGCCGCTCCTTACATTGACATGGGTATTATTGTTCCGACTTTTGGTTATGACCCTGTACAAGTAGATTTTGTTTCGCAAACAGGCTTTGCATTTTCACCTGTGGAGCAATGGTCTGTTGGAGCTGGATTAAAATTTGCGAAAAGATACAGGCAGCCAGGGTACGATTTTAAACCAGGTTTGATATTCAAAAATAACCTTGATGATATAAAAATTGACACAACAGATGTAGATTCTTTGAACAAGAGATGGGAAAATTTTGGCGATGAGTTGTACCATGCGGATTGGGCTATTGGTATGGATTTGGGCGTACTTTATCAAATAACAAGAGAGATTAGGCTTGGTTCTTCGCTTCGCAACGTGTTTTTTAGCAAACTGGCAAACGAGTCAATAACCCCAAACTTGTCTATTGGAGCAATGGCAAGCCCAATGATTTTGCAAAGCAATAGCTTTTGGGCACGAAAAGTGAATTTTGCCATAGATTATGTGGATATTTTAGATGGCACAATAACCGAAAAGTTTTTTGCGCATTTAAACTTTGGAGCAGAAATTGACCAGATAGTTATACCCTCTCCAACTAAAGAAATGTCCTTTTTGTATCGTGCCTTGTTTGGGATTGTGGGTGGAGCGGTGGGACTTGGCATAGGTTACTCTATTGGCAGAGGTACTGATGTAGGTGAAGTTGCTGGAATGGGCATAGGCACTCTTGCTGGAATAGGAATAGGTACCATTGCTGGTATTAAATTTGGTCTTGGCGGAGATGCTCTGCGTGTTTCTCTTGGAGGTGGCTACGAAGGTAATTACCTAGCTTTTAATGTGGGATTTGGGCTTTTTGGCGATGCAGTTAATATGCGATTTGGTTCTTATGCAGAAGAAAGGGGGTTAAAAACAGGCCAAAATGGGCATAGATTCTGGACTGGGGAACTCAGCATAGGTTTTTAAATAAATAATTAACAATAATCAACATTTTTTTAACAATAATCAACATTTTTATATATATTTAATATATGTTGCAAATCCATTACATTCGCGTTTCGTTAATTCGCCCTATTCTTTTTTTTGCGATAGGGCTTGCATTGGTGGCTCTTGTAGCTTGTTCTTCTAACAACGACGGGGGTGACTTAAATCCTCATGGTGGGGCTAGTTCTGGCGGCAACCCTTCTGGTATAAGTTCTAGCGGTGGTGCTCCTAATGTGAACTCTAGCTCCTCTGATGGGAGCAATTCTGACGTAAGCTCTAGTTCTGGTGGAGGCACTCCTAGTGTGAGTTCTAGTTCTGGTGGTAGCGTAATTGGCAATGAATGGCCATTTGACTCTTCTGGCGAGAGCTTAACGGCAAGCCCTGGACTAGATGGTCTAGGTCTTGAAAATGTTATTAAAATTGAATATAAAAATGGAGGCGCTGAAATAACCAAAACTGCTAACGAAGTTACAGTAGATAAAGACGGCGAAAATGTAGTTGTCAGAATTCCCGATGCCTCAAAAACTGAATACAATTTTGTTATAAGCGGAACCACCAGCAATGGCTCGCTTAAATTTTATGGCGATATTAGAAAGGGGCTTTATTTAAATGGTGTTAACATCACAAATAGTAAAGGTCCTGCTATAAACATTCAAAAAAGCAAAAGAGTAATTGTACATTTGGTTAACGGAACGAAAAACTTCTTGACAGATGCTCCAGGTTATACATGCAGCAATGCTCCACCAAACGCAGAACAAGCAAAAGGCGCATTCTTTAGCGAAGGCAAGCTAGAATTTGAAGGTAGCGGCTCTTTGGAAGTAAAGGGAAAATGCAACCACGCAATAGTAGTTGACGATAATTTTGAATTAAAAAATGGAAAAATAACCGTAGAATCCGTTAACGATGGCGTCCATGCAAACGACAAAATTGATGTGAGTGGAGGAGTTTTGAACATCAAAAGCGCAGGCGATGCCATCCAAAGTGAGAAAGGAGTTGGCAAGATAACAATTACTGGCGGAAAAATAAAAGCCCTGACCACAGGCGTAAAATCACACGGAATTGCAAGCGATTCGGCAGCAATTTCAATAGGCGGCAATGCCGTAGTTCAGATAAGTGTTTCTGGCAATGGCTCAAAGGGAATAAGGGCACGTAATTGGGTGGAATTCAAAGGAAACCAAAAAACGTCAATAAAAACAAGCGGAACCAAACATACAGACCCCGCAGACCCAGAAGACGAAAGCAATTCCTCTGGAATAAAATTAACTGGAGATTTATTTGTGGAAGGTGGCGAGCTAACTATAAAAAGCCTTGGGATTGGAGCTAAAGGAATAAATTCAGACGGAAGCGCTACTATGAAAGATTCAAAAGTTGATATTGAAGCAGACGATAACGGCATAAAAGTTAAAGGAACTTTGACAGTTGAAAGTGGTACTGTTACTATAAAATCAAAGAAAACAAAAGCCATAAATGGCACACTTAACAAAAAAGGTGGCGCAGTAACTACTACTGACGGAGGTTCTTAAATGATTGAAACTTTTCAAAACAATATGATGCAAAATTGCCTATTTCAAAATTGCTTGCAGCCATTTTCACGCTCCTCTTTAGAAGAGTCAAAGGCTATGTCTTTTTTGAATAGGTTTGATACCAAATATGTTTTGAAAATTGACAATGCTTTTGATTTTCTCAAAGAAATTCAACAAAATTATTCACTGCTTCAAATAAATGATGAAATTATTCAAAGCTACAGAACGGTTTATTTTGACACTCCAGATTTGTACTGCTTTAACCTGCACCACAACAAAAGGGCAAACAGATTCAAATTCCGCACAAGGCATTATTTGAGCAACGGGAAAATTTACAATGAGATAAAGCAAAAATTGAATACCGGAAAAACCGTGAAATTTCGCCAGCGTAGAGATGGAATGGAAAATATCGCCGAATTTGACAACGATTTTGCAAACCTAATGCACAATAACAACTACAATTTCGAAAACTTGGCTCCTTCCCTCTTTGTTTTCTTTAACCGCATAACGCTTTTGAACAAATATTTCCCAGAAAGAATGACCTTGGACTTTGGCCTTAGATACGGCTACAACAGCGAGGAATTTTCGCTTAACAACACTGCAATAGTAGAATTAAAAAGAGAAAGAACTCCCGATAGAACAGTCTCTCAGGATTTTTTCCGCAAAATTTGCAAAACACCGAGCAGTTTTTCTAAATATGCCATTGGTGTTTCGTTAACTCACGAAGAGGCAAAGAAAAATCGATTTTTGCCCAGAGTGAAAAAGTTATCTTATGAACATAGGAGTGTAGTATGAATATCTTGCATTTTGGCGCAGATGATCAGGCTTTTGTATTAGCGATGGCTGTTCGCTTTGTTGTGGACATCATTTTCGCTTACGTTTTAATCTGTGGCATTTATTCAAAGGAGCATAGAATAAGGGAATATTCCTTTACTTTCTTTATCTCCAATATTTTAATCTTTTTGGTGACCTCGGCTTTGGCCTCGGTTAAGGTTAAAACGGGTTTTGCATTTGGGCTTTTTGCCATTCTCTCCATTTTGCGCTACAGAACGGAGCAAATTCAAATTCGCGAAATGACCTTCCTCTTTGCTTCCATAATTCTTGGGGTTATAAACTCACTTGCAACAGATGAACTTTCCTTGTTCACCGTTCTTTTGGCAGATATTATGCTCTGCGCTAGCATTTTCGTTGCCGAAAAAGCATTCATAGGTAGCACCGACCAAATACTTCTATTTTACGATAACTCCAAGCTTTTGGCAAAAGATAAGAAAAAAGAACTCTACGAAGATATAAAAAACCGCTTTGGCTACGAAGTGCTAAAAGTTTCTATAGTGAGAATGAACTATCTAACAGATAGCGCAGAAATCAAACTGGTGTACAGAAGGTAAAATGGCTAGTGGCAAGTGGCTAGTGGCTAGTGGTTTGATCCTGCTTATTGGGGTTCAAACAACTTATGCCAAAAAAGATAAAAATGTCGTTAAAGACACCACTGCGATGGATTCCATTGCTGTTGAGGTAATTGCTCCACCAGTAGAACCCAAGAAAGAATCAAAGAAAGAATCCAAAAAAGAACAAAAAAAAGTTGCCAAAAAAGATACCACCGCCACTGTGAAAGCGGCGGCGGAAAAAGAAGAAACTATAATCAAAGTAGATGGTATTTTAGAAATTGGCTTTGATAACCACTATAAAGCGGATAAAAAAGTCACTGAATACAATAGGATAGGCAAAGCGGAAGTTGATGTTTCTATGCGCCCTACAAAAAAAATTAGGGCAATAATTGGCTTTGAGTATAATCGTGGTGATAGCGTTACGATTGAAACAGAAAGACAAATAATTAGAGAAGACGTCCGTAATTGTAGTACCGATGATACAAAAGACATCCGTAATTGTATTTGGATAGACACAACAATAAAAGAAAAACATAAGATTGAACGTGCATTCACAATAGACAAACTTTACGCTCAATATAACCCTTTTAGTTTTAGCACTATTCGCTTTGGCTATATGAAAAAATCTTTTGGAATAGAAGAAAAAACCGGCCTTGACGAGCGTTATTTCCGTAAACGCTCAATAATAAACGATTTTCTTGATTCAAAAGGCATTGATTTTTTGGGGCACGATTTAACCTTGCAATATCGCCACGAATTGGGTAAAAAATTGGAACTCAGGGGCGGTTTTTCTTGGACTGAGGACTCTAAGCGCTACTTGCAAAATTACAGCGTTGAATATGACGATAAAAAAAATAATGTTATCTTAGCTGCCATAATAAAGCATTCACGATATAATGATATGATAACTACATACATTTCTTCGCTTTCTTATAAACGCACAGATGAGTTACTTGCAAGCGAAGCGGAGCTAACTTATGGCACTAATCCCGATATGAAAAGCAGTGGTATAGATGCTACTATTTTGGGAGCAAGGTTAAAGGAAAATTTCTTTATAAATACAGGCACAAATATTTTGAATCAGGTTATTCCAGCCGCCGAAACTGCTATTTTTAGTAGGGATTTTAAGATGGATAACACTGAGTTTGAAGCTCAATTCAGAGCTGGTTTAACGCTTGGTTTTGCAAAAAAATCGGCTTTTCAGTGGCGGAATAATTACGGAGTTGTTTCAAAAATAAAAGAAGACGACAGAAAACTTTGGCGAAGACGCTTTGATACTGAGATTGTGGTGATATTTTAGGCAATAAATATCACAAAATATCGCAAAAACCGCATTTTTCGTTTTTTTCTACTCCAAATTGTAATATATTTGTAATAATAATATATATTATATAGATAAGAGGATTTTCCATCTGGAGGTGTTATGAACATCAAATCAATTCTAACGGTAATGGCCTGTCTCAGTGTTTTTTCATTTGCGCTTCCTGAAATAAGGGTTACTACAACCGGTAATCAAAATCCTGATGGCAATACGCAAGGCGGCGGCGGTATTTGGGGTGGCGGTGGCGGCTTTGGCGGAGCTACGACGTACAAATACTATGCCGTGGACAAAATTGAACTTAAGGACAATGACAATTCAAGGAACAATTTAACCAGCAATACCACCTCTGGTACTGTTAGGGACTCCATAAAGGTGCGCGGAAATTCCACTGCGGGTATGCCGAAAAAACCATATAGAATAAAATTCGCCACAAAAAGAGGTCTCTTTGGCAAAGAAGAGGCAAGAAGCTGGGTTCTGCTCGCCAACTGGTACGATGCCACATTTATGCTGAATGCCATTGCTTTTGAAATGGGCAGGAGAATGGGGCTTGAGTTCACAAACTCGTCTCAGATGGTGGATCTGTGGATAAATGGCACCTATAAGGGTCTTTACCAGCTTACGGAGCAAGTTCAGTCCCATAAAGGGCGCGTTGACTTAAAGGAAAAGCATAAGGGGTGGCTCACAGAGTTTGATTATCACGACCCAGACGCAGACGAAAGGAATCAGGCATTTAACACTAGTCAATACAGCATTAAAGCGCTTATAAAATGGCCCCAGTTAGACGACACCTCTTTTACTAAAAATAAAAACGATGCTTCACAACTTAACTTTGTGAAAAACGATATTAACGGCTTGATGAATAAAATGTACAATAATAATAACAATAATAATTGGTATGAAAATGGCTATCGCGATATGATTGACCTTGAGAGTTATGCCAAATATGTGCTAGTTCAATTGGTTTTGGATAATTTTGATTTCAACAGCAAGGCTCAAACGGGCTTTTTGCTAGGCTCAAATTATGCCTATAAAATAGAGGAATGCGACAGAATTAAAGCTGGTCCGCTTTGGGATTTTGACCTCGCAGCAGGCATAGAGAGGATGTCTAATGGCGGTTTTGGCGGCATGGGCGGTACAGGCTCTTTCCCTGCACATTACAAAACTTACCAAGACTCCATAACACCAACCCACGCCTTCTATAGAAGGCTTTGGGAAGACCCTGTATTCAAAGCCAAATACAAAAAAAATTGGGATAAATATATAAACGATTTCAAAGCTATGCCCGGTTTTATAGACGGCATAAAGTCTAAGATAGAGGGTAGCATTCAGGGCAAGGGTAACCAACTATGGGGTAACAACCAAATGGCTGGTAATGGTGCCAACCTTACCACGCAAACATTCAACTCCGAGTTCCAAAACCTGAAAACTTGGTGGAACAACCGCATTAATTGGGTTGATAATAGACTAAGGAGCTACAACATTGACACTAGTAAAGATATTACCCAAACCACCCCTACCCCTGCTTGTGCAGCAGGTAATAACAACAGTAGCAGTAGCAGACCAAGCAGCAGCAGTGTGGCAAGCAACGTGGTAAGTAGCAGTAGCAGTAGGCCAAGCAGCAGCAGCAGTACTAACTGGGGGGTAAGTAGCAGTACGAATAACGGGCAGGTTACGCTGAGATGCGATGGTCTTCAATCAACTGTTGAAAGAGGAGGTACAATAAATCAACCTAATGTATCTTGCAGCAATGGTAGCCAACCAACCAATATCAATTGGAATGGCCGTCCGCAACAGAACAGTTCTTGGACAACAAATGCACAATCCACCACCGCCAGCTATACCATAAGCGCCACCGCTACTTGCGGACAGTCTTATAATTTAACAGCACAATGCGGCACGGTAACTGTTGGTGCTAATGCTTCTACGCAGAGCTCGTCTTCAAGCTTGCCTTCTGGTTTGTCTTCAAGCTCGTCCACAGAGGATATTACTCCGATAGTGCCTAAACAAACACTGTTAGGCATTCGCACTCAAGCAGTAGGCAACGTAATATTACTTGAAAACTTGCCTAGAAACACAAAAGTAGAACTGTATAACTTGCAAGGCAATCGCATATATTCAGCAAATTCTGAAAATTCTGGGGTTCTGAGAATTCAGGTTCAAACAGGAATGTATATAATGCGCGCAACGCTTGGAAGCGAGAAAAAGGTACAGCGTTTTGTTGTGAAATAATAAGTGGAGGTATCTATGGCAAGCGGCTCATTCAAATTAACTGTAGCGGCAATAGCTTGCCTTAGCGTTCTTTCGTTTGCTGCACTTCCGGAAATGAAAGTCACCACGCGGAATAATGCTGCTATAAATGCACAATCGGCAAATAGGCAAGGTGCTGGCAACTGTCAGTCCACCAATACCTATAGCCACAAATACGTTGCCATGTCGCTCACATTAACCGATGCAGGCAATTCTAGAAACAACATTACGGTATCGGGATTTGCAGACTCCATTCGCGGGCGCGGAAATTCCACTTGGGCGGTTGATAAAAAACCCTACAGAATAAAGTTTGGCGAACATCAGTCTATGTTCGGCACAAAAAAACACAGGAGCTGGGCACTGCTCGCAAATTGGTACGATCCAACATTTACCTTGAATTCCGTTGGGTTTGAACTTGGCAAACGCATGGGGCTACCCGGTACTCCTAATAATTTTTTGGTGGATTTTTACTTGAATAACACTTACAAAGGAATCTATCAAATTACCGACATTGTTCAAGTTAATAATGGCAGAGTAGAAGTGGACACCACGAATGGATGGCTTGTTGAATTTGATTATCATTGCCCAAGTGATGCAGACGAAGTTGATTTCAACACCGATTATCCAAATAATCCGTCAGACGCTAGATTGCATACGTACATAAAATCACCCGAAAAAAACTATCAGTTTGTAAAAGACGATATAAACAAACTCACAAGAACTATGTTCCAAACTCAAGGGTTTCCTACAAACGGCTACCGCGATTTGATAGACTTGGAGAGCATGGCAAAGTATGTGCTGATTCAAACATTCATGGATAATTTTGATTTCAACAACAAGGCAATGGCAGCAGGCAATGCAGTAGGAGGTAGCAATGTAGCAATGCCGGGTTCCAACTTTATGCACAAAGACGTGGGTAGTAAAATGGTTGCCGGGCCTCTTTGGGATTTGGATTTAGCTGCAGGCGTGGACAATCAGCAGAATTTTCCAAAGCACTATCAGTACTACAATTACCCCATAAAACCCAAGCATCCATTTTATGCAAAATTCTATGACGACCCAGTATTTTTGGCTAAATTGAAAAAGAACTGGGATAAATATCTAAACGATATCAGAGATATGACAAGAGTTATGGATTCCATAGCCACTCACGCAGAAGGTTCTGTGGAAAAGAATTTTGCGCTTCAAAATAGTGGTGGTGGCGGTGGCTGGGGTTTTAGTATGAACCCGGAAGCACCAAAAACAAAGCAAGCATACAAAGATGAAGTTGGAAAGTTGAAAACCTGGTGGAACAATAGAATTACTTTCTATCAGCAAGAAATAAACAAAATGAATATTGACACCAGCAAAGATATAATTGACCCATCCAGCAGCAGCAAGCCAGCTAACAGCAGTAGCAGCAGCAAGCCGGCGAACAGCAGCAGCAGTGTGTTGGTGAGCAGCAGCAGTAATGCGAACAACGGTTCTGTTACATTAAGTTGCAATGGTCTTCAAGCCACTGTTGCGCCAGACGGTACCATAGCTGTACCTACTTTATCATGCAGTAATGGCAGTGCAGCAACCAACGAAAACTGGCTTGGCCGTCCAAGCGGCAATTCCTCTTGGACAAGAGACCCAGGTTCCAGCACCCAAAGCTATAACATAAGCGTAACCGCAACTTGCGGTTCAGCTCAAGGATTATCAGCCACTTGTGGCACAGTAACGGTTGGTGAACCTACACCAATAAGAATAGGCAGCGCCATAGTCCTAGAAAACCTTCCGAGCAACACAAAAATAGAAGTATATAATCTGCAAGGTAAACGCATATATTCCGGCTATTCTGAAAATAACCAAATTCTGAGAATCGGTATTCAGACAAAAGGAGTTTACATAGTAAAAACAACATACGGAGTTCAACGTTTGGTGGTAAAATGAAAACTCTAGCTGCAATAGCCTGCCTAAGCGTTCTTTCGCTTGCTGCTCTTCCAGAAATAAGAGTTAATACAATGAATAATGTTGCCATAAGTTCAACTTCGGCAAATTGGAAAGGTGCAGGCAACTGCGTAACTACCAATACCTTTATCCACAAATACGCTCCCATGTCGCTCACATTAACCGATCCAAGCAATTCCAGAAACAACATTACGGTATCGGGATTTGCAGATTCAATTCGTATGCGTGGAAATTCCACAGCCGTATCTAGCATAAGCAAAAAACCTTACAGAATAAAATTCGGCGAGCATCAGTCAATGTTCGGAACTAAAAAACACAAAAGCTGGGCACTACTTGCAAATTGGTACGACCCTACATTTGCCCTGAACGCCGTTGCATTTGAGCTTGGCAAACGCATGGGGCTTCCCGGCACTCCTAATCATTTTTTTGTTGACCTTTATTTAAATGGCAATTACAGGGGAATCTATCAAGTAACCGACATTGTTCAAGTTAATAAAGGCAGAGTGGAAGTGGATACTACAGCGGGCTGGCTTGCTGAATTTGACTATCATTGTCCAAGTGATGCAGATGAAGTTGATTTCTTAACCACCTATCCAACTAGCCAACCATCCACTGCCTATAACTGGACTGTCCAACTGCACACATTCATAAAATCGCCCGAAAAAAACTATCAATTTGTAAAAGACCAAATAAACGAGCTTACAAAAACCATGTTTAATAAATCTGGTTTTCCAGAAAATGGTTACCGCGACTTAGTTGATTTGGATAGTTATGCAAAATACATAATGGTTGAGCTATTTATGGATAATTTTGATTTTATCTGTAAAGCAGACACTAATGGGCTTGCTTCGAACTTCGCTCATAAAGACAAGGATAAAAAAATAGTTGCAGGGCCTCTTTGGGACTTGGATTTGACTGCTGGCGTGGACGATAAGAAAAATTTTCCAAAGCATTTTCAGTACTTTAATTACCCCATAAAACCCAAGCATCCATATTACAAGAGATTTTTTGACGACCCCGTATTTTTGGCTAAATGGAAAAAAACATGGGATAAACATCTAAACGATTTTAAAGATATGACAAAATTTATGGATTCCATAGCCACTTATTTAGAAGGTTCTGTGGAAAAGAATTTTGCGCTTCAAAAAGGCGGCAGCAGCTATTACACACCAGAGGCACCAGCAACTAAGCAAGCATATAAAGATGGAGTTGGCAAATTAAAAACCTGGTGGAACAGTAGAATTGATTTCTTTCAGCAAGAAATTAACAAAATGAATATTGACATCAGCAAAGATATAGTTGAGCAATCCAGCAGTAGCAAGCCAGCAAGTAGCAGTAGCATAGCAAAATCTTCCAGCAGTTCCAGCAGAGCAAGCAGTTCTAGCAATAGGTCTAGCAGTTCTGGCAATAGATCATCTAGCTCCGTCAAAGAATCGTCTAGTTCCATAGAAAATATATCTTCTAGCTCCGAAGATACAGACATAACACCCATTCTTATAGGCAACGCCCTAGTCCTTAAAAATTTGCCAAGCAACACAAAAATAGAAGTATATAACCTGCAAGGCAAGCGCGTATCAATTCCAGTTCAGACAAAAGGAGTTTACATAATAAAAACAGCACACGGAACTCAACGCATGGTGGTAAAATGAAAAAAATAACCCTAGCAGCAATAGCCTGCATTTGCACTCTTTCGCTTGCCGCTCTTCCAGAGCTAAAGGTAAGCACCAAAAACAACGCTGCAATAAACTCTCCTGCGGCAAATCTACTTACGCAGTCACAGCAAACTGCCAACAACTGCCAGAACCATCTTATTTTCGTACATAAGTACGTTCCAACAACAACAATTACGCTTACCGGCGCGGCAAATCCAGAGCACAACTTTTCCGTGTCGTCTGGCAGGGATTCCATTCGCGGGCGTGGCAATTCCACTTGGGCTGGAGACAAAAAACCTTACAGAATAAGATTTGATTCAGCCCAATCTGTATTCGGGTCAAAAAAGCACAAAAGCTGGGCACTACTCGCAAACTGGTACGACCAAACATTTGCACTCAACGCAGTTGGGTTTAAGCTCGGCAGGCAGATGGGGATTCCGGGCACCCCCAACCAGTACCTAGTGGATTTCTATTTAAACAATGAATACAAAGGAATTTACCAAATAACAGACATAGTCCATGTGAACAAAGGCCGGCTAGAAATAGACGAAAAAGAGGGCTGGTTAGTTGAGTTTGACTACCACTGTCCCAGCACCGCAGACGAAATTGATTTCGCCACCGATAACCCGACTTCGCCATCTGGTTCCAAATTGCATACATTCATAAAATCACCAGAAGATTTGCCAAAACTATCCGATTACGATTTTGTGAAAAAAGACGTAAATAACCTTGTAAACACTATGTTTAAATCTGGCTTTCCAAATAACGGCTACAGAGATTTGGTGGACTTGGAAAGTGTTGCCAAATACTTAATGCTAGAACAATTCTTAGACAATTTTGATTTTAACAACAAGTCAAACAATAGCGGTTTTCCGGCTTCAAACTTTTTTCATAAAGAAGACAGCAGAAGCAAAATTAAAGCAGGACCTATATGGGATTTAGATTTGATAGCAGGAGTGGAATATGCTTCTTTTCCCACGCATTTTAAAACGGATAAAACTCCTGTGATGCCAAGACACGCATTTTACAAGAAATTTTTTGAAGATACCCTATTTTTGATTAAATTTAAAAAAGCTTGGATTAA
>Ga0268262_10003945_pt1 | contig 15635 bp, 13 predicted proteins | sample TergutNc150P3_FD_190354 | JGI IMG/M metagenome (GOLD analysis project Ga0268262, IMG submission 190354) | Nasutitermes corniger P3 segment gut microbial community from laboratory colony in Florida, USA - Nc150 P3 (SPAdes) (version 2) | ecosystem: Host-associated > Arthropoda: Insects >... | reverse complement strand
GATCGCGATCCCGGAATAGGAAAGGCATGGCTAAAGCATTCATCATAGGGTTGAGAGATGACAATGGATTTATCCCCACCCGGATAAAATGAATAGCCCCGGTCTGGGTCTGTTCAATGGTTTCCTTTTCCTGCCCCAGAACCGAATTGTTGTACACTTCGATCTTCATGGCGCCGTTGGACGCTTTTTCCACATATGCCGCCATGGCCAGATCGCCCAATACCGTAGGATACCCGTCGGGCTGGTTGTCCGCGAGACGAATACCCTCTGCCTGGCAGCGGTCCCGCCTGATTGTTGTGCCCCCGTGGCAAAAAGCGGGGATACTGTTACCAGCACCATAAGCGCCAGCAATAACAAAGTAAATCTTTTCATCTTTTCCTCCAATAAAGAAAATTATACCAGCCCATGGCCGGTTATATACAATACTATTTCCCGAAGAACATATTGGGGATTGTCATGGAAAGCGCCGGAATAAAAGTAAGCAAAAGCAAAGCAACTACCATAGAAGCGTAGAAGGGCAGCATCGCCTTCGCTATCTTTTCAATTTTCATGCCCGAAATGCTGGAACCCACAAAGAGCGCTGTTCCTACCGGCGGAGTCAGCAGACCGATACTCAGGTTAAGTATCATTACCACGCCAAAATGAATCGGATCCATTCCAATAATGGGACCGGTAACAACAGGAAGCAGTATCGGCGCGCAAATAAGAATAAGAGCGGCCATGTCCATGATGCAGCCCAGAAGCAGAAGCGCGAAGTTAATCATAAGCAAAAGCACTATGCGGTTGTGCGATATTGAAAGAAGCGCCTGGGTTATAAGGTTGGGAAGCCGCAGGATAGTCATCATGTACCCAAAGGCGGAAGACGCGGCAATCAACGTCAAAACCATAGCGAGGGTTCCGAGGACGCGCCTTAAAATGGGCCAGACATCCCTAACCTTGATTCCCTTGTAAAAAACAAGGGCCACGATAAACGCCCAAACGCAGGCAAGTACCGCGGATTCATTGGCTGTTACGATGCCGCCGAATACGCCGCCCACGATGATGACCACGGTGAAAAGCGCAAGAGACGTTTCCCCTATGATTTTGATCGCTTCTTTAAGCGTGTACACGCCCCCTTTCGGGTAACCGCGCATAATAGAAATAACAAAACACTGCAACATAAGCACTACGCCAAGAACCACGCCTGGAATCAGCCCTGCCATAAAGAGCTTGCCTACCGAGAGGCCGCCGACCGCGGAGGCGTAGATGATCATGTTGTGGCTAGGCGGAATAAGCGGGCTTTGGCAGGCGCTCGCGATGGTAACGCACACGGAAAAATCGTCGGGGTACCCCGCCTTTTTCATCATCCGCAGCTCGATGGGCCCAATCGACGCAACGTCGGCAATAGCGGAGCCCTGCAACGCGCCAAAAAACATACTCGCCAGGATATTCACCATGGCAAGGCCGCCGCGCACCCTTCCGATGATCACGTCGGAAAGCTTGACCAGGCGGTCGGAGATCCCCCCCGCGCCCATGATTTCGCCTGCAAGGATAAAAAACGGAATCGCAAGAAGGGAAAACGAATCGACTCCGGCCAGCATCTTTTGCGTCAGCGCGCCCAGGGGAATTCCCACATAAGCCGCGGTGGCAAAGGCGGAAAACGCCAGGGCGAAAGCGACAGGAAGCTTAATTACTACAAGAAAAAGGAAAAGCCCCAACAGCATGGTAATCGCAACGGTATTAACAACCATATCACTCAGCCTCCTTTTTTGCGGCAAGCTTTTTCTGCTCTTCGTCGGTCCCGTATTTGAAATGATCGTAAATCTGGTAAAGCGCAACCAGCGAAATAAGGACCCCCATCATGGTTGGAATCAGGTACTGAAAGCCGACGGGAATGCCAGTCCCGGGAAGGCGGTTGTCCTTTAGTTTGGTAAAATACGGGCCCATGAAGCTGCTCATCATGATGCCCAAAATCAGGATGAGTAATCTGACCAGGATTTCAATGGGCAAAAGAATCTTTTTTAACGGGCCTTCCGCGACAAGCGTAAGCGCAATGTGCAGCTTGTCGCGTACGCCCAGCACTATGCCGATAAAAGCAAAAAGCACCATGAACTGCCGGGCAAGCTCTTCGCCCCAGCCTGGGGCGTTGTGAAAGAAATACCGCATTGTAACGTGGATCAATACCGTCACCAACATTCCCACCAGGCTGAGGGCCGCGATGATTTCAAAGAAAAAGCAAATGCCGCGCACGCATTTTTTATAAACTGCGGCTACCTTATCCATTTCCGTCTCCTTCCAAAATGATATAGCGTATCGATAAATAATCGAAGTTCTAGCGTTGAACTCTCCCCGACGCGTCACCTGAAGCGAGTTTTTTTACTTCGTCTGCCGAAACCTGGTTAAAATCCCCTTCGATGGAATGTTTTAAGCAGCTTGCGGCTACGGCAAATTCAAGGCTGTCTTGTAAAGGCATTTTTTGCAACATTCCGTAAATAAGGCCTGCGCCAAAACTGTCGCCGCCTCCAACCCGGTCTACGATGTGAATGGCGTACTTTTTTGAGAAATATGTTTTGCCCTCCGAGTAAAGCATTGCGGCCCAGTTGTTGTCGTCGGCGGAAATGGACTCCCTCAGGGTGATGGCAATCTGCTTAAAGTTAAATCTCTCCGTCAATGCCCTGGCTACATTCCCGTAGGCGGCATGGCTGATTTTCCCGGAAGAAACATCCGTATCATCGGCGCGAATCCCAAAGACATCCGAAGCGTCTTCCTCATTGGCGATGCAGAGGTCCACATACTGCATCAAGCCGGACATCACCGTTCCCGCTTTTTCGCGCGGCCAAAGGTTTTTCCGGTAGTTAAGATCGCAGGACACCGTAATACCGGCTTCTTTGGCGGCTTTGCAAGCGTCGGCGGTAATGGCGGCCGCGTTGTCAGAAATGGCCGGGCTGATGCCGGTAAAGTGGAACCACGAGGCCCCGTCAAAGATGCGCTTCCAGTCAAAGTCATTTCGCTCCGCTTCCGCGATTGCCGAATGGGCGCGGTCGTAAATTACTTTGGAAGGCCTCTGCGCCGCTCCCTTTTCAAGAAAGTAAATTCCAACCCTGCTGCCCCCCCGGACAATGCGGGAAGTATCCACGCCGAATTGCCTGAGCGCGTTTACCGCGGCCTGGCCAATTTCGTGCCTGGGGAGTTTTGTAACAAAAGCCGCATCGATTCCGAAGCTGGCAAGGGACACCGCCACATTCGCCTCGCCCCCGCCAAAAGTAGCGCCGTAACTCGCGGCCTGAACAAAGCGGTAGCGGCCTTCAGGCGCAAGGCGCAGCATAATTTCGCCAAACGTTACAACCTTGCCCATTTCATCACCCTTGCTTTTTGTTTGCCAAATGAATTGCGAAACCGCCGACTTCATCTTTGAAGTAAGCGACGGTAGGATTTCCCTTACTGTCAGTTTTTATGCTCTCGCTTTTAAATTCAATTCCCGCCCGCTGGAAATAAGCTACTGCCCTTAAAACGCTGTTAGTTGCAATGGCGATATGGCCGTTTTTACCGTAAAAAGGCGACTTCATGATTTCTATGCCATCGCCTGCAAATATTGAGCTGTTTCCCACAACGCTTTGAAAGCCAAACAAAGCTGAAAAACTATTCGCGGCTTTTACAGCTGCTTCCTCGCTTCCCAAATTTAACCCTACATGAACCATCTGAAAACTCAGGAGGCTCATTAGGGCTTCTTTACAAAGGGCGGAGATTTTTTCAAAATTCCCGGAATTGATTAAGTCGGCGTTTACCATCCAGGAGCCGCCGCAAGCGAGCACTTTTTCGTAGGCGATGTACTTGCCAATGTTCTGCGCGTTTATGCCGCCAGTGGGGATAAACGACACGGAAGAATAAGGGGCGGCAACCGCCTTTATGTACTCAAGCCCCCCGGCCTGCTCGGCGGGGAAAAATTTGACAACCTCAAGCCCCATTTCCAGAGCCATTTCAATATCTGACGGGTTAGAACAGCCGGGGGTAACAGGGATTCCCTTTTCAACACAATGGGAGACCACTTTGGGGTTAAAGCCGGGGCTGACAATGAACTTTGCCCCGGCCGCAATTGCCTTATCAACTTGTTCAACAGTAAGTACCGTACCCGCCCCAAGCAGGATGCCCGGCGCTTCTTTGCTTATCGCGGCGATGGCTTTCTCTCCCTGGGCAGTCCTAAAGGTTATCTCCGCGCAGGGAATGCCGCCAGAGATAAGCGCCTTTGCCAGGGGGACTGCTTTTTCGGCATCGTCAATTTTTATAACGGGGATAATGCCTATCTTTCTTAATTCATCTAAAACAGCATGCAAAATTTTCCCTCGCTTTGGTTTATAATTTTTACTTTATTAGATAATAACAGCTTTTTATGAAAATTTCAAACTTTTATTTTAGAATACCTTCATATTCCATTTCCATCGAAGCCAGAATAAAAGGGCCAACTCCCTTGAAATCATCGGCAGACTGAGGCTCGTTTACGTAGTATTCGTAGGAACCATCCCGATAGGGTGTCCCTCCCAAACCGGCAACCTTGCAGATACCGGCCAGGTGGAGTTCCCCGGATCGGTCTTCCTGCACTTTTTGTTCCATAAGCCCCTGGTACGCTTTTACAGCGGCGGCTTTTACCGCTTCCGTATCAGATTCCGGTACGAGGCCAAGGCGCAACATTTTTAATAGAAAATAGATAAACATGGAGGAAGCTGAACTTTCCGGATAATTAAGCGGCGACCCGCCCCGATCCATCACCTGGTACCAAAGCCCGCTCTGCGCGTCCTGATATTTTAAAAGCGGCGAAACTAAACGTCTGGCAATGCCTGTAAGCGCTTCGATATGTTTTGAATGTGAAGGAGGAACAAAATCCAGCGTATCCACAAGAGCCATGCAGTACCAGCCCATAGCCCGGCCCCAGAAATGGGGCGAACAGCCGGTATCTGGGTTTGCCCATGGCTGTCCGCGGGATTCGTCCCAGGCGTGGTACAAAAGGCCGGTTTCAGGATCGCGGGCTTTGGATTCCATCAGGGTAAACTGATGAACCACATCGTCAAATTCCGCTTCGCTGCCGTATTCAGAGGCGTACTGCGCGTAAAACGGCCCCTGCATATAAAGCCCGTCCAGCCACATCTGCCAGGGGTAAATTTGCTTGTGCCAGAAACCTCCTGAATTGGTCCGGGGATGACTGTACAATTGAGACTTAAGCTTCTCGATGGCGATTCGGTATTTTTCTTCGCCGTATTTTATATACAGCAAGAAAAGAACTTTGCCGGGATTAATCTGATCCAGGTTGTATTCATCTTCACGATACGACAGTATTTCCCCTTCGGCGCTTATTTTGGTATCGTACATTGCTTTCACATAACGGCAAAATTCCTCCTGCCCGGTACGCTGCCCCAAAAGAAAAATGCTTTGCAGAACCAGGCCGTGCTCATAATGCCACTGCATCCCTTCCGGCCTATAGCGGCTCATCACCGACCTGACCATCCGCTCAGAAAGGGGTTTGTTCCGATCAATAATTGGCATACATTTCGCCCTTATCTGGTAAACCATAATAATAAAAATTTATTTTAAATTTCATCACGCAGAGGCGCAAAGGACGCAGAGAGTTATAAGAAACGAAAAATCTGGTAATAACACATAGCTCTCTGCGCCTCTGCGAGCTCTGCGTGAGGAATTTTATATATTTTTCAGTCATAGTTTTACACGTAGCTTAAGCAGCTCTACGCCGGCGAGAAGCACGATGCCGATGCCGTGGGTGTCGTTAAGCCGGGGCAATAGATGCTCGGCGTAATAGCGGGGGTTGAACGCGAACTCGGAGCCCCTGCAAACGCCGTGAACAGAGCCGCTTTTATCTATCGAGTAGTTTTCCAGAGCTCGCCAGGCCTTTCCCGCCGCGTCGCGGTAAGCGGCCTCCCCGCCGCCAAACCAGCCAAAACGGATGCCCCGGCAAAAAGCGCAGGTGAACATTGCCGTGCAGGATGTCTCCTGATAAGCGCCCGGCATATCCAGCACCTGATGCCACATTCCGTCCTCGTCCTGGCGGGCAAGAATGCCGGCGGCATGCTGCCTGAAAAAGCTCAAAAGGAATTCGCGGCGGGGATGATCCGGGGGCAGCGACATAAGCAGCTCTGTAAGCGAAAATATAGCCCAGCCGTTTCCCCTGCCCCAGGGAACTCCCGTATTCATGTTCCGCTTAAGGTCAAACACATGGGCCATAAGGCCCTTGTCTTCCAAAAAGAGATACTTCTTAAAGCCTTCAAATTGCAGGGCGGCGAGGTCGAGGATGGCGGGGTCTTTTTTGTATGCCGCGTAACGGCAGAGGAACGGAACGCTCATGTAAAGGTCGTCCGCCCAAATGGTCTCATCGTGGAAATGGTGCATCATCCACCGCCTGTAAAAACAGCTTTCAGGCAGGCGATCCTGTTTGTTGATAATGTGGTCGGCGACATAATCCGTCGCTACGCTGAATTCGCCGGGAAGCGCGGCGCCGCCCCCGTCTTTGGCGAGCTCCAAAACCAGCGAGCCAAAGGAGCCGCAGTCGTCCAGGCTGTCGATGGAAGTAAGCAGGTGGTGCACTGCGGTAGCGCCGCCGAAACGCTCCTTGTCAAAAAGGGCATAATCCAAAGTACGGATCGACTGCGCCGCGTGGGAGTACACATAACTGCCGATAGCGTCGCCCGCCGCCTGGCGGCCGTTCCGCTTAAAAAACCGGGCAGCCTCAATCAGGCCGTAAAGGGTCACGCCAAGGGGATAATTCCAGTGGCCGTACAGGGGATTTTCGTTGTAGAGCTTTACAAAGCAGGCCGGCATATCAAGCCGCCACCAAGCCCGCTCCCCTTCAGCGCCCACAAGTTTCTCGCGGTCAAACGATCCGACGAGCGCGGCATCGGAAGTTTTCCGGAAAGGCCCGGCGAAGGCCCAGGGAAGCGTGGCGGATGTAGATAAAGAAGAAAAGAAGGGATTTCCCATGCGAAGGGGAATGTCTTTTTCTGGTGTTACCTCTATGAAAAAATTCCAACACAGCCCGCGAGCCTTCGGTTCTATACCGGGACATTCTGAGATAACCGAAAAGTCATTGCAGCCGGTCTCAAGCATACATTCAAACTGAAAGGGGCCAGCTTCCTTGCACGAATAGACGAGCTCTTCCCCCAGGAAAAAAGCGCAGTTGCCGCTTTGCGTCCCGCTAAAAGCGCATAGGACTTTGTCCATAACAGCGTCCTCAACATTGAGTACGGTTCGCGCAACAGCCTTGTCCCCAGTTTGGGCATCGCTGAAAATTCTTCCAAAGACGCCCAGTTTATTTTCATCGTCAGCCCAAGCCGGCAAGGGCAGGCAGAGCGGAGCCAGGGACTCAGGCGAGGGGGCGACAAGGCTTTCGGCAAGCGGCGCTGTATAGTCAAAGCCTTCGATTAGCAAGCCGGGCAATTCCGGGCGTTCCATGCCCCGGAAAAAGTAGTAACTAAGCTTGCCAAGCCATGTGCCGAATTCCCCGCCAAAGCCCGCTTTGGTACGGGTAAAGCGCAGCGCCAGGCGGTTCCAGCCCTTTTTCACCGGCAGGATGATTGACACAGGCGAATGTTCATAACGCTCCGCCGAGACATCGGTTCCGTAGATCAGCGCCTCGTTCATCCATATTTTTACCGGCCCGTTAGGAATAAGGGTGAACTTTAGTTCGCCATCTTCCCCGGATAAATATTTCCCCCAGGCGTACACATAGCTTCCGTTCGGCGCCTCGGGAAATATCCGCGCAAAATCAGCAATATAGCGGTAATCTTTCTCGCGCCTGATTTCATTAAAAAAGAAAGGGCGGGCGGTATACTCATTCGGGGGATTTGCCTCAATGTAACGGTTGGCAATTATCTCCAGCGTGCGTTCTATACTTCCGTCGGAATGTAAGGCAACGGCTTCTTCCGCGTTAAAATAACGTTTCATAGACCCCCCTACTTATTAACTTCTATGCTTTTAAGCCGGTAGTCGCTATACCTTCTACTACATATTTCTGGAAAACAAAGAAAATAATCAGCGACGGCAGCAGGGACACGGTTCCCATGGCAAAAATTGCGCCCCAATCTGTCTGGCTGGGATCGGCGAACATTCGTATAGCAAGGGATACGGTAAAGTTCTGCGTCCGGTTAAGGTAGAGCAGGGGGCCCAAAAAATCGTCCCAGCGCCAGTAGAAACTGAAAATGGTAGAAGTGATCAGGGCAGGCGTTATCAGGGGGAAGAGAATGCGGCTATAAACGGTAAACTTGTTGCAGCCGTCGAGCATGGCGGACTCGTCCAGTTCTATGGGAATGCCCCGGAAAAACTGTACCATTAAAAAGATGAAGAAAGCCTGCCCGCCCCACTGCGGTACAATAAGGGGGAGGAAGGTATTCACCCATCCAAGCTTGCGAAACAGGATGAACTGGGGAACCATGACCACCTGGTACGGCAGCATGAGGGTAATGAACATGCAGCTATACCAGAACTTATTTCCCCGGAAATGTACACGGGAAAAGCCAAAGGCTACCAGTGAAGACATTAGCACAGCGCCCACGGTAGAGAATCCGGTAACGATAAAAGAATTTTTATAAAAAGTGGAAAAGCTGGTTGAGCCGTTATAGCGCCAGCCTCTGACGAAGTTATCCAGATAAAAATGTTTGGGTATCAGGGAAACAGTCCCGAATAGCTCCGCCGTAGGCTTAAAGGAACCAAAGAGCATCCAGAGCAGGGGATAAAGCATAAAAAAGCCTAACGCGACTACAACCACATGAAAAATTACAGTATCCCTGACATTTATTAAACGGCGCGCCTGTATCCTGGTCATTTTGCTTTCCGCCTATGTTTCATAATAGACCCAGCGGTCCTGGGTTTTGAAGATGAGGGCGGTAAGAACCGCTATGATAATCACAAGCACCCAGGCCAGCGCGGAACCATAACCCATTCGATAGTACGAAAAAGACTGGAGGTACAGGTACAATGCATAAACCAGGGTACTGTCCTGGGGCTCTCCTTTTCCTCCTGAAATAATAAAAGCCTGGCTAAAAACGGTGAACCCGTTTATTAATTGCATAATTAGGTTAAAAAAGATTATGGGAGTCATCTGGGGCAGAGTGATACGAAAAAACTGGCTGAACCAGCCTGCCCCGTCAATGGACGCGGCCTCGTAATACGTTTTGGGAATCTGCCTTAAGCCCGCCAGAAAAATGAGCATGGAAGAACCAAACTGCCAAACCGCCAGAACTATAATAACCCCAAGCGCGGTACTGGATCGCCCGATCCAGCTTATTGGGTTGTTAATCCCTATGGCCTTGAGGAAGACGTTAAAAAGGCCGTTTATGTCAAATATGCGCCGCCAAATAACCGCGATGGTAATGCTGCCTCCCACCAGAGAAGGAAGGTAATATACAGCCTGGTAAAACCTGATCATTCCGGAAGCGCGTTTAAATAGAACGGCTACGAAAAAGGCAAAGACAAGCCGCAGGGGAACCGCGACAAACGCGTAGGTAAAAGTTACCTGCAGGGACTTCCAGAACCTGGCGTCTTTTACCATAAATAAATAATTTGCAATGCCGCTAAATACAGGAGAGCCCAGGATGTCATAATCGGTAAAGGAATAAACCAAAGACATAATCATGGGAATAACCGCAAAGGCAAGAAAAGCTATCAGCCAGGGGCTTATAAAAAGATACCCCGCAATGTCCTCGTATAGCTGTCTTTTACCGGAATAATAACGATTCATGAACTCTCCTTCGCCCGACTAAACTACCTGCTCAAAATCGCGTTTGCGGCCTGCACCATCTGGGTAACGGCGACATCTGAAGCTATCCGGCCGGTTAGAGCGTTAAGAAGGATCGGCTTCATCGAGTCCCGCGCTTGCCCGGCTGCCGAAGGATCCGGAGGATCGATGGCTGAACTTACAGTTGTTGCTTTGGTGATGTAATCAAAGGTGTATTTCGCATTGGCATCAACACGGATGGACAGGTCTTGCAAAATGTTGGTGGGTATTGGGACACCCCGTTCCGCCATCAGGATGCGGTTCGCATCCACGTCATTGATAAAGAAGTTGATAAATCTGGCGGCCAAATCCTGGTTTTTGGAAGCGCTAAGCATGGATATAAGCATGGACGGCTTAAGATAGGTGCCGTAAGGCGCTTTCATCCCGGTAGCGGCCGGACTTGGGCATAGATAGTAATCCAGAGGCTTGTTCGCGGCGCTGACTAAGCCTGCATATTGGTTGCTCCAGTACCATTGGTTCCAGGTATTGCCTTTGGAAATTGGTTCCTCCGCCATAGAGCGGCCTGAAATAAAGGCGTCTTCCGGATCATAGAGGGCCCCGGCTGCTTTGAGCCTGAGCTGCATATCAATTAATTCCTTGACTGCGGCAAGGGCGGCGGCGTTGTTGGTAAAGCCCAGGCTTTTGCCGTCCGCCGAGTACATTGGCACGCCGAAATAACGGACTATGTTTTCTATGATCTGATAATGCTCGTTGGAGGGCATGGTCTTTATCCCGGTTCTCTGGTAAATCTGGAGCGCGGCATTCTCAAAATCCCTCCACGTCCATGCGGTGTCGTTAATGGTAACTCCGGCCTGCTGCAATACCGCGCGATCCGCCGCAACGCCCCAGGCATTGACTCCCAGATTGAGGCCAACGAGTTTTCCGCCCTGTCGCCCCCCGGACAGGCCGGCGTCAGACCACTTGGAAAGGTCGATTAAGCCTCTCTGTGCAAAGGGCTGTAAGTCTACCAGCAAATTCCGGTTGTTATACTGGGCTATGTAGGCATAATCCATCTGCATTGCGTCCGGAAGGGTTCCGGCGGCTTGCTTGGTTGCCAAAAGATCCCAATAATTGGCAAAACCGACCGTTTCGGTCTCCACTGTAACCCCGGGGTTCTTTTGCTCAAAAAGCCTGACCACTTGAAGGGTTCTCTCATCCCGCGTAGGATTCCCCCACCACGTAAAATTCAGAGTCCCGCCGGTTGTGGCGCTGCCTGATGATTCCCTGGCTCCCGTTGCAAAAACAAGGGCAGGTACGGCCAGAACAGCCAGCAATAACCAAAGTTTTTTCATATATTTCTCCTTAAAAAAAATAATTAGCATTATTTTCGCATACATACCGGTCAAAGTCAATTTTATAAATAGAAGACGCCCTGGCTAAAAAAACCGCAGCCGGGTCGACTGCGGTTTTTGCGCCGAATAACCGGCAACAATAATTCTCTGTCGTCTTACCGTGTAAGCCTTGTGACGAGATCCAATACCTGTTGCGCGCCTTGAGCGCTGGTAAGGCGTCCGTACGCTACATTCTGGTAAATAAGGAACAGACCCTGGTTCCATTCAGTATCATTGGGCATATTTGGATAAGGAGGTGAAGCGTGCTTGCCAGCTACGTCAAGATAGGCAATTTGCTTTTTAACTGTATCGGTCGCAGTGGCTGTTAGCGCGCCCCTGCCAGCCGGGGTTACGGGCATGCCATAAGTGTCCTTCAAAATTGCCCATGCGCGAGCGTCGTTTGTGTAATAATTAAGGAACTGAATCGCGGCGTCGGGATTCTTCGTTTTTTTGTTGATACCCATCATCTGGCTCATCTGGCCCCATAGACCTTTTGAAACCGCTGCATTGGGGAATTCGATCAGATCAAGTTCATCTTTTGTGGCTGTTTGATAATTTGCAATTGCATTTGACCAGACTGCTGTAACGACAGTTCTCCCGGCAATCATTGATGAGGTGGACTCATTGGTTTCAGCGTAATCTGCCGCAACACTGGCCGGGGGAACGTAACCCGCGGTGCGCCATCTAGCCCAAAGGTCTAAGTAAGTCTGAACTGATTGCAGGTTTAATTGGGTTTTGGTTCCGTCCCACTGGGGAGTGCCGTTTTGCCCTTGCCAGTAACCAAAGAAGAAAGATCCCGACTGGGTAGCGCCGTTATCGGTCAGGACATACGTATTTGCAGGAAGCTTTGCCTTGACTGCAGCCAGCCAGGTCTCGAATTCAGCCCAGGTCATGGAAACTTGGGGCAGGGGAGCGCCTACCCTTTGAAGCAGGTCCTTATTGTAGATAAAGGCTGGCATATTCATGGCTACGGGAATAGCGTAGAGTACGCCGCCCCTTGTTCCGGCGTTGATCGCCGCGGTATCAACATTAGTGGTATTCAGGGCGCCGCTCTTTACATAAGGATCCAGGGGAAGGAGGAAATCCGATACACCCTCATCTTTTGAGCCGTTATCGGGAATGCCCAAATTTGAAAAATAACCTCCAAGCTGGACAATATCCACGGCATTACCGCCCGCAAGCTGGGTTAAGAATTTTTGAAAGTGCTCGTTTGTTCCCGGTGCTGGTTCTCCCGCGACAATATTCCCGGTCTCTGCCGTGTATATGTCGATAGCCTGCTGAACGGCCCTAAGGCGGGCTTCGCCGCCCCAATAAGACCAGCGGATTACAGAAACGCCGGGCGCCGCTGTTGTCTGCCTGGTGCCGCCGGCAAAGACCACAGTACTCATCAGGATAAGTACTGCCAAAAGTAACATAACTCTTTTCATATAAACCTCCAGATAATATATTCAGGGTAAACTACCCTTTAATACCAGTAGTGGTAATACCCTGAACAAAGTACTTTTGCAGGGAGAAAAATAAAACAAAACAGGGAACCAGGGACAGTACCGACATGGCAAACATCGCTCCCCATGAAGAAACCCCTGAGGAATCCAGGAAGAGCCGTAAGCCCAGCGGCACCGTAAACTTTTCCGGTGAATTAAGATAAATCATGTGGCCAAGAAAATCGTCCCAGCTCCACAGGAAGGTAAAAAGTACGGTGGTAATAATAGGCGGCACGCTTAAAGGCATGATGATCCTTGTAAAGATCCCGAATTTACCGCAGCCGTCTATAATGGCCGATTCATCCATATCTTTTGGCAGGCTGCGGATAAACTGCACCATTAGAAAAATAAAATAACCGTCCCCGCCAAAAAACTTGGGTATAATGAAGGGTTTAAAAGTATTAATCCAGCCTAAAACTCGGAAAATGATATACCGCGGGATCATGGTAACGTGCCCGGGCAGCATAAAGGTGATCAATAAAATGGCAAACCAGAATTTTTTACCTTTAAATTCCAGCCGCGCGAAAGCGTAAGCCGAAACGGAACAAAGAAGCGCGTTTGCGATTACACATCCAATGCTGATAATAAAAGAATTAAGAAAAAAAGTTCTAAAGGGAACAATGCCAATGCCGGTCCATCCGTGGCTGTAATTATCAAAGATCCATGGTTTCGGCCAAAGGCCCGGATCGCTGAATATCTGCGTACCTTCCTTAAAAGAAGCGAAGAAAAGCCAGAGAACAGGGTATATCATCCCCGCGCCCAGAATAATAATAATAAGATGCGAAAATCCCAGCTTGACAACGCCGGTTATGGATTTTGATATTTTCATTCTCCACTCCCGTAGCTCACTAAAGAACCGGAAACCTTAAAGACTAAAAAGGTCATGGTCGCGATAATGACAAGGAGTACCCAGGCCATGGCCGAGGCGTATCCCATCGCCCCAAAGGCAAATGCCCGCAAGTAAAGGTAGAGGCTGTAAAACATGGTAGAGTCAATAGGCCCGCCGGTGCCGCCTGAAATTACATAGGCCTGTGTAAAAGACTGGAACGCGCCTATCATCTGCATGACCAGGTTGAAGAAAATAATGGGCGAAAGGCACGGCAGGGTAATGGAAAAGAACTGCCTGACTTTTCCGGCTCCGTCAACACTGGCCGCCTCATAGTATTCGGAGGGTATCTGTTTTAACCCCGCCAAAAAAATTATCATGGGAGAGCCAAACTGCCACACTGTCAGAAGTATCAGCGTATAGATGGAAAACTCCGGGGTGGAAAGCCACGAAGGAGGGTCTAATCTGCCGCCTGAAACCTGCCTGATTATAATGTTAATTATGCCATCTCCGGCAAAAAGGCGGCGCCAAAGCACGGCGATGGCGACGGAGCCTCCAAGCAGGGTCGGTATATAATAAATAGTACGATAGAAAGGAATCGCCTTAATTTTCTGGTTCATCAGCATGGCTACAGCCAGGGCAAAAATCAGCTTGCTGGGTACGGAAACAAGAACAAAATGCAGGGTAACAAAAAGGGAATTCATGAACCTTTCGTCCCTGGGGTAGTCGGCGTTTCCGATAAACATGACAAAGTAATTGCGCAGCCCTATCCATTTGGGCGCCTGGATTATGTTGTACTGGGTAAAAGACAGGTAAATAGAATAAAGCATAGGGTAAAAAGTCCAGGCAAAAAAACCTATCAGCCAGGGAGCAAGAAAGGCATAAGAAGAAAGGTTGTCTTTCAAAATTCTATTAAAAGACTTTTTATGTATTATGGGCCGTGCTACTGAATTGCTTTCCATATTTTTTCCTTAAGAAACCCCTAAGCTTAAAAAGATTATAGTACAGTGTAACGCTAGTTAAGCCAATCGTCAATGTAAATGATCTGTTTCTACATATAGAGTCAATGAAGCGCAAATATCTTGTTTATTTTATCTTTAGGATTTAACCTGATAACTATGAACAGAAACAAACTAAAAATATGTTACATAGGCGGCGGTTCAAAGAATTGGGCATGGGTTTTTATGCAGGACCTCGCTTTTGAAAAAGGCCTTTGCGGAAACATAGAGCTATACGACTTAAAATACGAAGACGCACAAACCAATGAGATAATCGGCAACAAGCTAATGGAAAAGCACAACCGGGGCGGGTGGAAATTTCACGCAAACCCCTCGCTGGCGGAAGCGTTAGGCGAAAGCGACATTGTCATTATTTCGATACTGCCCGGCGATTTTGAGGAAATGGCCGTCGATGTACACGCCCCGGAAAAATACGGCATATATCAATCGGTCGGGGATACGGCGGGAGCAGGCGGGATCATGCGCGCTCTGCGGACAATTCCCCAGTTCAGGGAAATTGCCCGGACTATACGGAAAAACGCCCCCGCCGCGTGGGTAATCAACTACACTAATCCCATGAGCATTTGTACCCGCGCATTGTACAAGGAGTTTCCGCAAATAAAAGCGTTCGGCTGCTGCCATGAGGTGTTTAACACCCAGAAACTCCTCGCTACTGTTGTGGAGGAAGCAGGCTATGCCCCGCCTGACAGCATCAAGCGGGAAGAAATAAAAGTGGATGTTTTGGGCATAAATCACTTTACATGGATCGACAGGGCGTACTGGAAAGATACCGACATATTTCCTCTCTATAAAAAATTCGCGGAAAAATACGCGGACTCAGGCTTTAAAAAAATAAAACCTTCCGGCGCGGATACCGGCGCTGTCGATCCCGAGCGGCAAAAATTTTTTGGCTCAACCGACCGCGTTAAAATGGATCTCTTCCGCCGTTATGGCTTAATTGCCGCGGCAGGCGACAGGCACCTTGCGGAATTCTGCCCTCATTCCTGGTACCTGGCATCGCCGGAAACCGCTGAAAGCTGGGGCTTTGCCCTTACCCCCGTTTCATGGCGGATCAAAGACCGTGAAAGATTAAAGCAAAAAGCGAAAGCGTACCGTGACGGGACAGAGGAACTGGTTCCCGTTGAATCCGGCGAGGAGGGCATAAAAATAATCAAGGCGTTGACAGGGCATGGAGACCTTACAACAAACGTCAATTTGCCAAATGGCGCTCAGATGCCGGATCTT
>Ga0268262_10003944_pt1 | contig 15640 bp, 16 predicted proteins | sample TergutNc150P3_FD_190354 | JGI IMG/M metagenome (GOLD analysis project Ga0268262, IMG submission 190354) | Nasutitermes corniger P3 segment gut microbial community from laboratory colony in Florida, USA - Nc150 P3 (SPAdes) (version 2) | ecosystem: Host-associated > Arthropoda: Insects >... | reverse complement strand
ATGCGCTTCATCCGCAGGTTTTATGTCCGCCGATTTCCCGGTGGTTTTGGCGCAGGTGACACACCCGTTCCCATTCCGAACACGGAAGTTAAGACCTGCTGCGCCGATGGTACTGCGTGGGCGACTGCGTGGGAGAGTAGGACGCCGCCGGGTTTATTTTCTAAAGGGTTCTTCGATTAGCGTCGGAGAACCCTTTCTTTCACTAAAAATTATTTTACATTATGAACAAACTCCTTACACATCTCAAAGAAGAAAAAGAGTCCAAGCGAAAAGGCGGTTTGTACCACAAGACGCAAATCAATCTTGCTTACAACTCAAATCGGATTGAAGGCAGTAAGTTGACCGAGGAGCAGACCCGGTATATCTTTGAGACCCGAACCATCGGGTTCAAAGAACAAGAGGCTGTGCCGGTTGATGATATTATTGAAACCTCAAATCACTTTGTAGCCTTTGATTATCTTCTCGACACTATTGATACTGCGCTTTCAAACGCCATGATTAAAGAATTCCATCGTATCTTAAAGACAAGTACCTCCGATGCCGCGAAAAAGGAGTTTATGGTCGGCGAATGGAAAAAACAACCCAACGAAGTAGGCGGGACTGAAACATCATTACCCCAAGATGTCGATACAGACATGAATAATCTCAATACATGGTATAACTCTTTATCTGAGATAACGTTTGAATCAATCATAGAATATCACTACCGTTTCGAAAAGATCCATCCATTCCAAGACGGAAACGGCAGAGTAGGTCGTTTGATCCTATTCCGCGAGTGTTTGAGGAACGGCATTGTCCCGTTTATTATCAACGATGACCACAAACAATTTTATTATCGCGGACTGAAAGAGTTTACAAATCTAAGAGGCTATCTGATCGATACCTGCCTATCGGCGCAGGACACGTATAAAGAATGGGTTAAATATTTCTATCCTTGATTAAATGTATTTGTACGCACCCCTAGCGGGGTGCGGAAAATTCATGAGGGATTTATGTTCTACCGAGCGATGCACCCCTAACGGGGTGCAATTAATTTTGATTATTTGACTCTTTTCTTGACTCCCAACACATTTGGCAGTTGCGCCGCCCCCATCGATCTGCCTCCCGACGAGAAGTCTCCTATGAACTCCATCGTGTCTTTCGACGTTCCGATGAACATCTGCGACGGGCCGCCGCCTTCCATGTACATCGCCCGGTCTATCGATATGGGCAGTTCGTAGAGTATGTTGATGAATTCGTAGACCGAGTGGGGGGCGGTGCACTGTATAAGGAGGAGGTTTCCCGACGCGTCGGTGGCTGCCGACACTATGCTCCAGCGCCGTTCGCTCTCCTGCCAGACGTTTTTGCCGGCGCACGAGAGCATACGGATAGACTGGACGGCGGAGCCGTAGAGCGGGCGGACCGCCTCGAAGTCTTCGCACTGCAGGTCGACTATGCGCGCCGGCGCTATGCCCTTTTTGAGCGGTTCGAAGACCAGGATCGTCTTGTCCTTGGAGATGTGCGGGTTGTTGACGTGCGCCGAGGTCTTCATGTAGGAGACGCTGGTGCGGTAGTCGGCCTGATACATTGCGGCGTTGATGACGGCGACCATCCCTTCCTTGGCCGCCCAGCGCCGGGCGGTGAGCAGCGATCCGCCGGTCGCGGGGTTTGAGGCGTTCAGCAGGCGCAGTTCGTATTGCTTGAGGTCAACGCGTAAGACGTTGATTTTACTAGATGTTGATGTTGTTGTATCATTATGACGTTCGTACAGCGGTGATTGGAACGACGCGAACTCCAAGCCGGGTTCCAGCGTCCGCCACTGGGCGCCGAGGTTAACGGCGGTTACGGCGATCAGAACAGCGGTAACAGTTATTTTCGTCATTATATAAAGATAATATTCGGCGGACGCGCCGGGTCAAAAAACATAATTGCTTATTGGCCGCGCGTTTAATTATTTTATAGGAATGAAGATCGCGGCTAAAAATAACAAGGCTTTCCACGACTACGAGGTCATCAAGAGGGTGGAGGCGGGGGTCATGCTGACCGGGGCGGAGGTCAAGTCTATCCGGGCCGGGCGCATAAACCTCGCCGACAGCTACGCCGTCTGCATTCAGGGCGAGATGTTCGTGAACCACCTGCACATAAACTCCTACGAGCGCGGCGGCCTCTACACACCCGAACCTACGCGCCGGCGTAAACTGCTATTGCACAAGAAACAGGTCGCATTTTTCTGTACCGAGGTGGAACGCAAACAGTTGGCGTTGATTCCTTTATCGGTCTACTTTAAGGATCAGTGGGTCAAAATAGAGATAGGCCTTTGCCGGGGACGGAAGAAGTACGACAAGAGGCAGAAGATAGCGGAACAAGAGGCCAAGAAGAAGATCGCGCAGTTGGTGAAGGCTAGGAATTAAGACTAGGATTGGCTTCGCCGAGATAAACAAGTTAGTAGGATTAGAAAACAGATTATATGATTAAAAGTCAATGTCAAAGAATGTCTGAACTAGGATTGATAGGATTAAAAGGATTATAGGATTAAAAAAATTAAAACATGGATAGAGGCTGATGAAAAAGATATTATCGTCTGTTATCTTCGTAATGCTGGTAATATCAACGGCATCAATCGCCCAATCGACCGCCCCGGCCGCGTCTACATCGACACCGACATCAACCCCTACAGCCGTGCCGGCAACATCAACGCCAACGGCGGCGACCCCGACTCAAGCGGCGGCGGTCTCGACCGTCACCGTCCGCAAATTTCCGGAAGGCAAATCGTCCGTCATCCCGGCGTTCGAGAAAAACGGCATGACCTACGTCTCCATCCCCGCGTTCGCCGAGATCGCCGGGTTCAAGCACTCGCAGAGCGTCTTTTCCGCCAAATCCGTCTTTTCAAACGACCGCGGCAGCATAACGTTCATCCAAGACAACCTCTTCTACCGCGTCGATACAACTACGAACATCATGCCGTACCCGCCTATCCGTAAAGAATCCGCCCTGTATCTGCCGGCGGCCTACTTGGTCAAGGTGTTCGGCGCGAAACATTCCGGACTGCTCGCCTGGAGCGCCCAGACTTCGACGATTTCCGTGAACGCGCTTACCTACAATGTGTCATCCGTATCCATAGAGGTCAAACAAAACGGGACGCTGATTTCCATCGGTTTGGTTGATTCGCTGCCGTACGAGTGTACCTACTACCATCCTAATTTGGCGGTGAACTTCGGCGGCGGCCGGCTTGATTTGTCCTCCCGCAAGATACTCAAGCGCGGCTCTCGCGCGGGCGTCGTCGATTCCATGTTTACGTTGCAGTACGAAGAGTCGGCTCAGCTGTCGTTTATCCTGAACCAAGCCGTTGAGCCGCCGTACACGGAGTACAACGCGAAGACCCGAACGCTCATGATCTCGCTCAAGCCCAAGATCGAGCAGAAGAAGCCGAAGTCCGCGGCCTCCCAGGTGCCGCTCGACGCCTCGCTCATCCGCACGGTGGTTGTGGATCCGGGACACGGCGGCAAGGATCCGGGGGCGATAGGGCCTACGGGGGTCAAGGAGAAGGACGTGGTGCTCGGTATCGGGTTAGAACTCCGTACTATGCTCGAAAAGGCGGGGTTCAAAGTATTTATGACGCGAGACAAGGACATTTTCATACCTCTCGGCGACAGAACAAGGTTCGCGAATGATAAAAAGGCGGACCTCTTCGTGAGCGTCCACGCCGACGCGATAGCCGGGGACGCAAAGAAGAAATCCGGGGCGCGCGGCTACAAGGTCTACTTCCTCTCGCAGGCCAAGAACGAAGAGGACAAGATGGTGGCTATGCGTGAAAACGCCGTTATAGAGCTTGAAGACAAGGACAAACGCTCCAACTACGACGCGCTTCAGGACGTGCTGATAAGCATCGCCGGCGCGGAGTATCTGCGGGAGAGCCAGGACTTGGCCATATTCATAGAGCAGTCGCTGGGGGCTAACGTCAAACAGATACCGCGCTTGCAACTCGGCGTCGGCCAGGCCAACTTCTGGGTGCTCAACGGCGCGTACATGCCGTCGGTGCTCATAGAGGTGGGCTTCATATCCAATACGGAGGAGGAGAAGCTGCTCGCCGACAAGCGGACGCACTTTCAGCAGGCGGCGGCGCTCTCCGAGGCGATCGTGAAGTTCAAGCAGCAGTTCGAGGGGGGGCAGTAGTGGGCGATTCGCGGCCGATAGGCGTTTTCGATTCGGGGCTAGGCGGCCTCACGGTGGCCAAGGAGATATTCCGCCTGATGCCGCGCGAGCGGATAATCTACCTCGGCGACACGGCGCGCGTGCCCTACGGCGGCAAGTCTGAAGAGACGATCCGCCGCTTCGGTTTGCAGGACGCACGGACTCTTCTGGACCTTGACGTCAAAATGCTTGTCGTGGCGTGCAACACGGTTTCGTCTGTGGCGATAGACTATCTGGAGCGTCACATCAAGGAGATCCCGGTGATAGGCGTGGTTCTGCCCGGGGCGCGGGCGGCGGCGACACGCAGCGCGCAGAAGCGGGTCGGTGTCATAGGCACCGCGGCGACGGTGAGGTCGGGGGCATACGCCAAGGCGATCAACAGCATCGATCCGGGCATAAAAGTATACGGAAAGCCGTGCCCGCTCTTCGTCCCGCTGGTCGAAGAGGGCCTGATAGACAGCGACATCACGCGCCTTGCCGTGCAGCATTATCTCTACGAGATGGTGGATTTGGGGATCGACTGCCTGATACTGGGCTGCACCCACTACCCCATACTGATGGAGGTGATCCAGAGCACCGTGGGAAACCGAATACAGCTGGTGGACAGCGCGCTGTGGACGGCCAAGGAGGCGCAGCACATAATGAAGGCGCTCGGGGCGGAGCACCCGGCGGCGCCGGGGCAGACAGACCCCAAAGAACAGTTCAAACGGGCGGATCAATTCTCTTTAGAAACCTCGGAAGGCTTCGCCGCGAGCCGGTTTTTAGTCTCCGACGTAACGCCTAATTTCGAATCGGTGGCCGAGACGCTCCTAGGCGCGGTATTGCCGAGCATAGAGAAGGTGTCGGTGGAGGAACTGGAGGAAAAAGAGCTTTAAAATTGACTTTCTTCTACCCATAAACGATATTTGTTATTGATGATATTTGACTTTAAAAACGTCAACAAAAGGATAACACTCATGTCAGGCCATTCCAAATGGGCTACCATTAAGCGGGCGAAGGGCAAGACCGACGCCGCCCGCGGGAAGTTGTTTAACAGGCTGATCCGCGAGATCACCATAGCGGCCCGTATGGGCGGCGGCGACGTTTCGTCGAATCCGCGTCTGCGTACCGCGGTCTCGGCGGCGCGGGCGGCCAATATGCCGAGCAAAAACGTCGATTCGGCGGTCAAGAAAGGCACCGGTCAGCTCGACGGCGTGAACTACGAGGAGATCACCTTCGAGGGCTACGGGCCCGGCGGCGTGGCCTTCCTGATAGAGGCCGTGACCGACAACCGCAACCGCACGGTGGCCGAGGTGCGCCACCTGCTGACCAAGTACGGCGGAAACCTCGGGCAGACCAACTCCGTCGCGAGGATGTTCAAGTCCACCGGCGTCATAACGGTATCCAAGGAGGATGTGGGCGAGGACAAACTGATGGAGCTGGTATTGGAAGCCGGCGCCGAAGACATGTCCGCCGAGGGCGAAGAGTACGAGATCACCACGTCCGTAGACGCCTTCGACGCCGTGCGCGAGGCGATAGTGGCCGCCAAGATCGAGCCGACGTCGGCGGAGATCACGAAAATCGTCGACACCCCGGTGAACTTAGACGCCGCCGCCGCGGTCAAGGTGATGAAACTGGTCGACGCTTTGGATGAATTGGATGATACCCAGCACGTTTACGCGGGGTTTGACGTCAGCGACGAGGAAGCGGCTAAGATGGACTAGGATTGGTAGGATTAAAAAAACAGATTATAGGATTAAAAGTCAAAATCAACGTCAACACATAAAAGACGGGGGTTTTAATCCTAAAATCCTTTAAATCCTACAACTTGTTTATTTCGGCGTAAGCCAAATCCTAGTTCAGACAGTGTTTTAAATTAGAATACTTAGAAGATTATGATTATAATGGGCATAGACCCCGGCACGGCCGTTACCGGGTACGGTGTGATCAGCGTCTCCGGCAACGCCGTCTCTTGGGTTGATTCGGGGGTGATCGTTACCGATACCGCCGAACCGCTCAGTGAACGGTTGTTAATAATATACGACGGGTTGTCTGCGAAGATCAATGAGCGCTCTCCCGACCGCGTGGCTGTGGAGGAGGCGTTTTACGGCAAGAACGTCCATACTACGCTGGTTCTCGGACACGCTCGCGGCGTGGCGATGCTGGCGGCGGCGCAGCGGGGGTGCGGGGTGTTTGAGTACAGCCCGCGCGAGATCAAGAAGTCGGTGACGGGCAACGGGAACGCCTCTAAGGATCAGGTGGAGTACATGGTGAAAACTTTGCTGCGGCCAAGCGGCGGCAAGATGCGGCAGGACGCTTACGACGCGCTGGCTGTTGCGATGTGCGATTTTTACAATATGGGGCGGCCGGCGTTGCTAGTCAATAAGGATAAAAAGGATAAATAATGATAGATTATATCCGCGGCAAACTCACCGATAAGGAGTTGACGCACGTTTCCGTAGAGACTGCGGGGGTGGGATACTCGGTATCGATACCGCTGTCAACGTATGAGAAACTTCCTGAAGCGGGAAAGGATGCCTTGGTCTATATCCATTATTACGTACGGGAGGATGATGTAAAACTGTACGGATTCGCGTCTAAAGATGATCGGGAGATTTTTCGCCACCTTATTACCGTGAACTCCGTGGGGCCGAAGGTGGCTATGGGTATTATGTCGGGGATATCAATAGATAATTTAGTGATGTACGTCAACGTCGGCGATACGGCGGGGTTGAAGAAGATTCCGGGCGTGGGGTTAAAGACGGCGGAGCGCATCATTATCGAGTTGAAGGGGAAGTTGGGTGCGTACTCGTCATCTACCGCTGCGACGTCGGCGGCGCGATCTAAGGTTCCGGCCGCCCGCGGCCGTAAAGAGGAGGCGTACGCCGCTATGTTATCATTGGGATATAATGATAAACAAGTAGCGAAAGCGATAGACCGCGTGGCTTTGGAAATAGGCGGTGACGCTCAAATAGAGGATTGGATAAGGACGGCGTTGAAAGTCATATAATAATGAAAATTAACGATTATAACGATGACGGCGATAACAACAGGATAATCTCTGCCGACCGATCCGGTTCCGAGGAGGAGCAGTTCGACAACGCTCTGCGCCCGTTGAGTTTCTCCGACTTCATCGGCCAGGAGGCGATAAAGGAGAATTTGCGGATATTCGTGGAGGCGGCCAAGAAGCGCGGCGAGGCGCTTGACCACGTGCTCTTCTGCGGTCCGCCGGGGCTTGGCAAGACGACGCTGTCGCGTATTTTGGCGAACGAGCTCGGCGTGTCGATACAGACGACGTCGGGGCCGGTCTTGGAAAAGAAGGGCGATCTCGCCGGCAGTTTGACGAACTTGACGGAACGGGAAATACTCTTTATAGACGAGATACACCGCCTCAACCGCGTGGTGGAGGAGTCTCTCTATCCGGCGATGGAGGACTTTGTTTTTGACATAACGATAGGCGACGGCCCGGCGGCGCGTTCCATACGCCTCAACCTGAAGCCGTTCACGCTGGTCGGCGCGACGACCAGGGCGGGGATGCTGACCTCGCCGATGCACGCGCGCTTCGGCTACGTCTGCCGTCTGGCCTACTACACGCCGGAGGAGTTGAAATCGGTGATATCGCGGTCGGCGTCTATTCTCGGCGTTAAATGCGCGGACGAGGCGGCGTTTGAACTGGGGAAGAGGGCGCGCGGCACGCCGCGTATCGCGAACAGGCTTTTGCGTCGGTGCAGGGACGTGGCGGAGGTAAGGGGCGACGGGACGATTACGGTCGAGATCGTCAACAAGACGCTCTCGCTTCTAGGGGTCGATTCGAGCGGGCTGGATGAGATGGACAGGAACATCCTTCTGTCAATTATAGAGCATTACGGCGGCGGCCCGGTGGGTTTGGGCACCGTGGCCGTGGTGGTGGGCGAGGAGCCGGACACGATCGAGGAGGTGTACGAGCCGTTCCTCATCCAGTCGGGATTTTTGAAGCGCACCCAGCGCGGTCGCGAGGTGACGATTAAGACGTACAAGTATTTCAATAAAGTTCCGCCTGCGGGGCGGGCGCCGGATTTGTTTGACGTTGATTGACACATGATAAAAGGGCGGTGTTTATGAACATGGTGGAGACGGGAAAGTTTTTGGTCACCGCGGGCACGGTGATAATTATCATAGGGGTGCTGGCGATGCTCTCCGACAAGATACCGCTAGGGCGGCTTCCGGGCGACTTCCACTTCGGCAGCGGGCGCTTCAGGATTTATATTCCCATCGCCACGATGATATTGTTTAGCGTTGTGTTGACGATCGTCTTTAATTTTTTCGCTAGGAAATAGGGGATAGGATTAAAAATCTATTAATCATCTATACTGCTTATCACTAAAATCATCAAAGTACAAAGATACGATTATGACGACAGATATCAATACTGCTAATGACGCTCAGACGGCTAAGGAGCTTGCTTCAGCCGTTTCCGCTATTAAGTCGGAGATCGCCCGGCGCGTTGTCGGGCAGACCGCGGTTGTGGACGATCTTTTGGCTTGTTTCTTGGCAGGCGGGCACTGTTTGCTTACCGGCGTGCCGGGGCTTGCTAAGACTATGCTTGTGCAGAGTCTTGCCCGTTGCCTCGATCTCGGGTTCAACCGCATACAGTTCACCCCGGATCTTATGCCCTCCGACATCACCGGTTCCGAGATATTGATGGAGGACAAGGCCAGCGGGCGGCGCGAGTTCCGCTTCGTTCAGGGGCCCATATTCTCCAACATCGTGCTCGCCGACGAGATAAACCGCACGCCGCCCAAGACGCAGTCGGCGCTCTTGCAGGCTATGCAGGAGCAGGAGGTCACTTCATCCGGGGTGACGCACGCGTTGCCGCGCCCGTTCTGGGTGCTGGCCACGCAGAACCCCATAGAGCAGGAGGGCACCTATCCGCTGCCGGAGGCGCAGCAGGATCGGTTTATGTTCTCCATTGAAGTCGGTTATCCTGACATTGCCTCGGAGCTTTTAATCGCCCGCGACGCCGCCGACTACAGGAACGTGGAGTTGCGTCCCGTGGTATCAAAAGAGCGGATAGCGGCCTTCCGGGAGCTTACCAGGCGCGTCCCCGCCGCTGATTCCGTGGTCGAGGCGGCGGTTCGGCTGGCGCGGGCCACCCGGCCGGCGGAGAAGGAGTGTCCGGAAGAAGTGAAGAAATATCTCACGTGGGGGGCGGGTCCCAGAGCGTCGCAATTCTTGGTCTTAGCGGCGAGGGCGTTCGCCCTTCTGGACGGGAGGCCGGCGCCGGATGTCAAGGACGTGTACAGGGCGGCATATCCGGTACTTCGGCATCGATTGGTGCTGTCGTTTCACGGGGATGTGGAGGGCGTGGGGGTCAATGATATCATCGGGAAGTTGATAAAGTAGCAGGGGCGGGCTGACCCCGGCCCTGCAAATCGGTCTGTCAATATCAATATAAAACGATCATTAATTTAAAAACCCGCCTACGGCGTCGCTAATTGTTCGCCCCGTTTCAGCAATATTTCCGCGAACGCCGCCGGGTTTCTCCGCACTCTGTCTATGCAGGCCGCGCTGCATACGTGTATCCTGCCGCCGCTGTAGTCTACGTACTCGTTGTTTTTGAGGCGCACGCTGGAACATACCGGGCAGGTCTTTTGGGGGCCGGAGAAAGCCGATGAGAAAGAGGGGCCGGAGCGCTTGCCGCGGGAGCTTTTTTCTTTGGGCCGCTTATCCGCCGGCTTCTTCTTAGCCTTGTCGCCGTCAGAGGCGTCTTTCGAGGAGCTCTCGCCGGAGCTGTTGTCGCCGTCGCCGGCGGAGTACGGGCCTATGTCATACGACTCGAATGAGGATTCCGCGGCGGAACCGAAAGACGAATCGTCCGAATCGGATTGGGCCGCCGCGAACGTGAAAGCGGCCGCGCAGACTGCGAGTATGGGTATCTTGGGCATTTTTGACTCCTTTCCGGTGTACGGTTATATCAATACATAATATAATATACGCTTAATTGTTTGAAAGGCTTTAAAATCAAAATCTTTAAAATCAGCATCGGCACCAAATACTATATTATATTCTACCCTATTATATATGTCATTATCTTGCACAGTTGAAGGGGAAAATAGAATGAAAGTAGTGATATTAGCCGGCGGCCTCGGCACCCGCCTCTCCGAAGAGACCAAACTCATGCCTAAGCCAATGGTCGAGATCGGCGGAAAGCCTATCTTGTGGCATATCATGAAGATATACTCGTTCTTCGGATTCAGCGAATTCGTGATACTCACCGGCTACAAGTCGCACGTCATCAAGGACTTCTTCATCAACTACTATGCCCGCTACTCCGACGTTACGATCGACATGGCGAATAACACGGTGGAGTACCACAACGTCAGGGCTGAGCCTTGGCGGGTGACGGTGCTCTATACCGGGGAGCGGACCATGACGGGCGGGCGGCTGCTGCGGGCGCGGGAGTTTTTGGGCGGCGAGAGGTTTCTCCTCACATACGGCGACGGCGTGAGCGACGTGGACATACCGGCGGTCGTCGCCTGCCACGAGGCTGCGGGCAAGCTCGTCACGATCACCGCCGTGAAACCGGCGGAGCGTTTCGGCACCATAGCGGTGGGCGGCGACGGCGCCGTCAGCGCGTTTCGCGAAAAACCGGACAACGGCGGCGTGTGGGTAAGCGGCGGATTCTTTGTCATGGAACCGGGCGTCTTTGATTACCTGGCCTGCGGCGACGAAACGGTGCTGGAACGCGAGCCCTTTGAGCGCTTGGCCGACGAAGGGCGGATGAACGCCTACAAACACGCCGGCTTCTGGCACCCCATGGATACCATGCACGACAAAAATATGCTGACGGAGATGTGGACGAACGCCGGAGCCCCGTGGGCGCATTGGGAGAAGAGGCGATGATAGATTTCTACAACGGCAAGCGGGTTTTTGTTACAGGTCACACCGGTTTCAAGGGGGCGTGGCTATGCCGCCTGCTCGAAAGAGTCGGGGCGAAGGTGACCGGCTACGCCCTTGAACCGCCTACCAAGCCGTCCCTCTTCGAACAGATAGGCGTCGAGAGCGGACTCCGCCGCCACGTTATAGACGACGTCGGAGATTTTGACAAGCTCCGCGAGGCGATGGGCGAAGCGGCGCCGCAGATAGTCTTGCACCTTGCCGCGCAGCCGATAGTACGCGCTTCATACCGCGCTCCGCGCAAAACTTACGAGACCAACGTCATGGGAACGGTCAACGTTCTGGAGTCCGTCAGAGACATAGGCACAGTCAGATCGTTCGTAAACGTTACCACCGACAAGGTCTACGAGAACAAGGAGTGGCTATGGGGCTATAGGGAGGACGAGAACCTCTGCGGCGGCGACCCCTACTCCAACAGCAAGTCCTGCAGCGAGCTTGTTACGCACAGCTACCGCAAATCGTTCTTCAGGGGCGCTGACGATGAATGCCTGACAGCGATCTCTACCGCCCGCTCCGGCAACGTGATAGGCGGCGGCGACTACGCCGAGGACAGGATCATCCCCGACTGCGTGAGAGCGGCGTCGGCGTCAAAGGAGATCGTAATAAGAAATCCGCACTCTACAAGACCCTATCAACATGTTTTAGAGTGTCTGTACGGATACCTGTTATTGGCCAAAACGCAGTACGAGGATCCCGACATAGAGGGCGCGTACAATTTCGGCCCTAACGATGAGAGCTGCGTGACAAATTGGGAGCTGGCCGCCCTGTTCTGCAAAGCCTACGGCGGCGGCGTGTCGTGGCGGGCCGCGGACGCGGAGTACGGCGTTAACATGCACGAGGCCAATTTCCTGAAGTTAGACAGCTCGAAATCAAAAACAATATTAAACTGGAAACCGTGCTGGGATATCAATACGGCGGTGGAAAAGGTCGTGGAATTCGCGAAGGCGGGCGGCGATAAAGACAGGTCGGATTGCGCGGACAGACAGATCGACGAGTACCTTGAAGCAAAATGATAAAACAACTCCTCTCGTTCTCCTACGGCAGCGTATGCGTGGCCGCTCTCTCTCTCCTCTCCACGCCCATAGTCACGTATCTTGTGCTTCCGGGGGAGTTCGGTAAGGCTTCCGTTTTCGCCATTGCGCTTAACATCCTCTTTCGGATCTGCTTATTGGGTTTAGATCAGAGTTTTTCCAGGATGTTTTACGAGAAGAAAAGCGAGGGCGAGAGGGCGACGCTTGCGCGGCGGTGCCTTGCTTTGGCGTTTGCCGCTACGGTACTCGCGATTTGCTGCGTGCTGCCCTTTTGGCGGCGCGTATCTGCCGCGTTGTTTGAGGCGCCGGACTTGCCGGCGGCGCTGTTCTTGGCCGTATGTCTGCTGCTGACCGTGGTCAGCGGTTTCACGATGGCCGCGTTAAAGATGCACAAGAGGGGTCACCTTTTCTCTATAGCCCAAATATCCTTCGCGCTCGTCAACATTGCGGTAACGGCCGCTTACGCGCTGTACGTGTCGCCCGCCTTTCACGCCATTATCTGCGGGACGGCCGCCGCGACGTTCGTGTCCATAGCGGTATCGTTTATATTCGAGCTGCGTTTCTGGACGCAAAAGCGTCCGCCGTCCGACACCGGTTTTGATATTGCCGAGACGGCGCGGCTGCTGCGTTACGGTCTGCCCTTCGTTCCGGTATTCATCATCGCCTCCGTATTTCAAGGCATGGACAAGATAGCGCTTCGCGCGTATTCCTCTTTTGAAGAGATAGGCCTCTACGCCGCCGCAAGCAAGTTCGCTTTCCTTCTCACGATAATGCAGACCGGTTTCTATCTTTTTTGGCAGCCAACCTCTCTGGAGCGTTACGAGGCCGACCATGACGATGTCCGCTTCTTTGAAAAAATGTTTGAGTACGCGGCCGCGGCAGTGCTGGTCTCCGCCGGCTTGTTGCTTTTCATGAAGGATGTCGTCATATACCTATTGGCGCCCGTTTATAGGAGCGCCGTAATGATAATGCCCTTTTTGCTGCTTGTGCCGCTCATGAACTTGCTGAGCGAGATTACCGGATCGGGTATCAGATTCAAGAAACGCACATCCTTCTACATGATAGCGGCGGCGGTCGGTGTGGCGGCGAACTTTGCGGGAAACTATCTCCTCATTCCCGTATTCGGCGCCCGCGGCGCGGCGATCTCCACGGGGGCGGCCTACACAATATACTTTGTGATACAAACGCTGATAGCTAGCCGGCTCTTCGCGGCAAACTATAGGATATACAAGATGATACCGTCGTTTCTGGTGATAGTGATATTTATGGCGCTGAACACTTTTTGCAATGTCCCGTGGTGGTGCAACGCGGCGCCGATAGCGGTCGTGGCGTTGATACATCGAAAAGCCGTGTCGGAAGTTTTAAGGTATTTAAAATCAAAACTTAATCCCTCTGCGCCGTAAGAACGTCCCGTCCTTTGAGTACAGCGTTAACAGGGCCGCCACGTAAGAGGTGCGGGCTTGCGCCGCGTCTAAGTTCGCGGATACAAGGTCGCGCTGTACCTGCAGCACCGCGTAGCCGGTCGACTTTCCGGCGTTCATTTTCTCTTGCTCCGCTTCTAACTTCTGCAACTGCAACGCGCTCACCGTCTTCGCCGTCTCTATCTGCCTCTTTGCCCGCTGTACTTCTATATGGGCGCTGCGGATCTCGTAGTCTATAAGGCGGACGTAATTCTCTATAGACAAGCGCTGCTGCTCCATGGAAAACTCCGAGCGGTTGTAGCGCTCCTTCGCCGATGTATTTCGTACGGGCAGCTGGAGCGTCAGCCCCGCCGCGATTATCGGAGAGAATTTGTCCCCTGCGCCCGGCGCCAATCCCGCCGGCGAGTTCGCGTCCGTCACACCGGAGAGAGAGGCGTGGAAATCCAAACGCGGCAACAAGCCGTTCTTCGTCTGCACCAAGTCCAATTCCCCCTTCTGCGCCTGCATGAAAGCCTGTAAATAATCGGGACGGAACGACTTCGCCGCCTCTATATGCTCGTCCACAGCGTCCGCCTCGCCTAGTTCCACTCCGGCGGAGTCCGTCAGCAACAGCTCCGAGTCCGTCAAATCCGGGGCGTTCATCAGATATGTGAGCGTTAACGCTTTTTGACGGTAAGCGGTCTGCGCGTCAAAGAGCTGCCGCTCCCGCGACGCTACCTCGGCGCGAAGCGCGACTAGTTCTATAGGGGCGATGCCGCCTATCTTCAAACGCTCCTCCGACTCGTAGAGCAAACGCTGGGCGAGTTCCAGCGAATAGGTGTAGATGCTCAATTGCTCCCCGCCGGATAATAAATCCCAATACGCCCGCTCGGTGTCGGAGAGCAGTTTCAGAGCGTAGGCCGCTAATTCCTCTTTGCGTATGTTTAGATCGATTTTCGATTTCTGCAGCGTCACTAAGTTCGCTGTCTTGCCGCGGCCTTGCAGTAACGCTTGGGTGACGGACAGGGCTACGGTGTTTTGGTATTTGTCGGCCGGAACGGCGTCGGTTGACGAGGTCGACGTTCCCGAAGCCCGAACGCTGAATCCGAAGTCGGTTCCCGTAGGCAGAGACTCGGTGAGCGAGAGCGACAGGTCGTGCGATGTGGATGCCGGTTTATTGATACGGTTGGAGATATCGTATGAGGCGCTCAGGGACGGGTCGTACGCGGAGGCGTCGTAGTCTTTCACGATAGACGCGGCGATGTCGGTGTTGATGCGCTCTATCTTTACCAAAGGGTTGTCTTTCAGGGCCCGCTGTAATGATTCCTGAAGCGACAGCTGGTGTTTGGTCTGGGCGTCAGCTCCGATAATTGATACGGCGAAAAGCGTTGCCGCGATGGTATAAATTTTTTTCATTGAGACAATCTCCTGCTTAAAATCTACCGGTTGGTTCTCTACCACGTACGGCAAGTGTCGGGTTTGGCTATGTCTAACTTTTCCTCTTCCTCAACGAGAGTGCCGAAACTGTTGTTAAGGCCGCCCATATTTCTGGTCAACTCGTGGACGAGAGCGGCGGTTTTCCGAACCTCGTTGGATGTCCTATCGTTTTGGGCGGATAGCTCCCGAATATCGTCTTCGGGAAGCCTCTTTTGGCTGCCGAATAGGTCTTCTTCGCGGCTTTCTTCTTTGCTTGCATACGGTCTCCTCTGCTTTAGATACTTATAATATATATTACGGGCGGGGACGGGTAGCAAAATTTTTTCGGGACGGTGGTATCTAACCGGACGGTTTTACGGGCTTCCGATGATCAAAATCGCGCTCTTCGGGGACGGGTCTCCGGTCTGAAAAACGCCTTTTCCGTCAAATTTGAGGCGTTTTGACCGCTCGCCGACCCCCGCCGCCCACCTCCGACCCCGCCCGCTTTTTCATTTTGGGAAGGCTCGGAAATATTTTTAAAAATATTTGACTCTACGCTTCCCAATATAGTATATTACTACAAATTAACGACAAAACCGCCGTCTGGCGCGACAACCCCCACCCAACGACGTGCGGGGGGGACGCCGACGGACACTTAATCTCGGATAACCGGAAACCTTTATAAAATGACGGCAGTCTCGGCTTCTA
>Ga0268262_10003943_pt1 | contig 15643 bp, 12 predicted proteins | sample TergutNc150P3_FD_190354 | JGI IMG/M metagenome (GOLD analysis project Ga0268262, IMG submission 190354) | Nasutitermes corniger P3 segment gut microbial community from laboratory colony in Florida, USA - Nc150 P3 (SPAdes) (version 2) | ecosystem: Host-associated > Arthropoda: Insects >... | reverse complement strand
TACACCCTGGGCGCCGCCATCGCGTTCAAGAAGGGCGAGAAGAAAGCCAGCGAGATAGCCAAGACGCTGGGCGAGGGCATGCAGGCCTTCTGCATCCCCGGCTCCGTAGCCGACGACCGCAAGGTCGGCCTCGGCCACGGCAACCTGGCCTCCATGCTGCTTGAGGAGGGGACGAAGTGCTTCGCCTTCCTGGCCGGCCACGAGTCCTTCGCCGCCGCCGAGGGCGCAATAGGCCTGGCCAAGAGCGCCAACAAGGCCCGCAAGTCCCCGCTCAAGGTGATACTCAACGGCCTCGGCAAAGACGCCGCGCAGATCATCTCGAGGATCAACGGCTTCACCTACGTCCAGACGAAGTTCGACTATTACACGGGCAAGCTGAACGTGGTCAAGGAGATAAAGTACAGCGAGGGCGCCAGAGCCGCCGTGCGGTGCTACGGCGCCGACGACGTCCGCGAGGGCGTGGCCATCAACCACCACGAGGGCGTCGACGTCTCCATCACCGGAAACTCGACCAACCCCACCCGCTTCCAGCATCCGGTAGCCGGCACGTACAAGAAAGAGTGCGTGGAACAGGGGAAGAAGTACTTCTCCGTGGCCTCCGGCGGCGGCACCGGCCGCACCCTCCACCCAGACAACATGGCCGCCGGCCCCGCTTCCTACGGCATGACCGACACCATGGGCCGCATGCACTCCGACGCCCAATTCGCCGGTTCGTCGTCGGTGCCAGCGCACGTCGAGATGATGGGCTTCTTGGGGATGGGCAACAACCCGATGGTAGGCGCGTCGGTGGCAATCGCGGTGGCGGTTGAGCAGGCGTCTAAGTAGAATTAATTGGCAAAGTCCCTCTCCCTGTCTTTGGGGGGAGGGATCTCTTAATCACTTCTCCAGCCAATCTTCCGGATTCAGCGACTCCGCCCGGAGCTTTATTTCGAAATGCAGTTTCGGACCTCCCGTCGTCCCGGTCTCACCCGCCTTGCCGATTTCCGCGCCGGTGGACACTTTGCTGTTTTCCTTTACGGATACTTCGTCTAAGTGGGCGTAGAGCGTGTAGTAGCCGCCGCTGTGATCTATGAATACGCACCTGCCGTAACCCCGCATCCACTTTACCAATGCCACGTCGCCGGGGGCCGCGCAGATAACCGCGTCGCCCTTTTTGGCGGCTATGTCTATGCCGTTGTTAGGGGTTACCGTCTTGTAAACCGGATGTATAACGTTGCCGAACTTCCTTACTATCTCGCCGCGCAGCGGCCACGGCAGCTTGCCCTTCCTATTCTCAAAACTAACGGCCGCCCTGCGCTCTTCCTCCTCCTCCTTGGCCTTTTTGCGCCTGCCTTCCAACGTCTTTATCAACGCGTCAAGCTCGCCCTGCGCCTCCTCAAGCTCCGCAACCATGGCCTCGTGCGCGCTCTTCTTCGTGCGGATGTCCGAAAGCACCGTGCGCCTCTGCGCCTCCTCCGCGACCAAGGCCTGCTGCTCCTTCTTCTTGTCCGACAGCAGCTTCATAAGTTTGTCCCGATTCTCCCCCTGCGCGCTCCTCTTCTCGTTCACATCCGTGATACTCTCCTTGATAGACGCGGCGAGACGCCTGTCGTAGCGGTTCAGATCCTGGAAGTAACGTACGCGGCGGATGAATTCGGAGGGGCTGCCTGATGTCAGCAGCATCTGCAGCCTGTTCACGTCGCCGCTCATGTAGGCGCTGCGCAGCCGCTTCTTCATGAGCGCGCGGGCGCGGTACAAGTCGGCCTCGGCTTTGGTCAGGGAGTCGCCGAGCATTACAAGCACGATCTCGGTCGTGTCGATCTGCCTCTGTATCAAATCCGCGTACTTGCCGGAGGAGTAGATGTTCTTCTCTATCTGTTCCAAGCGGCTCAAGTAATTTCCCTCCTCGTGCTGCAGCTCCTTAAAGCGCAACCTGCCGCGTTCAAGCTCCGTCTTTATGGAATCTAAAGCGCCTTGAGTCTTACTCAACTCTTTCTCTACGGCGGTGACGGCTGAGCTTTGTTGCGTCGGTACGGATTTTTGTTTACCGGTGTCTTTTGGCGTTGATGATGCCGATTTCTTTTGATCCGTGCTCTTTTGCGCTGACGGCGCTGACTTCTGCTGACTCGTAGCTTTCTGTGTCGATGGTACTGACTTCTGTTGACTCGTAGTTTTCTGTGTTGACGGTACGGACTTCTGTTGATTCGTACTCTTTTGTGCCGACGGTACAGACTTCTGCTGATTAGCGCTCTTCTGTGTTGACGGTACAGACTTCTGCGGACTCGTAGCTTTCTGTGCCGACGGCGCTGATTTTTGTTGATTCGTACCCGCGCTGTCAGACGGCGAAGCAAACAACGGCGACGACAGCGCGGCGGCAATTATTACCGCCGCCGCGCAACGTCGCGCCGCAAGCGCTATACCAGAAATTTGCTTACCGCGAGCCTGCTTCCGAGCCACCCGAAAAATACCCCTATGACGACGACGAACGGTAAATAGGAAAAGTGCCAGTTTATGGAAATATTCGACAGTATCACCCGCGCCGCGACCATCACGCCCACGCAGAGCAGGCCGCCGATGAAACCCTGCAGCATGCCTTCCAAAAGGAAGGGCATCTTTATGAATAGGTCGGTGGCGCCCACGTAATGCATATTCCGCACGAGGTCGCGGCGCGCGTAGATGGTCAGCTTTATCGTGTTTGAGATTATGGCGTGCAACGCGAGCAGTATGATGAGACCGGCCGCTATCGATATTATGTAGAAGCGGTCGCGCACCGTCTTTATGTAATCCAACCACTCTCGCGAGTAGCGCACGGCCTCCACGCCGCTAAGCGCCGATATCCTCGCTTGCAATTCTGCCGCGGCCTGCGGGGTCTGGCTGCTCTCGTAGAGCGTGACGTCAAGCGACGCGGCGAAGGGGTTCTCGTCCACCGCCTCAAGCATCTCCGTGCCGTACATCGCCTCAAAACGGCTCCACGCGCTGTCTTTGCTCTGGAAGACCGCCGCCCTCACTCCTGGCATATTTCTCACGGAGTCAATCAGACCGCCGCGAAGCGCCATGTCGCCGGAAACGCCGTCGCTCAGATAAACGACCGCGTCGGGCATCTCCCCGGCCTTGCTCAAAATCTCGTCTATGTTCATGAGGGCGATAAAGACGCCGCAGATAAGGAAGAGCGTCGCGGTGATGGTCATAATGGAGACAAAGGTCATCAGCTTGGCCTGATAGAAGCCGCGAAACGCCTCAATTATGAAGTATATTATTTTTCTCATAGTAATATCTGGATTGCTTCGTCGCTTCGCTCCTCGCAACTTGTTTATCTCGCCGTAAGGCAATGACCGTCATCGCGAGCGTAGCGAAGCGATCCAGAGATTTTTAATCCTGTAATCATACTAATTCCTAATTCACACATTAATGCACCCGTACGAATCCTTTATCCGTAACTTTCATAATAATAGCCTCCCCGTTAGCCCCCGTGACAGGGTCGAAGGTTATCATTCCTGACAAGCCGCTGTATTCTTTTACGGATGATAAGGCTTTCTTCAGTTTTGCTATGTCCGGGCCGCCGGCTTCGGTCGCCGCTTTTATTACCAGCGCCGCCGCGTCGTAGCCCATTGCGGATATGCGGTTGGGTTCGTCGTTGTACCTGGCCTTGTAGGCCGCGGCGAAAGTTTGCCAGGCCTCGCTTGACATGTCGGGCTGGATGCCGACCGACACGATTGCGTTGTTCGCGTAGCGCTTGCCTTCGCTAGGGGAGGGGACGCGCGGGTCGCTCCAACCGCCGGTTCCGAGCATCTGGGTGCGGATGCGCCTGAATACCACCTGCGACGACAGCTTGGCCACGTCCTCGTAGTCCGAGAGCGGCATGAATAGCCCGCCTACGGCCAGCGTTGAGTCGGCGTACCGCGCGCTGTCGGAGGCGGACAGGGTCGTTACCCTCTGCATGAGTCCGCGGTCGGCCAATATCTCTTCCAGACGGCGGCGGATAAGCGCCCCGCGCAGTCTGTTCAGCGTGCCGGAAAAGTCGTGAGTCCCCTCCGCAAAATACTCCTCGTAGGCGACCTCGATGTTCTGCCTGCGAAGCTCGTCCTTGAAGGCGTCGGCCATCGCGAAACCGAAGCCGCTCGACGGCGCGATGATCGCGAAGTCGCGTATGCTCATGTTGTCAATAGCGTATTTGGCCAGCCGCTGCGCCATAGTGCCCAGCGCCACGTTCATCTGGAAGATGTTATCGCCTATAGCGGAGATGCCGTCCTCGTTGGCCGTGGGGGTGATCATAACGATCTCCCTGTCGGAGAACATCGCCGCGCTCACCACGGCGGTATTGGATAGGATGGGGCCTATGCATATCTGCGCTTGATCCTTGAACAGCAAGGCCTTAGACTTTTTTGCCGTCTCTACCGGGCTGCCCTTTGTGTCGTAGACGATCAGCTTGATGGGTTTATCCGTCCGCGCGTTATGCTCGTCCAGCGCCAGTTTCACCCCTTGCAGGATGAACTTCCCGATATCGGCGTCCTCGCCCGTCATGGGCGCCAAAAGCCCCGCCTGAAGCGGCATAGGCCCCTTCTTATGCTGCTGTTGATGCTGTTCCTTCACGAATTGGCTCAAGAACTCCTTCACAGGCTCTGTGTAACGCGAACGCGGGTAGACCTCCCGAAACTCCTCCGCGCTGTTCTTCGCCCTCACAACCTGGCCGGACGCTATGAGCTTTTGTATTTCATGATACCGCACGATCTCAAGCAGCACCGGATGCAGCTCCGCCCGTCCGGACAGGTTCGAGAGTTCCTCGCTGCTGAGCGACCGCCCGCATATCAGGTCGGCGTTTCCTATAGTAGCGTTCAGAAGGTCGACCGACACACCGAGCAGGAGCGCCGTGGAGAAGGAGGTCAGGGCCTGAACCGGACGCGCCTCGCGAGCGTTGGCCACGCCCTCAAGGTAGGCAAGGCGCGGCAAAAACAACGATTCGGGAAACTTCTGACGGTACATGTCTATCAACCTATGCACCTGCGCGTACTCCCCCTTGCGGATGTAAGCCTCGATAACAAGCGGCACCAGCTTGTAAGACTCCGGGTCGCGCCCGTTCTTCCGCAAATGCTCGCGAATCACGGAGATCACGGAGTCGACCTGGCCGGCGGCATAGAAATCGCGCGCGCGGTTGAAGACGGGGGAACCCGGACCGTTTGCGGCGGCGGGCGACGCGGCGTCCGACGGCGCCGCGATAACCGGCGGCGCGACGGCGGCGGCGGCCAATATCAGCAATAACACTCTTTTTTTGATAGTCATGGTGTCTCCAAGAAAAATCATCTCTCAGAAAAATGTTTTTTTCTAATCCTATTAATCCTTATAATCCCTGCTAATCCTAGTCGTCATTCCAGCACATAATTTCCGAAATCAACGGTATCGATAGACCTGATATGCGCCCTGAGCCTCTCATCTTCCGACATCCCCGAGTCGTCCGGTTGCTTTGAGAACACGCGCTCCCTGACGAAGATGGGGGCGTTGCTGCGGGCGGCCAGCGCTATCGCGTCGCACGGACGGCAGTCGATCACCTTGATCGATGCTCCGGCGTCGGCCCTTATGACTATGCAGGCCGAAAAGACACCCTCCTCCGACACGTCGCTTATGACCGCCCTGTAAACGACCGCGCCCAACTGCTCAACGGCAATCCGCACCAAATCGACGGCGAGCGGCTTGTCGGGCCGCACCTGCAAACTGTGCATGGCGATGGCGTTGGCGTCGGAGTGATCAAGCGGTATGGCGACGACGCGCTCGTCATGATCCTTTAGAATAACGAGCGGCGTCCCCTTGGCGGTGTCTACGGCAAGGGATGAAATTTCAACTGGTACAAGCATCGTCTGTTCTTTGTCTTTCCGATACGGTTATCTTTCACAACTGCCATGTACTAATATACATTATCCGTGCCCGCAAAGTCAAAAAAACGACGAGACGGATTTTTTTGACGCGGCAGGGGGGTAATTCCGGGAGCGGGGCGGCGAATTTGAGATTTGAACCCGGGACGCGCCGCACGGCGGACGCGCCCCGGCGCGGGCCGGAGTCAATCCGCAAGCCCGGCTATTTGACGGTTATAAGCCTCTATCGTGAACAAGACGTTTGCCAGCGACAAAATAGACAGCTTGCCGTCTTTGTAGTCGTAGTGCAGTTCAAGTGCCCAATTGTTCATATAGACGCTTTCGTCGCACCCGCAAGTCGGAAACTTGAAGCCTTTTGCTTCTATATGCGCCGCCATGGCGGGGTCGCGGTTGCTGTCGTGTTGCGAATTTATAAATAATTTTAGGATAAACAGCCCGATTCCGATAGCGACGGTCTCTTTGAATATATTGTCTTCTTCAAGATAGACTTGGTTTAGGAAAACCGCCATAAAGGCCGCGGCGCATTTGTGGCGGTCTAAAAGCCCTTTGTGGTCTTGCAAATAACGCGTTCTGGCGGAATTTCTGGTAGTTTCGTAATTATGAAACATCTTAGATTTTCTCTCCTCAAGGAAAGTACAGAAATCCCTTCCATCGGGGCCGAGGGCGCTCTCCACGTCTTTTTTGACAAGATCGATTATATAATTGAATCCGTTAATATCTAATAGTTCCATATTTATTTCCAATTCGCGTTAGAGACGGCTTCCATAAACATGCTCTTGTTGGGCAGCGTAATATGTTTACCGGAAGACTTCAAGTCGCGCACAATACCGCTCAAGGAAACGTCCCCGTTCCTGAACTTCATCGGATCGCTTTCGGTTTTGTCCACGCGAATCCGGCCCGACACCACATCCAGCACCCTTGTCGTCATCGCAAAAACCCCCTCTTTCCCGGTACCCTACCGAAAAAAACGCCCAAACCGCCCGCCGGACACTTTGAGCCTCCTGCCAAAGGTATACCCTTAAAATATGTTTTGCGACGGGGGAAAGTCAAATTTTTTACGCAATTTTAACCGCGCCCCCAAATAAAAAAGCCCCCGCCGGAACGGGGGCTTCCTCAAGCTAACAAGCCCTTCACAGACTTACCAAACCCTACCCGCTTACTTCACAATGCTGACCGCCGACTGCGAGACGAGCTTCTGACCGTTCTGACCGACGGCGTTGATGTGCACGAAATACATACCGGCGGGGACGCCGACCGTTCCCAGCTTCACCGAGACCTTGCCGCTGTTCGCCTTGATGTAGGCGGTCGACAGAGCCACGCCCTTGGCGTTGATCAGCTGAACCGTGCCCTTGGCGATCTTGGCGGAGGGGGTCCAGTTGACGGTTACGCGGTTTTTGGCGTAGGAGATCTTGAGACCGGGTGTGGCGGCTTTGGAACCGAAGTGACGAATAGCGTCTCCTGTGGATGTAAGACCCAGCGCAGAACAAGACTCTCCATCGCCATACGGTTCCTTATCCAAAATAGACGGGGACGACGATCCGGTGTATACATTTCCATAATTACCTGTACAAGAGCTGATCAACTCTTCGCAAGATTTGTCTTTGTTAGAATATTGGTTCTCAATTTTGTAACAGCCGCCGGCACCGTCGCCGTAAGGCGCATAGCCGCAGAAAGCAAACAGACCGTTTATCTTGCAATGACCGCCGGTAGTGCCGCCGCCCGGAGGATCGCCGCCGCCGCCTTGTTTCGGCGTGTTACAAGCGTCATCGCCATATACTGTTTGAGTTGCGGAATTACTTAAACAATTTTCGTAAGCAGCGCTACACGTCGCGTCGGCGTTCGCGCAATCAGAACCGGGATCCCCTCCGGTGCATGTGCTGATTCTGCTGCAACCCGATTCCCAACTGCAGTAACCGGAATAATCGCCGGTGCAAGATTCCCAATTTTCAGGCGTTTTGCTGCTCCCATCGTAAGTCGGCGTGCCGCTCGGGCAAACATAGGACTCGCCGTCCGCAGCCTTGTCTACGCACCCGCCGCTCCAATAAGTATTGGCGCCGCCGCTGCAATTTTTGACATCCGCGTCGGTATAAACATTAAAGCATTTAGGCGCTTCAGTCGTCCACATGCAACAACCTTTGGCGGGCACCGCTGTGCTCGGGGGGGTATTCGTCTTGCCACGAAGAAAAGTTCCGCCCTTGCAAAACGTATCCGCTCCGGGGGTCCCGCCCTCAAACAGCCAAGCGTTCTTCTCACAATTGGCAACCTGACTCCCAACCGGCCAGCACTCGCCGGACTCGTTCCACAAACAATTTTGTTCGGCCTGCGCCGCCCCCGCCGCCAGCAGCCCTACTACTGCCGCCACAACAAAGAACCTTTTCATAAAGCACTCTCCTTTAAAAAGTGAAACAATCAGTTAATTGCGAATTTAAACCACCGTTTAAAATATACACTTTCAATCCCACCTATTCAGAGGGATTAAAACCACACTTTTGCGGCGCGAACACCTATCGTACGGACTACCGCCTCAAAGGCTCCCCCCGCCGCGCTCACACCCATCTCCGACATTCCGCACCCCCTTTCCCAAACCCGCCGCCCAACCACGCGGCAGACAGAAATAAGAGCGTCCCCGTCTCCGCCAGCCGGTTAAACCCCGCTATCGGCAGCCGTAACCCGCCCTTCTCCCACTTGCTGGAACGTGTTTTTCAGCAGATTCAGTCCCCAAAAACCGCGAAAACGCCCCTTTTGGATAGGGCAACCATATATATAATCTACTATAGAATACGTAAAAAGTCAATACATAGTTAAAAAAAATCTAATTCCGGTATTTTTTATAGGGCTTTGACGCGCGGCAGGGGGCGGGCGGAGGCAGATGTCAATTTAAATCCGGTTTTTTGTAGTTGTGCCCCCATGCACGTACAACTAAGACGACACCGTCATATAGGTTACCTTGCTTATCCTCTGCGTTTTCGGTGTTAGGTAGTACCTTGTAAAGAAAGCGATTTTTACGGTTAATTTGTCGAGAACACAGACCTTTTAGGTTGCCTTTAAGACGTTCAAATTTGTGAGATGGGTCGTATGGGTCGTCTTTGACGGTATTTAATATGTTAGCCAATTGCTTACCGCAACCGGCACGTCTACACGTATCAGCGTCTTTTTGCGCTTGTGCTGTCCAATGTACCCTATGCATTAAAATATTCTTCCGGTACTTCCTCACACTCGCTTAACGGCGTATTCATCAACGTTATCAATGATTCAGCCATGCCTGGAATGGCGTTCAAATACGCCGTAGTGTCGGGGTAGTCGTCAGGGTCAATATCGAATTCATACTCCGAATCATCCGCCTCGTCCGCCGCCGGAGTCAGCACCACCCTATCGGATTCCGCCGATACCAAAACGCGCGGCGACTCTATAAAGGACAAAAGCGTCTCCGGTAACGTTTGGCGGTCAATTACTAAAGTGGTCATATTTCGCTCCTTGTCTGTAAAACGGCTTTTTTAGGGGATACCCTTCCTTAATATAATATAGCTTACGCCGAATGTCAATCCTTATAGTAAAAAATCCATGTTCAATCCCGTAGCATACATAGAAAAAAGCTAGGTTTTAACGCTCTGCCGTCGGAGGGACTGAAATAGCGGTTTTAAACGGTGGTTTTAATTACACAGTTTTTATGGTATCAAAAGCGGATATTTTTGATTGTCGTAAGTTATTGAAACTAATCCATTAACCTTTTTTAAAGGAGTATCTTATGAAACGTTTTTTTGTTGTGGCGGCGGCGGCGGTAATGATGGCGGCGCCTGCGGCGTGGGCGGCGTGGTCGTTGTGTGAGGGCGCTACCGCAGGTTATTGCAATTGGGGCGGGACCACGGGGTGCAGCGCGCTCAGTATTGACCCGGGTGCGGATTGGAGCAAAGCGACCTGTCAGGAGGCTTATCAGAATTGTTTGGATAATTCGTCCTCCCACACGGTGTGGAGCGATGACGCGTGCAAGACGGTCAAAGAGAAGGGCGGAATTGAGTCTTGCGGCTCATTCTGCCAATGGGGTGACGCTTGCTGGGAAATCCAGACGGATCCTGCTGGCGCGAACGGCACGGTGACCACGACTTGCAAAGAGGCGGAAGCGAATTGCGAAGCCAACGGAGACGGACGTTACTCAAGCAGTACGGTTACCGGCGTGGGCAAGACTTGCGACGGGACTTTGGTAGGCGGAGGTCCTGCCGAGAAATGCAATTTCTATTGCAAGTGGGAGACGGGTTGCTATGAGATAAAGCCGGATCCTGCCGGGGTGAACGGGACCGCGTCCGCGAATTGCGAAGAAGCCATAGCCATTTGCGATAAAGACGGGGCGAGATATGACAATAGCTCATGTTCAGGAACACAGGTTGGAGGCGACGAGGCATGCGGTAATTACTGCCTATGGACTCAAGCCGACGGTTCTACCGAGTGCGTGGAGAATAAGACTGATAAAAACGGAAATTACGGGCAGGCGACGACCTCTTGCGTTGACGTTGTTGAGAATTGCAAGACAAACGGGCAGTTGTATTCTGACGCCGCCTGCCAAAACGCGGTCAGCGTTCGTCTAATCGCCAACAAAACCGCCGCTCAGGGCCTGCGCGTCTCCTACGCCAAAAACCGCGTAACAGTCAACTGGACTCCCGCGACCAAGGTTTCCAGCGGCACGGTTCAGTTAATCAACATGAGGGGCGTGGCGGTATCAACGGCTTTCATAAAGGCGAACAGCAGCAAGGTCTCCGTAAAGCTCGGCACCGTCGGCGTCCCCGCCGGTATGTACTTCGTGCATATCAGCGCTGTCGGTCAGAACGGCCAAAAGATCGTCTCGCAGTCGGCGATCAGCATTGTGAAGTAAGTTAGCGGTTTATTTAAGTTAGTGAAGAGTGATTTCTAGGAAAGGCCCCCGTTTCGGCGGGGGCTTTTTTAAGGGAATTAATTATCTGGCCGGATATTTTTATAAGGAGTTTCAGGGTGAAGAGATTAACGGTTTTTATTGTCATAATTGCCTTCTCTGTCGGAATAGCCGTTGGGCAGGTGAAAAATGTGGCGGTTGTGGAAACTGAAATAGACGCGCAGTCGGGCGCCTTTGCCGAGTTGAATCCGGCTGAGGTCAGACAGGTGACGGCGGAGCTTCGCAGGGCGGCCGTCAGAAATATGCCGCGGAATAAATACAACATAATGACTTCCGAGACTGTCCAAGCGCAGGGCGGCGCCGTCTTGGAGGAGTGCGCGGACGAAAATTGCGTCATTGTCCTCGGAAGCAAAATAGGCGCGGACTACATAGTGCGCGGGACTCTAAGCAAACTTCAAACGCGGTTCACGCTGACGGTGGAGATGTACGAGACCGAAAACGGGAACTTAGTGGCGTCGTCGGATCCGGTCCGTTCCGAAAATATCGGGGAACTCGTCGAAAAAGCCGGGGTTGCCTGCGCTGACATGTACAAAACATTCGTGAGTTCGCAGGGCCACGCCGCGAAGAGTTCCGCACAGACCCCGGCGAAGACCCCCGCGCAAGCCGCCTTGAATAGCCCGGAACAGAATGCGCCGGTAACATACACCGTTACCGCCGCCGCCAATCCGCCTGAAGGCGGCGCCTTGTCGCGCAATCCCAATCGGGCAAACTATGCGCCGGGGACGCTCGTCAACATAATGGCCACGCCTGCGGACGGATACAAGTTTACCGGTTGGATGGGCGACGCGGCCGGCACGGCAAACCTGCTTACGCTGACTATGGACGATAACAAGACGCTGACGGCTAATTTTCAATATATCACAAAGACGTACACGCTCACGGCAAACGTCTCCCCGCAAGGCGGCGGCACGGTTACCCGCAACCCAAATAAAGAGGCGTATGTCGGCGGCGAGACGGTTACCCTGACCGCAACGCCGGAAAACGGGTACATGTTTACCGATTGGGCGGGCGCGGCGACCGGCAAGAAAAATCATCTGAAGCTTACTATGGACGGGGACAAGGCGCTGACGGCTAATTTTTCCAAGAAGTTGGAATTGGAACCGAAACCCAAATCCGCTACGGCGCCGCCGAAACCGGACGCTGGTGTTGTACAAGACCCCCCCGCCAAGAAGCGCCATAAGCTGGCGGCGGTAGGCTTGGATGTCATCGGGACCGGTATACTTGTGTTCGGGTACACCAAAGATATGGATGTGGCGAATTTAGTTGACCGGAAACTATACGAAGATGCCGAAGTGCCGCAGGGACAACGAAACATCGCGTACGCAATAGGTACCGTAATACTGCTTTCAGGCATATCGGTACACATATTTTTCTGAAAATTTAGGGGGATGAAAAAATGAACGATCTTAAGAAAAGAACGCCGAACGGTTCGAATATATCAAGGTTACTCTGCCTATCGGCGCTGCTCTTGTGCGTTTGCACGGAAATACCGGAACACTGCGGGAACTACCGGCTGTTTCTCAACGGGCAATGCGCGGAAGATCCGAACGCGCCTAAGATATACACGGTGGCGATTTCAAGCGCCGGCGCGGGCGCGACAAGCGGCGGAAACTACGAGGCCGGCGTAACGGTCGATATATACGCGGGGGAGGCGCCGGCAGGTCAGCAGTTCAAAAATTGGACCGGCAACGTGACATTTGCCAACGCGGGAAATCAGTGGACGACGTTTGTCATGCCGTCGAACGCGGTGACGGTGACAGCGAATTTTGAGGCAGACTCTACGCCCGTAACCAAATACCAGGTGACGGTTTCGAGCGCGGGAACAGGCTCAACGGGTAGCGGCGGTTACGCGGCCGGCGCGACGGTCGAGATATATGCTGGGACGGCGCCGTCCGGTCAGCAGTTCAAAAATTGGACCGGCGGCGTAACATTTAACAACGCAAGTAACGCGAGGACGACGTTTACCATGCCGTCGAGCGCGGTGACGGTGACAGCGAACTTTGAGGCGTCGTCTACGCCCGCAATCAAATACCAAGTGACGGTTTCGAGTAATGGAACAGGCGCGACGGGCGGCGGCAGTTACGCGGCGGGCGAAAAAGTTACCATCTATGCGGGAACGGCGCCGTCCGGCTATCAGTTCAAAAACTGGACGTCGTCAAGCGGCGTATCATTTGCCAACTCAAGCAGCGCGAATACGACATTTACCATGCCGTCGAACGCGGTGACGGTAACGGCGAATTTTGAATTGAAGTCGATAGATTATGTGACGATAGGGGGGATTAAGTGGATGAAGAAGAATCTGGACATAGAAAAGGCTAATTCGTGGTGTTATGACGACAAACCCGCGAATTGTACAACGTACGGCAGACTGTATACTTGGGATGTGGCGAGGATCGCTTGTCCCGCAGGATGGCATTTGCCGACAGATCAGGAATGGACCAAGTTGGTGACGACGGCGGGCGGTTCGGAGGAGGCGGGTTACGCGCTGAAATCGAAAACCGGGTGGAACCGGGCTAACGGTACGGATTCTTACGGATTTTCGGCCCTGCCTGGCGGTTACCGCACAGCGGGCGGCAAATTCTACAGTATCGGCGACGACGGCTTTTGGTGGACGGCTTCGGAGTCAGGCGGTCAAGGCCGCCGCCGGTACATGACTAGCACTAGCGGCGATTATTACTACGGAGGCGGAGTATACGACGCGACATACGGCGTGTTTGAGGGCGAAGCCCCCAAGAACACCGGTTATTCCGTGCGTTGCGCCGCCGATTAATATACATTAAAAAACGGACGGCATACGGCCGCCCGTTTTCCTTGCGCCGCTCCAACCGCCCCGCTACTTCGGCGGCTGATAGTCCGACTGCTTCATGGCCGTAAGCGTATGTATGTATCTATACCCCGTCGGCAAGATCCTGAACCAGTGGGAATCGGCCCCGCCGAAGTACATGAAGACTACGACCATGCCGTAATCCACATCCGCGAGATAAGACAAGGGCGTGATGGACGTGCCGTCGGGGATACCCACGTTGCAGCCTCCGTCGCCCGTGTACGCGCCGCCCTCAAGCCTTGCGCACGGTTTAGCCCACGGCGCGGGCGCGTTCTTGTCGGTGAAGTACTGGAAGTAGGCGTACCCGTCTTTCTGCAACTGCTCCCTGCTTCTGCGATCAGAGGCTGGCATGACGATAGACCAATCTTCCTTAGTGGAGTAATTCAAATAATTCTTGGCGTTGAACCCCCAGTCTCCGGCCTGAGTAACCACAAGGCAGATTTCGGATATCTTGTCTCCAGTTATCTTCAGGCGGGCGCCGAGAACATACTGCTTGGGATTCTTGCCCTTGGCCGTATCGGCTATAATGATCTCCGTGAACGTGGCGCACTCCGTCTCGTCGATAAGGTTGCGGTGGAAATCCGGCTTGAGCGGCGTTTTCCAGAGGCCGTCGCCGAACGGAACCTCTTTGTCGTAGGTCATCTTGCCGCCGGAGTACTTCTGTTTGGCGTCGTGGTCGTTCTCAATGTACTTTGCGTTCGCGGTCAGGGGCAGCAATTTGTAGTCGCCCGCCTCAAGCGCCTTTAAGTAGACGTCTACGGCCGCTGTCAGGCCGTCGCGTTTGCAATTGATCCCGCCCGACGGCGCTACCGACTGGGACGTAAGCGTTATAGTCTCAAGCGAGTTCTTCCCCTTCACCGGAGAGATCGGGCGGGAGACGCTGTCATACCCCGCCGCCGTAGCCTTTGCCGTTATAGTCCAGGTAGCCGCCAAGCTGTTAGCCTCTTTTCTCAACTGATGGTCGGGCGTCGCGCCTTCGTGTCCGAACGTAACGTTAATACTCAAACTCCCGCCGTTGTGGGTATGGCGGGCGGTGAAGGAACTGCCGTTTACCCCCGTAACCGAGAGCAGGTAGGCCCCCGCCGCGATATTCGGGCTGGAGATGTTGTTTACGGCGCTTGAAGCGGCCGCTTTATCGGAGAAAACACGCTTTCCGCCTACCGTATAGAGCGAAATTTCCGCGTTTCGGTACGACTGCGCGGGCAGGCTTATGGAGACCTTCCCCGCCGAACTCTTGATTATCGCGGGGACGTTGGCTTGGCCATGAGGATTGTACGACACCGCCACGGACGTCTTAGGAAGCCGGATGATAAACGTATCCACAACGTTGGCCGCAACGGTACGCGTGGCCCCGACCCCGCCGGAAGCGTCCGAGGGCAGTATTGATACGGTGGCGGCCACATTCACTATGACCGGCACCTTAGCCGTGTCCGAAGACTGCGAGAACGCGCCCGCCGCGAGGGCCGACAAGAGGAGTATGGCCTTAACGGCCGATTTCTTCAGGAACCGTTTTTGATCGGTACTCATAGCGGGTACCTCCTTTTTTGTGGATATATGTTGCGAAGGTATAGAAACGGCATAATACTATCTTGACGCCGTATACTATATAATATAATACAAAAATGCGTGGATGCTATAAAATCAAATTCTTTTTTAGACGGAAGGCTACTAAAATCAAAATCTTTAAAGCCTTAAAATCAAATTCTTTAAAATCATTTTCAGACGAAAGGCGCTACGCGCCTTTCATAGATAAATCGGGGGGCTAAACCCCCCCGATTTTCAGTCAAAGTCAACGTCAAAATCTTTTGACTTTGATTTTGATTTTGACTGAAAATGCGGGGTTTAGCCCCGCATTTATCTATGAAGCCGAAGGCTTCGTCTTAAAATGATTTTTAATTTTAATTTTAATTTGATTTTAAAGATAAAGAAAACCCCTCTCAAAAAACATGGATGTGCAATACGGGTTTCAGGTCAATCGTCCGCAAACGGCAGTCATACCGTTGCGTGCTCCATAGAAAGGAGGTGATCCAGCCGCACCTTCCGATACGGCTACCT
>Ga0268262_10003942_pt1 | contig 15655 bp, 10 predicted proteins | sample TergutNc150P3_FD_190354 | JGI IMG/M metagenome (GOLD analysis project Ga0268262, IMG submission 190354) | Nasutitermes corniger P3 segment gut microbial community from laboratory colony in Florida, USA - Nc150 P3 (SPAdes) (version 2) | ecosystem: Host-associated > Arthropoda: Insects >... | reverse complement strand
GGCAGCATTATTGTCTGGTGCCGGCCCTCGCCGCTGATGAATTCCATGTCCCCTCCGTCCCTGTTTGTAATATTGTATCGCTGTATATCTTGAAAAGCTAGCTTTTTTGTAGTTTTGACACAGTCTGCTACAGAACCGTACCTTCGGTTCTGTAGCAGACCGAAGGTTGGCGGTAGAATTCATCTGCAATTTTTGCTTTCTTTACCGCAAACGGCTAACGCATATGGTGTCACCCTTGCGTTATTTATTCGTACGGTTATTCCAGGATTCGCTAGCGCTGCCGTTTGAAAACTTTACTGAACCAACCCAGGCAACACCCAACCTATCATCAGGGGTACCTAAACCAGTAATAGTAGCTGCTTCAAATATAAATACCCTAACAACAGTGCTAAAATCCCCCACACTAACAAAGGTGTCATTGCCTTTGTATGGCTCCCAGGTTCCTTCGCGCAGCAAGGGCATTACGGCTTTCCCATTGTTTATTTTGGTTAAAACCATACTACCGTCAGCATTTCTTTTTTGAATACCCCAAATAATCCAAGCGTCTTGAACCTTTGCAGTAAAAATTGCATATTTCCCGTTAAATTCGGCAGGAATATCTGTCATAGTAAATGTCCCTCCGGTGTCAGTCGTGCCGTTGTCGCAGGCCGCCATAGAGAACCCGATTACGGCAAGCAGTGCTATAATCCCGATTAGTTTGATTGTGTTTTTCATTTTGAAAACTCCTTTAAAATATATACTGCCCATACGGACGGTATTTCATGAAAATTAGGCTTTCAGCCTTAACTTGCAAATGAAAGCAAGATGGCAGGCAACTTTTCCTGAATTTTGTCTACAAAAACGCAAGAAAATGCTGGTTGTTTTCTGTCATTCAATAATAGTTTTTTATTAGAAAATAAGTCAAGCACCTAAAAACAAGTATTATTATTTGTGGGTCAAGTAAGGTCTGATTTATGGAAGATATAAGGGAGATTTTAGCCGCCAATATCAAGGAAAATCGCCGAAAAAAGGGGTTAACCCAAGAAAAATTGGCGGAAATGGCGGACATGTCGCTGAATTACCTTGCTATTCTGGAACTTGCCCGTAAATTCCCCTCTGGTGAAATGCTTGAACGTATTGCCGAAGTCCTGGAAATTGAACCCCATGAGCTTTTTTTAGTGAGTTCTTCACCTCAAAATGAACTGGAACAATTAAGGCAAGAAATTAAAGACGATATAAATAATGCTTTTGGGAAAAGGCTGGAAAAGGCTATTGCTGATGTAATACAGCGATTTAAAGTTTGATTTTTTGCGCAAGAAGCATTATACCAAGTTTTGGGCAAATGGCATTAAACAAGATATATGTGGATGTGTAATTTCAGACTAATTAAGGTTTTATAGCAAAGCCTCTATATCAAACTCACCCGCAGTACACGGCATTGTAACACCCCAGTTTTCCAGCACTTCCGGGTGTATCTCCCCAAAGACGCCGATGGACTTGCCTTTGTAAATCAGCGCGGCGGAACGGCCTGGGATAAACCTGGGATCGGAAGCCTCCTGCACCTCATATTCTCTGGATATGTAATAGAAAAGGGTCTGCATTTGGGCCGCGGCGGTGTTAAAGCTGGCGTCCCTGTCGGCGTGGAGAAAGCCCAGGTACTGGCGGGTCGAAGCGCCTGAATAATTATCGTCGTTGTCCCAATACGCTACTTTGCCTATTTCAAAAAGCCTGTGGGGATAAACCGAGTGGCCTGACACGGCTTCGCTTGCCATAAGCGAGGCAAGAATCGAATCGCGGACATATTCGTAATTTTCGGTCATGGGGTTGGAAATGCGAATTATACCTTTGCCGTCTTTTCGCATTTTTTCCACAAAATCTTTTCGCGAACCAAGGTAATTGTAGATCATTTCCTGGTAGCCAAGGCCTGTCATCAGCTCTTTAAGACGGCGGCTGAAAAGCGTAACCTTGGACAGACGGCCTACGGTAAAGTCGTGGGGGCGTTCCGGCTTAAACGAATTAAGCCCTCTGCCTATCATTACGTCTTCGGCGACATCGGCGGCGTGGAGAAAATCGTTGCGGTATTCCGGCGGCCATGCCCAGACACCATCGACTTTAGCAACGGCAGCTCCGCTGCCGTCTAGAGCACCCCTCTCGGTATCAATTGCTTTCTCCGAGCGCACGCCCATCTTCATAAGGGCCACGACACATTCTTCGGCGCTTAGTTTTTCGCCCAGAAATTTTTCAACCCGATTGAGGGAACAAAAAACCTTTTCCTGAAAGTAGCAGGGGGTAACGCATTTTCGACCAAAAGGCGTGTCGTACTCGTATTCAATTTCGACTGGCTCAATTGTGAAGCCTGAGTCGGCCAAATCGCAGGCCATGATGGAACCGGCAAGATTAACAGCCCGTTGATCGGTTCCTGTAAGCTCCACAAAGATTTCGTCGTCACCGACTTGGACCGCGCCCAGGTCGGCGGAGTTGATAATCGGCGGATAAGAGAGAACGGCCCCAGTGGAATCCGTTAATAGGGGATGAATCTTCTCGTGCTGCTGGATAAAGGCGTATTCCTTCCCCTTGGGGTGCTGTTTCAGGATTTCGGTCAGGGTTAGGGGAACATCCCATTGCAAGGGCACGAATGAAACGCTGTCCGGATCGACCCCTTTGTAGATGATGGGCCACTTGACTATTGAGGTACGATAAATCCCCATGGAAATAGTTTTGCGCTTACGTCCGAAATTCCCGGCCAATTTCTCCTGCGTTTGGATCATGTCAATTAAAATCGGGTCGGTAATTTTTTTCCCGCGCGCGACAAAGCCGGTTATAAAAGGCCGCACATGGCATACGGTCTTTTCGGCCTTTACCTTGTGACCCGTGCTTTTCATTTCTGTTGGAGTTGAAAAGAAAGGATAAATCGGCGCTTTCCCGCCGTTGTACAGGCGAAGCTGGCGGGCGCATCCGGCTGTTCCCCAGAGGTCAGGCCTATTGGTATCGTTTAACTCTATTTTTAGAGTGCGCTCATCGGCGCTGACGTTGTCGGCTTCAAAGCCCCCGTCCAGTTCCGCTTTGGCGCAGATGAGGGCTTCTTCCAATTCTTCTTTCGATGCCCAGCGCTTTCCTGACAGCTCAAAGAAGACTTTTTCGTTTACATCTATCTTAGGCATTTGCTGTTTCCTTTGTCCGTCTTAACCGTACATGTTCAATATCGCCGCTAAAAAGTTCTCGTAGGTCGTTTAGGCCCAAGGCCATAAGGGCCATCCGGTCAATTCCCAGCCCCCAGGCAGCCACAGGAACGTTCACCCCCAGGCTGTCGGTAACTTCAGGGCGGAAGATGCCCGACCCCCCCAGCTCGAACCAGCCAAGCACCGGGTGCTTAATGTGGACTTCCACCGAGGGCTCAGTGAAGGGGAAATAGCCGGGGACGTACTTTACTTCATCGGCCCCCGCGACTTCACGCGCGAAAATTTCCAGCATACCCAAGAGGGTTCGGAGGTTCACGTCCTCGCCCAAAACAATGCCTTCAGTTTGGTAGAAATCGGGCAGGTGGGTCGCGTCCACTTGGTCGTAGCGGAAACAGCGAACGATGCCGAAGTACTTGCCGGGCACTTTCGCTTTTGGCAGGGTCTTTGCGGAAAGCACAGTCCCCTGACTGCGAAGTATAAGCCGCTTTGTAAATTCCACATCGAAGTCGTAACTCCAGCCCCTGCTTCCGATTCTGCCGCCGTTTTCGTGGGCGGCGGCCACATTGGAAAGCCAGGGCTCCTCGATTGCCTTTGCGTGGGCAAAGCCGCTTTTGCCAGGGTCGGCAACGTAGTAGGCGTCGTGGATGTCCCTTGCCGCATGGAACTGGGGCATAAAAAGGGCATCCGAATTCCAGAACTCAGTTTCCACCACGGGGCCGTCGAATTCCTCGAACCCCAGCGAAGCGAGCTTGTCTTTCACGTCTTCAAGAAATTGCGCGTAGGGGTTGGTGCGCCCCGGCACTAGCCTTGTCGGCGGCACTTTAACGTTGTAGGAACGGAAGGCCTTGCCCTTCCAGGAGCCAGTTTCCAGCATTTCCGGGGTAAGGGTTCCGATTTCGTCGCCGGTAATCCCCGCTGCCTTAAGCGCGTCTGCGGCCTCTTCGGCGGGGACAGAGCCGTCTTCCTCCACGGTAAAAGCAAAAATCACCTTTTCGCGGTCAATCTGGCGGAACGGCGCATCGGCGGCTCCGCGTTTTTTGGCGATGTCCGCAATGGCGCTTTTTTCCTCGGCGCTTAAAGCGGCTTCGGAAATTAATCCGCCTTCGCTTTGCACCGCTTTTTCCAATAAACCCCTGACAAGACGGAAACGCGCAAGCACCGGATTTTTTGAGAGGTCTGCAAGATTTTCATGTGGAATAGTGAGGGTTACGTTTTTGTCGCCATCCATGGCAAGGATGCCCAGTTTGGAAAGGCTGCCAAAGGCACTGCCAATATCCTTGTTTTCCATGCTCAGTTCCTGGGCAATTTCCGGCAGTCGCTTCAAGGCGGCTTTGTGTTCGATTCCCCTTCGTATCAACTCAAGAATCCGCTCTTCGGGGCTTCCCTTTTCTTTCCACTGCCCGCCCAGGCCCGTCAACTCGTAAAACACAGCGGTCTCCCGCCTGATTTCGCTGATCAGGCCTTTAGCCGCAAGCCACGAAAGGGCCTGGTTGCCGTTTCCACTTTTAAGACCCAGGTCTTTCTCAATTTTTTCAACCGAAAGCTCATCGCCTTTCTTGTAGGACAAAAGAACCTTCACTTCAAGGGGATGGAGGTTCTTTACCGTAGTTTGAATATCAATGGACATAGTGGCATATTACATTTTTTTGGTGATATTTACTATAGGTTCGCCAAATTGTACGACAGCACCAGCATTTCCATGGGCCGGAATGGTTTGGATTTTACTTACAGCTTATGCTATACTCTAATAAGTATTTGTAGGACATTTCTAAAACTGAAGTTTTTAGAAATGTCCTATAGGAGGTAAAGCAGCATGATAAAAATTCTGTCCACTGACGGCATTGAATCCAGTGCCGCGAAAGCCCTCACGGATCTTGGATTCGAGCTGGTTCAGCAGTTTTACGGCGAAAATGAGCTGCCTGCGAAAGCCGCCGAATTCGATGCAATAATAGTACGCAGCGCGACAAAAATTCGCAAACCGGTTATAGACGCCGCAGCCGCGGCAGGCAGGCTGAAGCTCATCATCCGCGGAGGAGTCGGCATTGACAACATCGACGCCGATTATGCGAAAGAAAAAGGAATTGAAGTGAAGAACACGCCTAACGCGTCAAGCGCTTCGGTCGCGGAGCTTGCCATTGGGCACATGTTCAGCTTGGCGCGTTTTATTTACGATGCGAACGTTACGATGCGCGAGGGCAAGTGGGAAAAGAAGCGCTACGAAGGCACGGAACTTTGCGGGAAAACCCTGGGGCTAATCGGCATGGGCCGCATTGGCCGCTGTGTCGCAAAGCTGGCCGGCGCTATTGGCATGAAAGTTATTTATACCAACCGTAGTGGCCCGTTGCCTGAAAACGAGCCTTTTGTTTACGCGCCGCTTGAGGAACTGCTTGCCAAAGCTGATTTCATTTCCCTGCACACGCCCAAAACTGACAGCAAGATCATTACCGCCGAAAGAATTGCAATGATGAAAGACGGCGTCTTTTTTATCAATACCGCCAGGGCGGCGCTTGTTGACACGCAAGCTCTGCTTAAGGCCCTTGACAGCGGTAAAATCGCAGGTGCGGCCCTTGACGTGTTTGACGAAGAGCCGCTTAAAGACGCGGCTGTTTACAAGCACCCGAAAATTTCCATGACGCCCCACATAGGAGCTTCCACGCTTGAAGCGCAACAGAGAATCGGTGAAGACATAGTTTCGATAATTTCGGAAAAATTTAAGTCTTAATTTTATAAGAAAGGAGAATACATGAAAACTTTGTACAATTTTTCAGCCGGCCCGTCGGTTCTTCCAAAAGAAGTACTGCTTGACGCCCAGAAGAACCTTATTGATTACGAGGGTTCCGGTATGTCCGTGATGGAAATGAGCCATCGCGCAAAGGAATTCGACGACATCATCAAAAAGGCCGAAAGCCTTTTTCACGCCGTGCTAGGAATTCCCGACAGTTACAAGGTTCTGTTTTTGCAGGGAGGCGCGACGCAGCAGTTCGCCATGGTGCCGATGAACCTTTTGGCAAAAAACGGCAAAGCGGATTATATCCTGACCGGGAATTTCTCAACCGCAGCCTACAAGGAAGCGCAACTTTTCGGCAAACAGATTTCGGTAGCGGGCAGTACAAAGGAAGAGAATTTCAAGCGGATTCCCGAAAGCGGCGAGTTAAAACTCGATCCCGGCGCGGACTATGTTCATATCTGCGAGAACAACACTATTTTCGGCTCCAAATGGAAGTATCTCCCCGACACCGGAAGCGTGCCGCTGGTCTCCGACATGTCTTCCTGCATACTCTCCGAGCCGATTGACGTTACCAAATACGGCCTTATCTACGCGGGCGCACAAAAAAACATCGCCCCGGCCGGCCTTACGGTCGTTATAATCCGCAAGGATCTAATCGGCACCCCCCTGCCGGGAACGCCGACCATGCTCAACTACAAAGTGCAGACCGATAACGACTCGATGAAAAATACCCCTCCCTGCTGGGCTATCTACCTTGCCAAACTTGTTCTGGAGCACATTCAAAAACTTGGCGGGCTTGAAGAAATGAAGCGCCGCAACGAAGCGAAGGCGAAGCTGCTTTACGATTACCTTGACTCGACGGATTTCTACAAAACCCACGTTATACCAAAAGATCGTTCAATGATGAACGTTACTTTCAGAACCGGCAACGACGAGCTGGACGCGAAATTCGCCAGCGAAAGCAAGGCCGCAGGTATGTCCAACCTCAAGGGCCACCGCGATGTCGGCGGCATGAGGGCGTCTATTTACAACGCGATGCCCAAAGAGGGAATAGAATACCTTATCGAGTTTATGAAGAAATTCGAGAAAGAAAACCGCAAGTAGCAAGAGATAGAGGAAAGAAAATGACAAGGGTAAAAGCTTTCCGGGCTTTACGGCCTGTGGCAGGGTATGCGGATAAAATTGCCGACCTCCCATACGACGTTATGAACAGCGACGAAGCGCGCGTAATGGTCAGGGACAGGCCCTTGTCTTTTCTTCATGTTGACAAGGCCGAGATTGATCTCGATCCGGGTGTCAACATTTATGACAACTCAGTCTATGAAAAAGCAAAGTCGAATTTCCAGCAACTGAGAACTTCAGGCAAAATGCAAAAGGATGAATCGGAATTTTACTACATCTATCAGTTGACGATGGACGGGCGTTCTCAGACCGGAATTGTGGCCTGTCCATCGGTTGACGATTACCTTGCGGACACAATCAAAAAGCACGAGTTGACAAGGGCGGACAAGGAAGCGGACCGCATCCGCCACGTCGATATTTTGGACGCAAACACCGGCCCGATCTTTCTTGCCCACAGACCGGACAAAACCCTTTCCGGCATAACCTCCGCCTGGATGAAAAGCCACGAGCCGATTTTTTCTTTTGTTCAGGGCAATGTAAAACACTCAGGCTGGGTTGTGGACAAGGCGGAGACGATTACCAACATCGCGTCCTGCTTTAAGGACATACCCGCCCTTTACATCGCCGACGGCCATCACCGCTGCGCTTCCGCCGTAAAAGTGGCCCAAAAACGCAGAGAGGCGAATCCGGGGTACTCAGGCGAAGAAGAATTCAACTACTTTCTCGCCGTAATTTTCCCGTCGGACGAGCTCACGATCTTTGACTATAACCGCCTTGTCAAAGACCTTAACGGTCTTACTGAAGATGAGTTCCTTGAAAAAATTCGTCAGTCTTTCGATATTGAAACCGCTTCAAGCGCGGTAAAGCCGCAGGCAAAACACGAGTTCGGCCTTTTCCTCAAAAACGCGTGGTACCGCCTGAAAGCCAAAGACGGCATTTGGGACAACAACGATCCGGTTGAAAGGCTTGACGTTTCCATTCTTCAAAATTGCCTCTTAAAACCCGTCCTTGGTATTGACGATCCAAGAACAGACAAGCGCATAGATTTTGTGGGCGGAATCCGCGGACTCGGCGAACTGGAAAAACGCGTTAATAGCGATATGGCCGCCGCGTTTTCCATGTATCCGACGACGCTGGATGACCTCATGGCCATAGCAGACGCCGGAAAAATAATGCCCCCAAAGAGCACCTGGTTTGAACCAAAACTGCTAAGCGGACTGTTCATACATGATCTGAAATAAATATATGCTTCAATTAAAACAAAATTTTGGTCCCTGGTCCTTTTACCGTGAGGTCCTGGCTGTAGCCCTGCCTGTCATGGCGCAGCAACTTATTATGAGCATGGTCTCCCTCATTGACAACTTCATGGTCGCCGGCCTGGGGGATGTCAGCATGGCGGCGGTAAACGTAACCAACCACCTTTTCTTTGTGTACATCGTAATGCTGAACGTTATCTGCCAGGCCGGCGGCATTTACATTGCCCAATTCAAGGGGGCAGACGACAGCGAGGGGATGAAGCACGCCTTCCGCTTCAAGGTAATTTTTGGCATTGCAATTGCGATAGTGGCTTTTATAGCCAGCAGAAGCTTTACAAGCCCGTTAATCGCCATGATGACAACGGCAAATGCTTCCCAACAGGAGATTGTCTCTGTCGGCTCCCGTTACCTAAAACTCATCTCCTGGACTTTTCTGCCAACGGCGATTTCCTCCAGCATCGGAACATGTTTCCGTGAAACCGCGCGGCCAAAGATCCCGCTTATCATCTCCATCTTTGCAACAACGGTAAACACTGTCGGAAACTGGATTTTAATTTACGGCAACCTGGGTGCTCCCCGCCTTGAAGTCGAAGGCGCGGCATACGCAACAATCATAGCCCGCCTTTTCGAGCTATGCGTCTTTGTGATCTACACCGCCTCGGACAAAGCGCCTTTCTTTTCCGTGCGGATTTTTGATATTCACAAAAAACTCATAAAAGAAATCCTTTTAAAATCTTCGATGATATTCGCATCAGAATTATCATGGATCTCTTCAGAAACGATAATGATTGCCATGTATAACCGCCGAGGCGGCGCGGAAGTTGTAGCCGGAATGGCGGCGGGCTGGACCATCGCGAATTTGTTTTTCATTCTTTTTGGCGGTGTTTGGACAGCGTCGGCAATACTCGTTGGGGGAACCCTTGGCTCTGGCCAGCTAGACGAGGCGCGCCGCCGCTCAAAATGGCTCAAATCGGGATCGGTGGTTGCGGGCATTATCATCGCCCTGCCCGGCGCGGCAATAGCCGCCCTGCTCATCCCCCTGGTTTTTTCCAATCTCAGCGCAGGAGCCAGGGCGAACTGTTTTGGCCTTATCCTGGTGATCCTTGTCTACCTTCCCCTCTGGGGACTCTTAAACACGCAATTCGCCATTTCACGCGCCGGGGGCGACACCGCAATGGGGATGTACGCCGACTGCTCTGTAAATACTTTGCTTTTCGTTCCAGGTGCTTTTGTTCTTTCTTATCTTACAACCATCGCGCCGGTCCCCATGTTTGCGTTGCTTAAGCTCTCCGACTTCGCCAAGTATTTTATCTGCCGCCATTTAATGCGCAAGGAACGCTGGGTGAGGAATTTGACTTAGAGCTTGGCCCCAAATAATAATTTAAAATTTTTACCACAAACCACACTAACCAACACGAACAAAATGGGGACTGGGTATTGGGGACTGGGTATTGGGGACTGGGGAATAGGGTTGTTGTTAGCAATACAGGCGTTTTGGTAAGACGCTTTGCTTTGTAACAACACTCCCCATTCCCTAGTCCCTTTTTACATTCCTCTTTGCTCATTCCTCATTCTTTTTTCCCTCATTTTTTTATACTGGCTATATTAAATTTATGCCGTATCCCGAACTGCCTAACCCTGAAGAAATTACGGCACTGAAATTTATTATACTTATCCCTGATTCCTAAACTCGTCCATCTCTTTTACTCATATTTGATTTAATTAACTCTATGCCATATCCCGAACCGCCTGACCCTGAAGAAATTGCGGATCTGAACTTTATTATACTTATGCCGTATCCGGAACCGCCTGACCCTGAAGGAGTTGCGGATCTGATCATTGCCTCAAAGGCTTCGGTCCTCAGCGCGTCGGGCATGAAATCCAGCGCATGATAATCACTTAGCACCGCGGCAAGGCAGACGGCTTCATTTCTCAGTTCGTCAGGCACCTCCTGCAGCGGATGCGTGTAAATATACGTTTGGCCCCTATACATATAAGTAGCCATTTTGGAATGCTTCATCGCTTCAAGGCAGAGGGCTTCGGTCTTCATCGCTTCGGGGATGAAACGCAGCGCGTCGCCGTCATGCTGTACGGCGGCAAGGCAGACGGCCTCGGTCTTAAGCTCCTCGGGTAAATTTCTCAGCATATAACCATGACGCACGGCTGCAATACAGACGGCCTCGGTCTTCAGTGCGTCGGGGATGTATTGCAGTGCATTGTAATTGCTTTGCACTGCGGCAAGGCAGAATTCTTCTGTAAGAAGTTCTTCCGAGACTTCCTCAACATTTTGAATATCAGACTTAATCTTAATAAGCCATTGCTCTTGCTCTTTACTTAATGACATATATCTCTCCTTTACTTCTCAATAATTTTACCACGAACCAACACGAACAAAATGGGGACTGGGGAATAGGGTTGTTGTTAGCAATACAGGCGTTTTGGTAAGACGCTTTGCTTTGTAACAACACTCCCCATTCCCTAGTCCCTTTTTACATTCCTCACTCCTCATTGTTCTCAATTCCCTTTCTTCCTTGTCGCAGTTTTAGCCATTAATCTTCCACTTGGGCAATACCATGATGCTCTTTGTAACGGGAGTGGACGCGGTAAAAATAGAATCGTTAGAGCCATGTATTCTCCAGCCGATAAAAGTATAGCCTTTCCGGGTCGGGGAGCGGGCAAAGAGTCGATTGTGGTTGCCGGGGGTTTAACAATCTTGATGATTTCCTTGGAGTCCACGATATTCCTACGAAATCTTACTTTGTAGATAATTGGTTTCGCGCTTTTCCACGTGGGGTACACACACATGCTCCCTTTTACAGGAGTAGACGCGGTAAATGCAGTTTTTCCGTCTCCCAGATGCCAGCCGACAAAAGTATAGTCTTTCCTGGTTGGGGGAATGGGCAAAGAGTCGATTCTGGTTGCCGGGGGTTTAACAGTCTTTGTCTGCGGGTGTGCCGGAGTGGTACAAGTGACAGCGCTAAAGGACACGGTGTAGGTCTTGGTGTCGGTTTTCTTGACAGTTTTCATATCAGTTTTCTTGACTGTCTTCGTGTCTGTCTTCTTGGTGACAGTCTTCTTCGTGTCGGTTTTCTTGACAGTCCAATGTGCGTAAAGCGTATGGGCTTTGTCCGGCGCTTTTGTCGTTGATGATACTTTTGTCCCGCCGGAAGCCGAGGTAAACCAGCCTTCGAACTTGTACCCGATTCTGGAAGCAGTTGGCAGCGAACTATAAGCGGAGCCAGCGGCTACCGACTTGCTTGCCGTGCCGGACTTGCCGCCCTTAGCGTCGAAAGAAACCGTTACTTTTTTTGCAACAGGCTTCGGAGGCGATACCTCAGTCCAGTGAGCGTATAGCGTGTGGGCTTTGTCGGGCGCTTTTGTCGATGATTTTACTTCGGTTCCGCTTTTGGCGGCGGTAAACCAACCGTCGAATTTGTATCCTGGTTTAGAAACAGTTGGCAGTGGGCCATAGGAAGAGCCAATTTTTACATCCTTGCTTGCGGTGCTAGGCTTACTGCCTCCGTTGGCTTCGAAGGAAACCTTTACGCTGACTGGTTTTGCTTCAGCCCAATGCGCGTAAAGCGTGTGGGCTTTGTCGGGCGCTTTTGTTGATGACTTTACCTCAGTCCCGCTTTTGGCGGCGGTAAACCAGCCTTCAAACTTGTATCCAGGTTTGGTAACGGTTGGCAGAGTGCCATAAGCGGAGCCAATTTTTACATCCATGCTTGCGGTGCTGGGCTTACTGCCGCCGTTGGCGTCTAAGGTAACCTTTACGCTGGTGGGTTTTTGTTCAGCCCAGTGCGCGTAAAGCGTGTGGGCTTTGTCCGGCGCTTTTGTCGTTGACTTTACCTCTGTCCCGCCTTTAACTGCGGTAAACCAGCCTTCGAACTTGCTTCCGGCTTTGGTAGCAGTTGGCAAAGTGCCATAGGCAGACCCAACGGTTACCGACTTGCTTGCCGTACTGGATGCTTTGCCCCCGTTGGCTTCAAAGGCAACCTTTACGCTGGTGGGTTTTTGTTCAGTCCAGTGCGCATAAAGCGTGTGGGCTTTGTCCGGCGCTTTTGTCGATGATTTTACTTCGGTTCCGCTTTTGGCGGCGGTAAACCAGCCTTCAAACTTGTAACCGGGTTTGGAAGCGGTCGGCAGTGTGCCATAGGAAGAGCCAATTTTTACATCCATGCTTGCGGGGCTAGGCTTACTGCCTCCGTTGGCGTCGAAGGCAACCTTTACGCTGGTGGGTTTTGCTTCAGCCCAATGCGCGTAAAGCGTGTGGGCTTTGTCGGGCGCTTTTGTTGATGACTTTACCTCAGTCCCGCTTTTGGCGGCGGTAAACCAGCCTTCAAACTTGTATCCGCTTCTGGTAACAGTTGGCAGTGGGCCATAAGAAGAGCCAATGTTTACCTGCTTGCTTGCAGGGCTGGGCGCTTTGCCCCCGTTGGCTTCGAAGGTAACCTTTACGTTTTTGGGTTTTTCTTCAGTCCAATGCGCGTAAAGCGTGATGCTTTGGTTGGCCACACTCGATGATTTTACTTCAGTATTACCTGTAGCCGAAGTAAACCAGCCGTCGAACTTGTATCCTGGTCTGGTAACGGTTGGCAACGTGCCATAGGGGGAGCCGGGGTTATTTAACACTTTGTCTGCGGGGTTGGGCTTGCCGCCCCTGGCGTCGAAGGAAACCTTTATGGCGCTTGCGTTAGTCCAGTGCGCGTGAAGCGTGTGCTTACCGGTGGTGATCATATGTGTCGATGATTTTACTTCCGTGCCGCCTTTAGCCTCGGTAAACCAACCGTCGAATTTGTATCCGGCTTTGGAAACAGTTGGCAAGGTGCCGTATGTGGAGCCGGGTTGTACCCTCTTTTCCGCAGGGCTGGGCGCTTTGCCCCCATTAGCGTCAAAGGTAACCATTACGCCGGTTATGGGAGTCCAGTGCGCGTAAAGCGTGTGGTTCTTCTCGTTATCCACCTTTGTATTGGCTTTTAACGGCGTCCCGCCTTCACGCTCGGTAAACCAGCCGATGAAGTTGTTTCCGGTTTTGGAAACAGAAGGCAGATTGCCGTATTCGGAGCCAAAGGTTATATCCCTGGGCGAGGGGTTGGTGTTGCTGCCTCTGGCGTCGAAACTAACCCTTACACTTTTAGCTTTCCAGTGCGCGTAAAGCGTGTGGTCTTTCTCGGGGACTTTTGTCGTTGATTTTACTACGGTTCCGCCTTCACGCTCGATAAACCAGCCTTCAAACTTGTTCCCGGTTTTGGAAACATCCGGCAGATCGCCATAGGGGGAGCCAGGGGTTACATCCCTGGGCGAAAGGTTGGTATTGCTGCCTCTGGTGTCGAAGTAAACCCTTACGCTATTGGGTTTCCAGTGCGCGTAAAGAGTGTGGTCTTTCTCGGGGACTTTTGTTGTATCTTTTACTTTAGTCCCACCTTCACGCTCGGTAAACCAGCCTTCAAGCTTGTATTTGTTTTTGGAAACAGGCGGTAGGTCGCCATAGGCGGAGCCAATAATTACATCCTTTGTAGTTTTGCGCGTGTCGTTGTTGGCATCAAAGGTAATCGTTACGGTTTTATAGTTGCTGTCAAAATATTTAACTACCTTATACGAATCAGCATCGACGTAATTCGTTAACTCCCATTGCCCTCTTACACCCCAAAATTGACATTCGCCGGTGAGTTGGCAATAAATTTCTTTGTTAGAGAAATCCGGTTCAACATTAAAAAAGTCCCAGTTATAATCAATCGGGTGCTTGGCGTTATAATTGCTTTTTTCCCATGAGACCAGCCCAAACTTCATAATCAAATCTCTCTTATATATCGTATATGTTCCTTTTCCTAAAATTACTCCTCCACGGATTTCTCCGAGGGCATTGCCTTGGCTTGGAAATCTGGGCTTTACCGTGACGCCGCCATATCTGTCGAAGACCAGAACGGCGCCATAGCCTCCAGTAAGGCATATGAATGTTCCCGAAAGGGGCGGACATATGAAACAATATACCCTTGTGTCATTTGCTACTCCAAAAATTTCAAAGTATGCTTTAGCTGCTTTCAAAAGCGCCGAAAGAACCTTCAAAACGGTTGAATACTCTTTGACGAGCCCTTCTGCCTCTTTTTTGATCTCTGTAACCGCATTGCCTAATTTGGCTATTTTCCCTATCAACTTTTTTCCAAGCATCTCGCACAGCTTTTTCTTAAATGTGTCCAGCTTTTTTTTAACCTGGGGTTTGCTGGAAACCCATTTTAGCAGCGCCTTTCCTGTTTTTATTGCTTTTTCCTCAATATAATCGCCAACAGGTTCTTTAATTTGTTCAATGGCATGTTCAATAGCGTTTTCGAGCAGTGTATCTCCGGCAATGACCGCTATTATATCCGTCGCGAACTCATCTAAATCTTTTGGCTCTTCATTGTAGAGATATTCAATTGCATATATTAATGTCGCTTTTATCGCCCATTCCACCGCCATTGAGGCCACCTCGGCCGCTGCTTGTACTTTTTCGGGGAGCATTGCTGTAATGAAGGCTTGAAGGGCGTTTAATAAGGCGCTCTCTTCCGTCATGGCACCAAATGCGCGATCTCTTGTAACGCCCTGAATAGAAGGATGCCTATTGTTCGCTTTACTATCCCTAACCCACTTTTCTATCTCAGCCCTTTTTTCAAAAATCGGATATGCGCACCATTTTGCAAATACAAAAACCCAATCTACCTCAAGTAACTGACCAACATTAGTCTTTTTCAGAATCTCTTGCAAAATCTTTTCTGTCATCTTTTTCTTCCTTGTTTAATGCCCGCCGGCATAGTGAACGCCTATACGGGCGGTCTTATCAGTATGTAGTGAATAGGGAAAGGGAAATAAAGTAGAAATGAGCAATTAGCAATTAGCAATGTTGTTGTAAGTTGTCAAATCCAGGTAGTATCACTCTCAGCTTGATTTTCATTCCTCTTTACTCATTCCTCATCCCTCATTTTTAATTCCCTCTCTGTTTAAGAAACATTATACCCCCCCTTATACAAAAAAGGGAGATGGGAGAGGGGTATTTGTCGCTATTGGTGAAATTTTCTTTTTTTCTCAAAAATCGAAGCAAAACGGAGAGTTGGGGCAGTATAAGGGAATGAGGGAAGAAAATTAGGAATGAGGAATGAGGGAGAAGAGACAATATGTGTAATTTGGGGTAATGGACTTTACCCCAATAGGTGCACACAGTTAAGCGTGGTTGCCTAAGCTAAACACGTTAGGCGCTACATAGTCAAGCGACGAATGCATGCGGATGCGATTGTAATACGCCTCAATGTAGAAAAACACCGACTGCCTGACTTCGGCCTCGGAATGCCTGCCGTCCAATGTTTCCAGTTCCCCCTTCAACGTTTTGAAAAACGATTCGGCGCACGCGTTGTCCCAGC
>Ga0268262_10003941_pt1 | contig 15660 bp, 14 predicted proteins | sample TergutNc150P3_FD_190354 | JGI IMG/M metagenome (GOLD analysis project Ga0268262, IMG submission 190354) | Nasutitermes corniger P3 segment gut microbial community from laboratory colony in Florida, USA - Nc150 P3 (SPAdes) (version 2) | ecosystem: Host-associated > Arthropoda: Insects >... | reverse complement strand
AACGGCATCGAAAAATCGCACCCGTACAAAACAACAAGCGTTTTTACGGAAAAAGAACAGCACCGCACCATTTTAGCCCCTTATTTCGCGGAGGGATATTCCGAACTGTTGCCCCCGCTTTTCAAATTAATGGGTTATAAATTGGTGAATTTGCCCATGGGCGATTTGGAGGCGGCAGAATTGGGTTTGAAGTATGCCAACAACGAAATTTGCTATCCTGCCACAATCGTAGTCGGCAGTGTGATAAAAGCCTTACAGAGTGGAAAATACAACTTGAACGAAGTCGCAATCGGCATGACGCAAACGGGCGGACAGTGCCGTGCGTCCAACTATCTGTCGCTTATCAAAAACGCGATGGTAACGGCAGGATTTGCCGATGTACCCGTTGTTTCGGTTGCTTTCGGCAGCGACTCCACCAATGAACAGTCGGGGTTTAACTTGAAATGGCGGAAATCGATGAGTTCAGCGTTTTTCGGATTGCTGTATTCTGACTGTATATCAAAACTTTACTATCCCGCCGTTGCGCGGGAAACGGAAAAAGGAGTTGCCAAACGCCTGCGGGAAAAATATATTCAGGCGGGACTTCCCTATCTGGAAACGAAAAACCGAAAAGGTTTATACAAACTGTTGGAAGAGGCTGTAAATGAGTTCAGTAAGATTACAAGAAAAGATGATACCATTCCTGCAATCGGCGTTGTGGGGGAAATTTATGTGAAATACAATTCGTTCAGCCACCGCCACGTTTTGGACTGGTTAGCCGAACAGGGAATTGAAGTGGTTGCTCCCTCGATGTACAATTTTTTCATAAACAGTTTTGTAAATCAGCATCTTAACAGGGATTTGCATATAAAAAAGACGGCAACGCCCGTTTTTGTTACGGATTTGATTTATAAATTCGTGTCCGTATATACGCGGAAATTTGATGCGATTTGCGCCCCCTATCCATATTACCGTCCGTTTGCCAACATGTTCCACGATGCGAAACTTGCGTCCAAGATTATCAACATGGCAGCGAATTTCGGAGAGGGTTGGCTGATACCTGCCGAATTGGCGAATTTTGCCGAAAGCGGCGTAACCAATGCTATCAGTCTGCAACCGTTCGGATGTATTGCCAATCACGTGATTTCCAAAGGGGTAGAGAAGAAAGTAAAAAAACTCTATCCGAAAATGAACCTTCTTTCTTTGGATTTTGATGCAGGGGTTGCAGAGGCGAATATCTTTAATCGGTTGCATTTTATGGTGGAGAATTGTAAAAAAGGGATATAATTATGAGTAATATAAAGATTTTTGAGAGCCGCCAAGTTCGTACAACATGGAATGAAGCAGAGGAAAAATGGTATTTTGTTATAGAAGATGTTGTTGCTGTCTTAACTGAAAGCAAAGACCCCAAGCAATATATCAAACGTCTGCGGCAACGCGATGAAGAACTTGCCAAAGGATGGGTACAATTTGTACCTACCCTAACAATAGAAACGGCAGGCGGTAAACAAAGAATGAATTGTGCTGATTTAAAAGGGGTTTTTCGTATTATTCAATCAATTCCTTCCCCTAAAGCAGAGCCTTTTAAACGTTGGCTGGCACAAGTAGGCAGTGAGCGTATTGAAGAAATTGAAAATCCCGAAATCGCCACCCAACGTACTCGCGAATTGTACAAACTAAAAGGCTATCCCGATGATTGGATTGAAAAGCGTATGCGCAGCATTGCTATCAGGGAAGAGTTGACAGACGAATGGAAAAATCATGGTGTAAAAAAAAATGTAGAATATGCAATTCTTACTGCTGAAATTTCAAAAGCAACTTTCGAGCTTACTCCCTCTGAATATAAACAAATTAAAGGTTTGAAAAGTCAGAATTTGCGAGACCATTTTAATGACCTTGAACTTATTTTTTCGATGCTTGGCGAGGCTTCTACTACTGCCATTGTCCGCACACAAAATCCAAAAGGATTTGTGCAAAACAAACAAGCAGCCCGTCAAGGTGGTAAAATTGCTGGCGATGCCCGTAAAGCATTGGAACTTAAAACAGGCGAGAAAGTTGTTTCAGAAGACAACTTTTTACCCGAAAAAAAGCAAACAAAAAAATTAAAAAAGTGATGTTTTAAAATAAATATTGTATCTTTGCAAATGGAATAGAAACAATAAAGAAAAAAGTGAAATGAAAAATAAACTTAAATATCGGATATACTTACTTCTTAATCCCACAAAAAGAAATGGAAAATGGGATAAGGTTCTTGATTATTTTCTTGTAACCTTAATCACGCTGAATATTATCGCCGTTATTCTTGAAACGGTAGATGATGTTTATAATTCGTACAACCAATTCTTCAGTATATTTGAGAGAATTTCAGTATATATTTTTACAATAGAATATATGTTACGTTTATGGTCTTGCACTTGTAATGCAAAATATAGACACCCAATTATTGGTAGATTAAAATGGATATTTTCATTTGGTGCTTTGGTTGATTTACTTGCATTTACCCCATTTTATTTACCCTTCACAAAAGTAGATTTGCGAATTATCCGCATACTGCGTTTGTTTCGGTTTTTTCGGATTTTCAAATTAGGACGATATTTGAATGCTACAAAATTGATTTCCAATGTATTTAAATCAAAAAAGGAAGAATTAATTTTGTGTATGGTAATCACACTATTTTTGATAATTGTTGCATCAAGTTTTGTGTATTTTGCCGAAAATCAAGCACAACCTGACAAATATTCAAGTATCCCTTCCACAATGTGGTGGTGTGTAACAACTTTGACAACAGTTGGTTACGGTGATGTTTTTCCGATAACCGTAATTGGCAAAATTTTAACAGCATTTATTGCAATTTTAGGAATTGGTATGTTTGCATTGCCTGCGGGTATTTTGGCTTCAGGATTTGCGGACGAATTTCAGAAAAGAAAACACAAGCAAACATGTATTTGTCCACATTGTGGAAAAGGAATAGAATAGAAAATAATATAAAACAAACCGTCAACAAATCAAAATGAAAAAACGGATAGAATACCTTTATCTTCTGCCGATTATACGGAAAAATTAAAAATGTAGGGGATGAACACATTGTAAATTCAAAATAAAATGGTATCTTTGCAAATTGTATTTAATTTTCATTAAAAAATTATCAAGAATGAAACATATAATCATTGGAGGCGTTGCGGGAGGTGCAACAGCAGCGGCAAGAATTCGCAGAGTAGATGAATTTGCTGAAATAATTATGCTCGAAAAAGGAAAATATATTTCTTATGCAAATTGCGGACTTCCATATTATATTGGCGATACTATTTCAGAACGGGACAAATTGTTTCTGCAAACGCCAGCATCATTTGGCAAAAGATTTAATGTAGATGTAAGAGTTGAAAACGAAGCCATTGCCATTGATACGATTGCAAAAAATGTAAAAATACGCCGTGCTGACGGTTCGGTTTATTCTGAAAGTTATGACAGACTTTTGCTATCACCGGGCGCCTCGCCAGTAAAACCTCCACTAAAAGGTATTGACATGGAAGGTATTTTCACGCTGAGAAATGTTGAAGATACCGATAGAATAAAAAATTACATAAATAACAGTAAAATTAATAGTGCAGTCGTTGTAGGTGCAGGATTTATCGGTCTGGAAATGGCAGAAAATCTAAAACATATCGGAGCAGAAGTTTCGGTTGTCGAAATGGCTAATCAAGTGATGGCACCTGTTGATTTTTCTATTGCCTCGCATCTACACCAACACCTTTTGCAAAAGGGCGTAAAATTATTTCTCGAACAAACAGTTGAACGATTTGAAAAACATGATAATAAAATTCAAGTCTTTTTTAAATCCGGTGAAAGTATTATTACAGACATAGTACTTCTTTCGATTGGAGTTCGTCCCGAAAACGGATTGGCAAAAGAGGCAGGCTTAAAAATTGGCGAAACAGGCGGAATTTGGGTGAATGAATATCTGGAAACATCTACAAAAGAAATCTATGCAGTAGGCGATGCTATTGAATTTCCACACCCATTGACAAATAAATCATGGCTTAATTATTTAGCTAACCCTGCAAACCGTCAAGGTCGTATTGTCGCTGACAACATGGTATTTGGAAACACAACAAAATACGAAGGCTCAATAGGAACTTCTATTGCAAAAGTATTTGACATGACAGTTGCATCAACAGGATTACCAGCAAAACAATTAAAATTATCAGGTATTGAATATGCGAGTTCTACAACACATTCCAACTCACACGCAACATACTATCCTGATGCTCTGCCATTGACAGTAAAACTTACATTCTGTCCCAAAAGCGGAAAAATATACGGAGGTCAATGTGTTGGTTATGACGGAGTAGATAAGCGTATTGACCAAATTGCACTATTGATAAAAAACGGAGGCACTATTTACGATTTGATAAAAGTTGAACATTGCTATGCACCGCCATTCTCTTCGGCAAAAGATGCTATTGCTATCGCAGGATATGTCGCAAGCAATATTATTTCAGGAACGATGCCCGTTATTACATGGCGAGAAATCCCAAAAGCACAAAACAGCGAAATAATACTTCTTGATGTACGCACACGCGAAGAATATTCAATACAATCTATTTCTGGCTCAATAAATATTCCGCTTGATGAACTTCGCAACCATTTAGACGAATTGCCAAAAGATAAAACCATATATATATATTGTGCAATCGGATTAAGAGGATATTTAGCTTTAAAAATTTTGACTGCACACGGTTTCAAAAACGTAAAAAATCTTTCAGGCGGATATAAAACATATTCAATAGCCACTGCACCTATAACAAACAGACAAACAAGTTGTTCAACACAAAATAAAACAAATTCTAATACTTATAACAATATGAATATACAAACAAAAACAATAAAAATTGATGCTTGTGGATTACAATGTCCCGGTCCAATTATGAAAATAAAGCAAACTCTCGACACAATAAACGCAGGAGAACGAATAGAAATAATTGCAACAGATGCAGGATTTCCTCGTGATGCGCAAGCATGGTGCAATACCACAGGAAACGTATTGATTTCAAACACAGAAGAAAAAGGAAAATACACTGTTATTATCGAAAAACAATCTTCGCAAGCGTGTCAATCTGTAAATTCGCACGGCGGCAAAGCAAAAACATTGATAATGTTTAGCGATGACCTTGACAAAGCCCTTGCAACATTTGTTCTTGCCAATGGTGCAGCCGCAACAGGACAAAAAGTTTCAATTTTCTTCACATTCTGGGGACTTAACGTTATTAAAAAAATCCATAAACCAAAAGTTAAAAAAGATATTTTTGGAAAAATGTTTGGTATGATGTTGCCTTCAAACTCGCTAAAATTGCACCTTTCAAAGATGAGTATGTTTGGAATTGGCGATAAAATGATGCGATACATTATGAAACGAAAAAACATTGATTCACTTGAATTGCTTCGTCAGCAAGCACTTGACAATGGAGTTGAATTTATTGCCTGTCAAATGTCAATGGACGTTATGGGAGTAAAACGTGAAGAAATGTTAGATGAAGTTACTATTGGCGGCGTTGCAACATATATGGAACGTGCCGAAAATGCAAATGTCAATCTGTTTATTTAAAAGTAATAAGGGTGCATATTCACAAAATAGAGAAAACGATATAAAATAATTAGTCAAAATGAAAAAACTGATAGAATGCGTACCAAATTTCAGCGAAGGACGCAACAGAGAGATTATAAATCAAATCGCTGCAGAGGCGGAGAAGATAGAGGGTGTGAAATTGCTGGACATCGACCCGGGTGCAAGCACCAACCGTACCGTAGTAACTTTCGTCGGTACGCCTGAGGAAGTGTGCGAGGCAGCGTTTCAGTGCGTCAAAAAGGCACAGGCGTTGATAGATATGCGTCATCACAAGGGCGACCACCCGCGTTTTGGGGCAACTGATGTGTGTCCGTTAGTCCCCGTTTCCAATATTTCCATGGAGGAGACGGCGGAATATGCCCGCAAACTTGCAAAACGGATAGGCGAAGAATTGGCTATCCCCGTGTATTGTTACGAAAATGCTGCTTATCAGGAAGTTCGCAGAAATCTGGCAAACTGCCGACAGGGCGAGTACGAGGGTCTGAAAGACAGGATTAGCACAGAAGAGTGGAAACCCGATTTTGGAAGCAACACCTTCACGGAAACCGTTGCCAAATCGGGAGCGGTAGCCGTAGGGGCGCGTGATTTCTTGGTGGCGGCAAATTTCAATCTGAATACCACCTCCACCCGCCGAGCCAATGCGATTGCGTTTGACGTGCGGGAAAAAGGTCGTCCCAAACGCGAAGGCGACCCCATTACGGGAAAAATCCTCACGAACGAAAAAGGCGAACAGATATTCATTGCAGGCACTTTGAAAGCAACAAAGGCTATCGGCTGGTATATCAAGGAATACGGTATCGCACAGGTTTCCATGAACTTAACCAATATTTCCGTTACCAGTCTGCACACCGCTTTCGAGGAAGTGTGCCGTGCTGCAGGCAACCGCGGAATTAGGGTTTCGGGCTGCGAAATTGTGGGTCTGATACCCAAAAAAGTATTGATTGATGCAGGAAAATATTATTTGGCAAAACAAAATCGTTCGGTGGGAGTTGATGAAAGCGAAATCATTAAAATAGCCGTAAAATCAATGGGTTTGGACGATTTGAAGCCGTTCAATCCGCAAGAAAAAATTATCGAATATCTGCTCGAAGCCGAAAACAAAGAGGAAAAACTGGTGGATATGACCTGCGTTGCTTTTGCCAACGAAACAGCAAGCGAAAGTCCTGCACCCGGAGGCGGCTCAATTGCGGCTTATCTGGGAGCATTGGGGGCTTCGCTGGCAACGATGGTTGCCAATCTGTCGTCCCACAAAGCAGGTTGGGACAGCCGTTGGGAAGAGTTTTCCACTTGGGCGGAAAAAGGACAGCAACTCAAAGACGAATTGCTGTTTCTGGTGGACGAAGACACCCGCTCGTTCAACAAAATCATGGACGCATTTTCTTTGCCCAAAGCAACGGAAGAGGAAAAACGCACTCGTTCTCAAGCCATTCAGGAGGCGACCAAATACGCGATTGAGGTGCCTTACAAAACCATGAAAAAATCAATGGAAGTGTTTGATTTGTGCAGGGCAATGGTAGAGACGGGCAATCCCAATTCGGTAACCGATGCGGGAGTTGGGGCGTTGTGTGCCCGTTCTGCTGTGCTGGGGGCTTATTTGAATGTACGGATTAATGCAGGGTCTCTGAAAGATAAAACATTTGTAGACAGCATTTTATCGCAGGCAGAAGAAATGGCGGCAATGGCGCAGAAAATAGAAGGGGAGATTTTGGCGGAGGTAAATCTGAAAATGTCTTAAACCATGATTAATAAATAGGAGACAGGTTAGTATCTGTCTCCTATTTATTAATCATTATTCCACTACAAAAACAGAATTTGCCGAAGCGTCAAGTACACCGTCAGTAAGATAGGTAGCCACGCTGTTTTTCCAAAGCACTGCAACATTTCTATTTGTCGCTACATATTCATAGCCTGGAACATACACATTTCCGCCTGATACGAAAATCGAATTGGCAACGCTTTTCTTATTTGACAGTTTTTGTGCTGTTTCATTTTTCAAAACGATAGCAAAATCGCCTATACTGCCCACCACATAGACATCTCCGCTTTATACAAAAATGGAATAATTTGGGATACTGCGCCAATAACCGTTTTCGTTATGTGCTTGCTTGCAAAATAATAAAATAGAAAACTTTACGTTAAAGAAAATTATGAATATAAATAGAAACTTATTTTCATAGAAAGAGTAAATAGTATAAATAATGGGTGAAAAAACCAACCATAAAATAGAAGAAAATGAAACAATTACAAAACAAAATAAGAAAACAGAATGGCTACCAATTTTAAAAATAGAAATTCAAGAGAAAAAAAAATTACTATAATTTCAAAAATATCCATTTTTTCACTTATTGGGGTGGGATTGAATGTTGTTTTGATATATACATACCTCAGATTGTGGATATGCCCGCAGGTTAGCGATGCGGAAATGATAAGTAATTTTACCGTTTTAATTTGTTTTGAATTTATTATGGTACATTCAGGCGTATTTATGAGTTTATTTGGACGGTCGTGGAAAGCCTGGTTGGTTTTTATCGTTTTTTACGGACTGTTTGCTCTGGTATTCAACGCTATGGTTAGTGGAAATCAAATTCTTATTCTTTACAGTGCGGTGGTGCTCAACCGAATGTTGCCAAATTTTTTGCGCAAACCTGCAAAAAATGAAATACAACTATCCAATGTTGTTGAAAAAAACGGAAAACAAACGGAAAATGCAGAACTGCCAAAAGAATTACAGATGTCTGCTGTTTATGCGATGATTTATTGTTTCTTATGTTTTATTATTTTGCCCGATTTTTTACATATTCCGAAGTTTGGTTTGAACGACGCATTTTTAGGTGCATCAAATTACAATGAATTGACTAAAATTGGTGGTGATTTTGCCGACAAACCGCATATTATTATGTGTTTTGGAGTCTTTTATTATCTGTTTCTAACGCTTATTGATGTAATAATGATGATAAAGCGAAGTAATAAGATAGAAGATAAATTGATAAACTGATAAACTTTGTGGTTAAACAGTTTTTATTAAATTTGAAATTTAATAACCGTTTGGCACAAGTTTAGCATGTCGTAATTTATGCCAAACGGTTTTTTGCAATTAAATTTTTTTCAAAAAATTTGCGTATCTGTGCAAATCCGTTTAATCAGTATTATTTGTATGTTTTTTGTAAACTTCCAAATCTCCCTGCGTAAACTGTTCAACATACGCTTCTTTTTCTCTATTTTGGGCATTTGCCAGCGCAATGAATAGGCGTGCCGAATTTTCAAAACATGCACAACGTGTCGTATCCAACAGCAACAGATAACCCATGATGATATTGGCTGCTGCCTCTACAAGACGGCGGGAAACCAAATCATACATTTCGGTATTGTTGTACGCTTTGGCGGTCTCTGCCATTTTTTCGTAACGGGCGGTCATATCAAGCAGTTGCGATTTCAAATCCTGCAATTCGGGCAACAGGGTTTCCGCTTCATATTCTTTGATGCGGTTGAGGAAAACGCCGCTTCCCACTCCGCGGATGGCTGCCACAACCTGCAATTGAGACGTCCCTTCGTAAATGGTTGTAATGCGGGCATCGCGGTACATGCGTTCAATGGGGAAATCTTTCATATACCCCGTTCCGCCGTGTATCTGAATGGAATCATACGCAATCTGATTGCAATATTCGCTCGACATCAACTTCAACAGCGGCGTAAATACGTCTGCCAGACGCTGATACTGTTTCATTTCGTTGCGGTCTTCCGACAGTTTGTACATATCTACAAAACGGCAAGTCTCGTACAGCAGCGAACGGATAGCATCTGTTTTCGCCCGCATATTTGCCAGCATTTCAAACACGGCAGGAAACTGAATAATCGGTTTGCCGAACTGTTCCCGTTCGTTTGCGTATTTTTCCGCTTCCCGATAAGCCGCTTCGGCAATGCCAACCGATTGAGCGCCAACGCCTAAACGTGCGCCGTTCATCAGCGTCATCACATATTTAATTAAGCCCATGCGTTGTTCGCCCACAATTTGTGCAGGTGCGTTGTTGAACACCAATTCGCAGGTTGGAGAACCCTTGATGCCCAATTTATGTTCAATACGGCGAATGGTAACTGCCTTATCCTTACGGTCATACAGGAAATAAGAAAGTCCGCGGGCATCTTTCGTTCCCTCTTCCGAGCGGGCTAATACAAGTTTGATATGTGCATCGCCGTTGGTAATGAAACGTTTCACGCCGTTCAAGCGCCAACAATTGGACTGTTCGTCAAAAGTCGCTTTTAACTGAACTGCCTGTAAATCAGAGCCTGCATCAGGTTCGGTCAAATCCATCGAACAGGTATGACCCGCATTGATTAAGGGCAGATATTTATCTTTTAATTCTTCGGAAGCGAACTCGTAAATGGTTTCTGCACAGTCTTGTAAGCCCCAAATATTGGCAAAACCGCCGTCCGCACGGGCAACAAGTTCCGCCGCCATGACATAAGGCACCATCGAGAAATTTAATCCGTTGTACTTGCGGGGCAGGAAAATGCCGTACACGCCCGCATTGACCAACGCCGCCTGATTTTCTTGCGTTCCTTTGGCGTAAACCACCTCATTGTTTACCAATTGAGGACACTCTAAATCAACGCTTTCCGCATTGGGTGCGATTACCTCGCCGCAGATTTCGCCGATAATTTCCAAAACCTGTTCGTAACTGTCAATCGCATCTTCAAAATTGAGCGGTGCGGTATCGTACTGTTCCGCCTCTGTGTAATCCCTTTCTTTCATCGCCACAATACGCTGCATGAGCGGGTGTTGCAAATGAAATTTGAAAGCAGGATTGTCTGAAAAAAAGTTTGCCATACTATTTTTGTCTTTAAAAATTCAAAGAATGCAAAGATACAATTTTTAAATGAAAAAACAGTGGATAATGGAAAAAATAATTGTTTACTGTTCAATTAAAATTGTATCTTTGCAAAAATACAATTTATACTTGCAAATGTCGTTTTTCCAATTCAAACAATTTGATATTCAACACGATAACAGTTCAATGAAAGTAGGCACCGATGCCGTATTGCTGGGTGCGTGGGCGGAAGTAGAAAATGCTTCCCGCATTTTAGACATCGGCAGCGGTAGCGGTGTAATTTCCTTGATAATGGCTCAACGAACAGATGCTCAAATTGTTGGAGTAGATATTGATTTTTCTTCGGTGGAAGAAGCACGATTGAATGCAGAAAATTCGGCATGGAAAAATCGCATTCAATTTTATTGTACGAATATTCAACAGTTTTGCGAAGAAAAGAACAAAAATGCTTTCGATTTGGTGATTTCCAACCCACCTTTTTTTGTCAATTCCTTAAAATCGCCCTTTGAAAACAGAAACCGCAGTCGCCACACAGACACGCTTCCCTTTCCCGATTTGGTAAATGCCGTTTTGCATTGTTTGAGCGAACACGGTTCTTTTGCCGTGGTGTTGCCGTATATCCACAGCGTACAAATGGAGGCTTTATGCAGTCAAAATAATTTGTTTTGTTACAGGAAACTGCTAATATGTCCCAAAGAGGGGAAAGAGATAAACCGTGTTTTGTTGCAATTCAAACGTAAAAAAGAATTTCTTTGCGAAGAAAATTTAATTATTAGAAGTTTAAATAACTGTTATACAGATACTTATAAAGAATTAACGAAAGATTTTTATCTTTATTTTTGAATTTTAGTCATTTTTTCAGGTTTACCAATACCTTTTTCGTTGTGTACTATGGGGCATAAAACAAACTATCCTAAAAGAAAAACATAAATTTGACTGGTTATTAATATTTTACCCGTTTTCTGATTTTAAAAAAAACGTCCGCTTATAAACTTATAACATTTAAGGTGTCATATCACCACCAAACAGCTGCTTATGCCTTTGTTCAAGTGTGTTGACACCTTAAAATTTGTGAAGATTGCAAAGGTAAATGTTATAATATCTTTTACTTCAACCCAAGTACCTCATTTCCTTGATTAAATCGTATATCACGCGGAATACCCTGCGAATTAATTTTATCCAAATCTTTCTGCAAACTTTCGCGGATAACGCCGTTTTTCGCTCTGAAACTGCTGGCGAATTCGTAATCGCCTTCGGCTTGTGTTTTGAGGATTAAGGCAGCCCATTCGTTCATTGCCGTTTTGGCTTTGGCGAAATCTACATGGAAAGTCCCGTCTTCGTTGCGGGTGAATGCGCCTCTGTCTTCCATAAAGTTGAAACACATCATGTTAGCCTTTCCGTGCGAGCTTGCAGCACCGAAACGGACAGAACGCAAAATGCCCGCAATATAAGTAACCAACGCATCTTCCTGCGTGATATTGCTGATTTCGCCCTTGTCAATCAGGTAATTAACCATGAACAAGCCCAAAATATCGGCTTTTGCCTCTTCCCACGATGTTTTTTCGTCTTTCATGGCATCGTCCACGCTGCCTTTGCCGTTGATTGTCTGTTTCACACCCAGTCCGTGCGTAACTTCATGGAAAGTTACATTCCAGAAAAATGCGTCAAATTTTAAATGTTTCTGCTGTTCCTTTTCGATAATCAGTTCCCCGATAGGAAGCAAAATCTTGTCAAATTTCGCTTTCATGGCGTTTTTCAGTTGCAGACGGCGAGAGCCTTTTTTTGCCTGCACCCTGTCGTCATTGGGTAAATTGATGGCGATTGTTTTACTGCCTGAATTACAGTCTCCTGCGTAATAAACGGCATCGTAAACATTCAAATCGGAGGACGTTCCGGGTACATATTTTTTGTATTTCGGCTCGCAGGGCAATTCCTTTTGCAGAGCGGGCAACATGGCGGTAAATTTCGCCAAATCTTTACTCCATTCCGCATCTTTTACCAACACAAACGCTTCATAAGAGGCTTTGCGCTCGTACTTATCGTCATAATTTTCAATGGGACCCACCACGAAATCAATCAGCGAATTTTTCATGTCCATCCATGCCATATCGCTGGGGAAATAATCGTCCGTCTCAAATGCTTTTTTGCGAAGCGTCAGATAGTTTTTCAAACCTTTATCTTCCGCAATATCAATCGCTTTCTGTAAAAGTTTGCATACTTTTGAAAGTTCTTTTTTGTATTCATCTTTGTACCAAACTACAATTAATTTTCCGTGACCTTCGGGTTTTCCTCCAAAAAAGCGTGCTATCTTCTGATACCAGTTTAATTCACGGCGAAGCACGGTGTAAAGACTGTTTTTGTCGGGATTTTGCAGCGCGTCAAACTCTTCCTCCGTCATATCGGCGGGATAGTATTGCGCCCCTTTCGGTTTTTCGCCGTAATCGCTTATGAAAGGTTTGTTGTCGTTGAGGCGTTCCCATGCGCCGTAATTAATCAGGGCAAATTCTTTTGTCCACGGGCAGGAAATCGTGTCTAAAACGGCACGGTCGCCGAAAGTCTGTTGCCAGAACAGATTGTCCATTATCTGGGCAATCTCAATGAAAATGGGCAACAACTGTTTTTCATTTTCACCTACGAGGCTTAAATCCGTGGTCAAATCCACCAAGGCAAATTCTTCTACTTTTTGTTTCATGGCTGTATTTTCTACGGCTGTTTCTTCTGTTGTTGTTTGACTATTGTTGCCGCAGCCGACAGCAAACAGGCTCGCTAAAGCCATAGTAAACAAACTCTTACGATGTCTCTTCATATTGTAAATAATTTTATTAATAATATTTGCAAAGATACCATTTTTAATTGAAAATTATATTGTTGATGTCTTAAATTTAGTAAAAAAATGAGCCCATTTTTTATGAATTGTCTGAAACAAAATTTTCGTTTCCCATTTTCTTGCAATATAATAATTAAAACAATATTCTACAAAAGTTTCAAATTGGAATTTACCTCAGATATTTGAATAAAATTTTTGTCGTTATGAAACAACAACAGATTGTTGTCAATGGCAATTTGTGCAATAATTAAATCAATCGTACTGCGTGGCGTTATTCCTGCTTTACGACAGTTTAAATACAACAATGCTGCATTTTCATACGATTTTTTACCATAACGCAAATCATAAAAATCCATTATTTCCAAATATTCTTTCAACAACTCCAATTCTTTTTTATTCTTTGCCCCTTGCAAAACGTCCTGATATATCTGATTACAAATTCCAACAGGAATATCCTATTCAATCAAACTGTCTAATTTATCGTAAGGCTCGCCTTTCAATCCTTTGAAATAGCCTATAAGAATAGATGTATCTATCAAAATCATATTCTAATTCCGCATTAATTTGTAATCGTAATCAGCGGTAAAACTGATTTTTCCTTTCAAATCCTTTAATGATTTTTTATTCCTGCCAGCAATAAAATCGGTCAAAATTTCATCGAACAGTACAGATGCCTTTTTTCTATTTATAACTTTTCTTTTTGTCGTTATCATACTTTTCTTTCCTTAATAATTGCAAAAATTAACCAATTTACAAAGATACCATTTTTTTATGAATTATATACTCATTTTTCTATGTTTATTAATTAACTTTCTAACTTTAAGAACTTTATAAACTTTCTAACTTTACAAACTTTCAAACTTTAAGAACTTTACCAACTAACCTACCGCGTTTTTTTCAAAGAAGAGACTAAAATTTCGTCTAACCGTTCCGCCACTTCTTCTTTTGTCCCTATTCCGTCCACACGCACGAGTTTATTCTGCTTTGTAAAATAATCAACCACCGTACCGATTTTAGTTTCAAACTCTTCCATGCGACCGATAATCAAATCGGTAGTCAAGTCGTAGGGGCGGTGGTCGGTGGTCTGCGCCCGTCTGGACAGACGCTTAAAACACTCTAACATAGGCACATCCAAATAGACTACCAGCGAAATGGAGGAGTTCATTCGGCGGAGCATGCCCTCCAAAATATAGGTCTGCACCAGCGTTCTGGGGAAACCTTTGAAAATAAATCCTCTGTTGTTGTGGTGCTTGGCGATTTCCGCCTCTACAAGTTGGATAATCATTTCGTCTGCAACACTTAAACCGTTGCTGTAGAGTTTTTTAACCTTTTTTCCGCAGTCCGTACCCGCTGCAATTTCGCAGGACAGCAATTCCCCCGTAGAAATGTAATGAAAATTGTGTTTTTTCGCAAATATTTCACCCTGCGAACCTTTGCCCGCACCCGGACGTCCAATCAAGACCACATTTTGGGAAGATTTTTTTACTACACTGTCAATCAAGCCCTCCAACACTTCAAACACCTTTTTCGGATTGCCCGTTCCGTTCATGGGGAAAAAGGTTTCGCGGTTTTTATAGAACTCTATCACGGGGATGGTTTTGTGGCTGTGTTCCTTAAAACGCTCTAAAATCACCTCCAGATTGTCATCTGAACGTCCCTGAATATGAGCGCGTTCCAGCAAACGCCGCGTCAATTCCTCCTGTCCGACTTCCAGACTAATCATGCAAGTTAGCGAAGTGTTCAACTTCAACAGCAAGCCTTCCAAGATGTACGCCTGAACAATTGTGCGGGGAAAACCGTCAAAAAGGAAACCGTTGGAGTCCGCCTTTTCGGACAACTGCTCTTCAAGCAACTGAACAATCAATTCGTCTGGGACAAGAAACCCCTTGTCAATCAGTTTTTTAGCCTGCAAACCCAAATCTGTTTTGCGGGCAATCTGATGCCGTAAAATATCCCCCGTAGAAATATAATCCAGTTTATACTTCTCCAGCAGCAACTTCGACTGCGTTCCCTTTCCCGAACCCGGAGGTCCAAATAGTGCAATATTCAACATAAAACGATGTGTTTTTTTCAGTAACGGAAAAAAGTGTTGAAAATTATTTTTGAAAAAAAAAGTGTTGTTTTGTTTGTACTATTTTTTTTACAGATTGCTTCGCAATGCTCGCAATGACGTGTTTTTCAATATAATACGTCATTGCGAACGAAATGTAATGAAGTGAAGCAATCCCCCAAAAAAGACAGAAACATGTTTGTTATCCTAAATTAATCATGCTCAAAATGAAAATAAAACTAATAATATGATGGTATTGTTAATTTAGTATAGCAAACATCGTTTTATTTATTTTCTGGATTGCTTCCTGCTTCGTTCCTCGCAGTCGCAATGACGTAACTATCTGTACTACAAC